>JAABUQ010000734.1_pt1 | contig 75614 bp, 61 predicted proteins | sample 5560001 | NCBI WGS metagenome assembly JAABUQ01 (sample SAMN10711888, study PRJNA513371) | rock metagenome | isolation source: Antarctica rocks | place: Antarctica: Victoria Land, Finger Mt nord | collected 2015-12-18 | reverse complement strand
CCAAAGCAGGCCAGTTCTGACTTGAGCAAGGTCAACGACTCGTAGAAGGTCTGTCAAGCATATGTTGCCGTGCAACGCGTCAAGCATAAAATGGCTTAGACTGCTATAAATTGATGGAAATCTCACACCGTGCTACAGGAGTGAACATGTCAAGAACGGAAGCGTCAGAACTGAGAACAAGGCCCGATATGCAGCCCCTACTTATAGTAAGGTATACTGAAGGTCATTGAGAACATCTTGATGAGGAGGGACCATGAACTGCCCATACTGTGCTTCAACCGCAACCAAAGAACGAACCAAGAAAACCGCGCTGAGTTATCGAACGTTTCGCTGCTCAGCTTGCCAACGCACCTTCAACGAACGCTCGGGCACTCCCTTCAACTTTCTGGAATTTCCGACAGACATCGTCCTCCTTGTGGTCCTCTGGCGCCTGCGCTACAAGCTGAGTCTGCGTGATTTGGCCGAGATGTTTCTCGAGCGAGGCTTTGTCTTCACCCATGAGGCAGTCCGAGACTGGGAAGCACGCTTTGCCCCGCTCATTGCCGACCAATTGCGCGTGAAGCGACGTGGGCAAGCTGGACCGTCTTGGTACGTGGATGAGACGTACATCAGTGTTCATGGCAAATGGTGCTACCTGTATCGTGCCATTGATCGGGATGGCAATCTGGTTGACTCGATGCTCAGTCAGAAGCGAGACATGGACGCCGCCAAGCGTCTTTTCCAGCAAGCACTTGATATCGCAGGTCAGGCTCCCAAGCGAGTGACGACCGATGGGCATGCTTCCTACCCACGCGCCATTCGGGAAATGCTTGGTAATGATGTCCTACACCGGACCAATAAGTACCTCAACAATCGACTGGAGCAAGACCATCGCGGGATCAAGCAGCGCTACTACCCGATGCTTGGGTTTGGAAGCGTCGCCTCAGCCTCACGCTTCTGTCGAGCCTTCGATGAAGTGCGCCAGTTCTTTCGTGTCCGAACCGCCATGAAGCAAAAGGTTTCCCTGATGCACCAACGTGAAACGTTCCGTCAACGGCTGGACGCTTTGAAGGCCATGGTGCTGGTGGCCTAACACAGAAGGATGGTGGGCGAGAAGTGCCCAACACATTTTGTCGCTTCCTGTGTTCTCAGTTCTGACACATCCCTATTCGGCTTATTCGGGTCCGATCGTTTCGCACGAAAAATTGGACAGACTCAACAGATATCCCAACTAGCCAATGCACCCGTTTGACTTTGAGAGACCTCCTTCCGAGAGCATACTTTGTTACTCTCGGAAGGAGGTCTCTCCTTTCTTCGTCGGCAAGGTACTAACTCACATTCACTCCGCAATCGGTGAGAACAGTTGTGCAATGAAATGATTCACAGCTTACACCAGTTCAATCCGTAACTCTCTGCCTACGACAGCCGCAGCACGCTGTATAGTTTCTAGTGATACCCCTGTCTTTTCTGGATCTAGAAGTCTTTCCAGTTGTGATCTGCTCGTGTGCATCCGGGAAGCCATTGCTGACTTCGTGAGATGTTGAGTGTGCATCGCTTGTTCGATCTGCCAAGCCAGCACCCTTTTCACGGCAGAGGTGGTAGATGCCTCGAGGATGCCTTCCTCTTTCAGAAAGTCTTCAAAGGAGGAACCCCTATGGGGATTTTCAGGCATTGCTTTCATACTCCCTTCTGCGCTTATCTGCTAGCTCTAAGTCTTGTTGTGAAGTCTGCTGGGTCTTTTTAATAAACCCATGCAGCAAAATCATTTCACCACCGCTAATATGAAAAATCACACGCGCAATTCTCCCATCAGATATACGACTGCGAACCTCCCAAAGGTCTCTATACCCTTTTATGGAGCGACACACAGGCATACCGATGGGCCAACCGTATTCTACTGTTCTGATATCCCCGCCGATAATTCGACTATTATCTTTGTCCAGGTCTTTTAGCCACTCCCTAACCGGTTCAGTACCAGAAGCAGTTTTGAAGAACCTGGCCGGGAGAATCTTCAGCGAGTCATTCATGCCCACAGTGTACCGTATATGGTACACTCTGTCAAGCTCTATGCTTCACCTGAATACGACGATAAAGCAGTACGGCTACTTGGATATTCGTTCTCGGAAAACGTCACGTTTTTCGGATGGATGCCTCAAGTGGACAGTATAACCAGGGAAAGTGCTAAAAGCAAGAGCTCATACTGAAGCAAACAGCCAATTTCGCAAACGGATGCTCCAAGTAGTTACGACAGCGATGGGAGGGATCGTCAAAAGCTCAAGATACATAAAGGACTCATACAGAGCTTAGGCAGGTTTTGCCTCACGCGGCCGGAAACGGCTTCATTGCTCCTAAGAAGCCTCCTGTTTCAAGTTTGTTTCCATAAACAGCTGATTTTTCAGTGGGATCACTACAAAGTTGCATAAGCCCCGATGCATCAGACTAAACATTACTTACGATCTTCTGATCAAGGTGTTTCAATGGGCTCCTTAACGAGGGTAACGAGAGTTGTATCCGGAGGAGTGCTAACTTCAATTCCTTCTTCATGCAATGCTGGCACGAGCGTCTGTAACTCATCGACAAACTTACGAGGTGCCCGATACCACGTCGCTAGCGCATCTGAATGGTGATGACACAGAACGTCCTTAAACTGTTTTGCTGTTCCACTCCATTCTTGTTGCTCTTGCATCAACTTGCAGATCGGCACGAAGAGAGGAGAGGCGCGTAACGGTTCTAGCTTTTTCTCTTTGTGCATCAGCTCGACCTCGGCTGCTATCGTCTTTTCGCTAATCTCTTTGCTGGCAGCTTGCAGTCGTGCTTTCGCCTCTGCTCGCATCCTGATGTTTCCTCGTGCGAAAATACAGTGGACCGCCATAAAAGGATGAGGGGCCAGGTGTTCCGCTTGATCATAGGTAGCGTTCGCCTCATCGTAACGCTCCAAATGTATGAGGATGTCTGCTCTGAAAAAGTGTAAAAAGAAGTCCTTCGGCTCAGACTTCAGCGCTTTATCGTAGGCGACCAGTGCTTCCCCGTAGGCGACGAACGCCTCCTGTTGTTGCTCCAGTTTCTCCAACGCGGCCGCCTTTGACCGATACGCATGGATGAAACCTCGATCCAGTCGAATAGCTCGGTCATACGTGTTCACTGCTTCCTCAAACCGCTCCAGTTCACTTAAAACGTCACCTATTTTATCCTGAAGAGCGGCATCCTTCGCATCCAGCCGTGCCGCACTCTTCAGAGAGGCTAACGCTTCCTCATAGCGTTTTAAGGTAATCAGGAGATCCCCCTTCTTTTTATAGATTGAGACCTCATGAGGAGCCAGTTGAAGTGCTTGATCAAAGGTACTTAGCGCCTCGTCATCTCGTTTGAGAAGCGTCAGCGTCTCCGCCTTCACGGTGTAGATATCTTCACCCTGCGGGTGTAAATGAATGGCCTCCTCGAAGGAGAGGAGGGCTTCTTCATAGCGATGCAGGGAAGAGAACATCCGACCTTTTTGTTCATGCGCTTGGACCTGGTGGGGATTGTACGCCAGACAGCGGTCGCATGTTGCTAGCCCATCGGTATACCGCTTGCGTTTTGAGAGAAAATACAACTTCCATCGATACCCCTCGAAAATCAAGGGGTTGCGTTCAATAAACCGATCGTAGGTCACCAGCGCATCTTCATCGCGCCGCAACTGCGCCAGAAGCTCCGCCTTTTCCCGATAGGAGGAGAAGTGATCAGGGTCGAGGTCAATCGCCTGATCGTAGGTGGCCAGCGCTTCGTCATCTCGCCTCAAACTAGCAAGAGCGTTCGCTTTCTGCCTGTAGTAGTGGTCAGCGTCGGGGTTGAGCACAATGGCCTGCTCGATGGCTTCTAACGCCTCGGCATACCGTTTCAAATGGGCAAGATGCCTACTTTTCTCCGCATAGGCTTCTGCGTAGGCACCATCGAGCTGGATCGCTCGCTGACAGGCCTCCGACGCCTCCTGATAACGCTTGAGTTGGCCGAGGGCCTCTGCATAATAGATGTGGAGCTTGGTGCACTCTGGAAAAGCCTGCACAGCTCGCGTGAAGGTGGCTAACGACTGTTCGTGGCGGCCTTTGGAGAGGTGCATGAAATGGATGCGTTCGTACACATCGAGATGGAGAGGGTCGAGACGAAGGCATTCCTCATAGGCGCGAATGGCCTCTTCGTCACGCCCTAAAGCGGAGAGCGCAAGACCTCGTTGATAGTAGTCGTCTGCGGTGGAGCATGGCCCAGTGACATCCTCGTGCCGAGAGGTAGATTTCTTCGACTCACGCAAGAGCTTTGCCTCTTCATCGCGGTCTAAGTGCGTCAAGAAAAACCATTTGCCAGTGGACGCTTCCCCACAGGAAGGATCCAGTTGCAGGGCAGTGTCAAAGGCAGTGAATGCCTCTTCATAGCGCTTCAAGCTCCCGAGTATCCATCCCTTCCTGCTCAGGATTTTTGCGCTGGCTGGTTCGAGATGAAGCAGTTCCTCATATACAATGAGCGTCTCCCTTGGGTGATCGAGTATTGAAAGCATACTGGCACGGCCATAAAGTGCCACGATGCAGCGAGGATCCCGTAGGAGTGCCTCTTCATACGAACGCAAGGCTTTCCGGTAGCTCCAGGTTTTCTCGAACATCCGCGCTTCGTCGAGCACCTGCTCGACCGTCATCTTTTCCCGATCAAGAGTTCGCGGCGCAGGCAGATGCACAGGAGATGAGGGCTGAAGGGAGAGGCGAGGTGGGACAGAGGCGACTGGTTCTGTTTTTGCTACCGACGGTGAGAGTAGGGCAGCAGCGCCCTGGTTGTTTTGAAGCTCTTCTAGCAAGATAAGGCTACACTCGTGACAGTAGCGCACTTCCGAGAGGCGGCGATAGTCGTCCTGGGTGATGTAGAACAAGCGCTTGCAGATACGACAAGTCAGTTGTTTAATAGGACCATTGTAGCCATCTGGGATGATCGGGGTGATGTCCATAGCATGCTCAAACCTTTCAGATTAAACACTTCTATTGCTGGGAGTAAAGACACAATAACAATGGCAACTATACGCCCGGCACGACCTATTGTATGCATACAATACAATCCTATAAAATCCGCGTCGAATTCAGCACGGAATCGTCCAACTGATGGCAAATTAAAGGTGTATCATCCTCGCCGAAATCTCGTTCGTTTCCCTTATTATAAGTCGCTAATAAAGAAAGAATCAAAGCCTATATATAAATTATTCTCGCCGAAATTTAGGCCACTTTCTCAAGAAATTCATCTGTATGAGACCAGAAAGCGATATCTGATAGACTGTCTACTAGTTCGATGTCCTCTTGATTCCACACATCCATTGTATCGTCAAACAAAGAAATGAATTGAATTGCTTCTTTTCCAATCTTAAGATAACTGAGATCGTGCCACATGGCTGTTGATTGAAACACCATATCGCGTGCCACAGCTCGGCTTCCAGTGCTTAAGACACGCACAAAAGAACTATGTTCTTTTCCTCTTGTTTGAAAATCTGGTCGCCAAAGTTTTGCTGATCGACCTAAAATTTTTGGACTAGGATTAAATGTAATATTACTCTCTCGTAATAAATCCTCGACATCTTCAATAATCGATTCACCTATCTTGTTACGGAATGTGAACCACAAATCAGACACCCTTAATATACATTGACTAAGCCTTGTGATAGCATCAACAAAATCTTCAGGCCTTCTTACTCGTGCCATTAACATCCCCTTGTAAAATTCTATATTATGGGTGAGACATATATCAGCAATGAGTTGTTGTTGCTTACGAGATTGTCGTTGTGTGACAGTTTGCATTCTAAGCCAACGCAATGTTTCGCCAAGATCCGTTAATGTACCGACACTCTCTTCCCCTTGGAAAAAGATATCGATAATATCACCATCTGGATAAAGAAATGGAGTTTGAATTCTAATGTACTGACCTATCGGCAAGCAACTATAAAGCAAACCCATTTGTTCAGTAATCAATTCGCAGGGAGTAGTCATCAATCTAACTCCAATTCCAACTGTATCAGAGGCGGCGGATACATCACTCCATTGTGTGTAAGAAGTAATTCCTTACAAAATTGAGTCCAAACGTCTACAGGGTTATTTACCAAAGCAGTAATATCATCAGGTACATAAGCCTCTTTATCACGGAACAATTCTGTCCAACGATGCTTATGCTTTCTACCAATAGTAATACAAGTAGGATTATGATGTTCTTTACCTAAATCTAATGCATATATTCTTCCATAGCCTTGATGAATCAAGGCATAAGTAAGTGTTAGAGCTAATTGATTATAACTTCCTTTCACAAATATAGGATACTTGAACTGAGAAATAACCTCGACGCGAAACTCTACTGACGGATAATGGTCATCATCCTTCACCCACTCAATAGGCCCATTTATCTGCTTTGTTGTATCTGCTAAAAGCATATCGAAGTCCTGCTGCTTCATTTCTCATCCTCAATGTTTCATCCTAATATCATTCCAAATGATACCACATAAAACGGCTTAAAAATAATTAATACAAAGCTCCTACTTTTCACATTTGACGCATTCTACTGCAATCTTTTTTGGGCTTCTTTGATGATGCATCAAGGCTATGAAATTGTAGAGCACCACTTCTATGGAAGGCTACGAAAATGGGGCAAGACCACCACTCAAGAATTGACGAACACTCGTGCAGGAAGTGCTCCGTCCCTCTTTGAGAAACAGGATATTACCATGAAATTGAAAGCTAACTATGGGTAGCAGTTCACCGACGAGCTATACGCCGAAATTGGCAAGTTAACTACTCTGGTTACCTGACTTATAGTTTCCAATGTATCTCAACTCAACAAATTGCCCACTATTTCTAAACGATTATAACATAGATATACTTATCTGCTGCTAGCAGTAGATAGACGCTTCGTAACCTACTTTTCACATGATTATCGACAAACAGAGGGAAATGCATTTTTCCCTGCTCTTCTGTAGTATATGAATGGGGTGACTGCGCTCAATCAGCGTAGACATGGCTCCACGCAAGTGCTAAAAAGAACAGGGAGAAATATTTTTCAAGAGCAGCTATTCTCGCACAGATATCCCAAGGAAGTTAGTCCTACCATCAAGCACTGCCTCTGCAAGGCGTTGAGGAACTCTCGTGGAAAAGAGGACGCACTAGCTATTCTTGTACAGGCAGGACACGCGAGATCCGTTCGAGCGAGACAAAGCGACCAAGGATCTGAGAGGCTTTGATCCGATGATCGTGACCACGTGCAGTAACAATATAGATGATATCATCAGCATCCAAGCTTGGGCTGGGTATGGCATCTCCCAGCTTTTCTTGAAAGCGTGAAATGTCGTCTTGGAAGAGCACCCAACGTACAGCACCTTCGCGAGCACACGTCTCATCTCGGACAAACTGCACGCGATCACCTTCCTGATACTCGGGAACTGGCAGCAACTCCTGACTAAATCCGTGGGGCCACGGCACCACTCGTTGTCCATCTCGAAAATCGACTGGCTCCCACTTGCCAATCGTGCTATTCCACACTGGGACGAGAACACCTCTTTCAGCCATGTTTCCTCCTTCAAATGTACTCAAGAAACAGAACACTGTCCTCTCATTCCTTCCTCCATTATATATAACTCTAAAGGGAGAGAATCAGCAGAGAGACAACTGGTGGGATAACCTGTACTCGCTATTTCCTTCATTACGTCGCATATCTCTACCTATATTGGCCACGTAGGTCATCCGTCCACAAAATCCATCGTTTTCTTCTATGAACGGATATCCCAAGTAGCCAATACGGGGATCACCACAAAGTTGCATGAGCTCAATGCATTGGCCTTAACATTATCCGATCAAGGTGTTTCAAGGGCCTTGTTGACAAGGGTAACGAGAGTTGTATCCGGAGGAACACCAACCTCAATTCCTTCTTCACGTAACGCTGGCACGAGCTTCTGTAACTCATCGACAAACTTACGAGGTGCTCGATACCACGTCGCTAGCGCATTGGGGTAGCGATCACACAGAACGTCCTTAAACTGTTTCACTGTTCCACTCCACTCTTGTTGCTCTTGCATCAACTGGCAGATCGGCACGAAGAGGAGAGAGGCTCGTAACGGTTTTAGCTTTTTCTCTTTATGCATCAGCTCGACCTCGGCTGCTATCATCTTTTCGCTAATCTCTTTGCCGACAACTTGCAGTCGTGCTTTCGCCTCTGCTCGCATCCTGACGTTTCCTCGTGCGAAAATACGATGGACCGCAATAAGAGGATGAGGGGCTAGATGTTCTGCTTGTTCAAAAGAAGATGATATATCGCATATAAAGCATAAAAGCAGTAGAAATATGCGGCGTAACGAAGGAAGTAACCAGTACAAGCCTCTTAGAGAAGTATGAGTGGACTACTCACGCTCCTTTTGTTCTATCGTATTTTTTGCAGCACAGCCAGAGTACCTCCTTTTTAATACGCAGTGGTGTGCCTACGATGCATAATTTTTCACATTTGTCTCTGACTCACTCTTTCAGACCCTCAATCGGAGCTATGAATCTGCAATCAACATCCCCTACTAAGGTTGGCGACATCCCCTTTACTTTTCACCTCAACCAGTTATATGCTTCTGCAGTCCAACACGACGGACAACAACAAGAGATGGTATCTCGACTTCCAGAAAATCTCAACTTTTTCCCTATGTGTACTCCCGACTGGTTTCCTACGGCAAAGCAGAACTAACGAAATGCCTTTTGCAAATGTTTTATGCGTTGAGCACAAAGTAGTGCAGAGAAGTAAACTATCCTGTCCATAGAAATATAAGTACTACCATATAAGTTCAATAGAGGGATATTAGCATATTGTTTTGTATAATAGCTTATAAGTGGCTATAACAAAAACAGCGTTGTCTGATTATTGATAGCAGATTCACTTTACAAGAAAGATACTATCTGCTAAAGCAAAGTGTGAGCTATGGCTGTTAAACAACAGAAACGATTTCCTGAAACTGCTCAGATTGCAGGGATGCTTCAAGAAGAAGTAATGCTATATCTTCTTGAAGCATCCGGATATACACCTATTTCAAGTGCTTTCAATGATCCTACACTTCATCAAGGTTCAAACGGCTTAGAAGTTAAGGGAAGGGGAGGCCAGCATCAAATTGATGCGATTGCTGACTTTGCTATTCAGCATCTCTATGTGCAGCCGCAGAGGCTTCTGGTTGAGGCAAAGTTCCGGAAAGACGACCCGATTGGAATCGAGGTAATGCGGAATGCTGTAGGTATTTTGCAGGACGTTAATACATACTGGGATCAAGAAAGACAGCTAGCAACCGCCACAAGATATAGTTATCAGTATGCTGTCCTCTCTAGCTCAGGTTATACTGCTAATGCGAAGACGTACGCCTTGGTGCATGGAATATACCTTATTTACCTAGATAAATTAGCTTTTATCCAAGCAATTTTAAATGATATCAAAAATATTGTACCTACTGTGCAGATAAAACCTGATGGGAAGAAAAGGCTTCCTCCTTCTCTTTATTTTCGCCTTCCGGCGTTAAGAAAAGCGATTAGATTACATATTAGAGATGAGCATGACTCTAGTCTCTCTCAAATTGTAAAAGAAGATGCTGCATTAGACCTGTTAGATTGGTTTTGCTCCACTTGTAGACAACTTACTACGCCTTTTTTGGCCATCATAGCCAGAAAATTTCCTGTATTCCTCACTCCAGAGGTAAAGCTAGACCTGAACGATATACGAGATTGCCATGTGAGAATTTATTGGCAGAACACTACTTGGTACATACAACTTCCCAATGGTCAACGTTTCTTTTTCGATTTGCCAACCGAGATTCTCGAGAATTATTTGGAAAGTAATAGTCTCTCAGAGCTGAGGGCTCTTGATCTCAAAGCCAATTACTTCTCCCAAGTACAGGTTATGATCAAACAAGGAGATAATGTTCGCTTTGTAACTTGGCACTTGGATATGAATTGGCTTGAAGGTATTCGGTATAGGATCGGACAATTGTAAGAATGAACTGTTCCTCAAACCAGCTCAAATTGATAAGAATCAAGTGGTGCAGGTCTGTATAAAACCTCTTTGCGTTTAGGGTATTAGCCGGGTATTCAGATGAAAGATCGTGTGGCAGCAGGAAGAGGAACCCCAACAAAACACTAAAACTATGTGATGGATAGAAGTAGAGAGAGTGATACTGAGACGACAAGAAGAACAAGGAGGTAATGAAATATTACGAAAAATTGATTGCGTGATGATCCGAGTGGATGACATTGAGACAGCAGCAACCTACTACGCAGAGGTATTTGGTCTCCATCCCCAATGGAGAGGGGATGATTCTATTGGACTCGTCTTTCCAGAGAGTGATGCAGAAATCGTTCTTCACAATGATCCTAACATGCCATCATCAGTAGAAGTGCATTACTTAGCCGATGATGTGGTTGTTGCTGCCGCAGACTACACGGCAAAAGGATGTCATGTCTTAGTCGAGCCGTTCGACATCACTATCGGGAAGTGTGCAGTGATCCAAGACCCATTTGGCACTCGACTCTGCATTCTGGACATAACGAAAGGACCACGACCACTTAACCGTGTTGAGTCAGCAACGAAAGGGGAAGATCCAATCAGGTAATAAGCACTCGTTCTGCTCACTATCGGCTGGATGACATGAATGTCCAGCCGATGGAGAATCAATTTCTGTTCGCAACATGAGTGGGTCAACATGGACTGTTGAAGCGTGCTAACAAGTCCTACATTACTGACACAAAGGATAACCTTAAAGATATAGTATCCAAAAAGTCACATTAAAGAGAGGATTTTAAGCCATGATGGTGTTTAGGTGCCGCAATGCGTCATCAATGGCATTCTTAACACTTACCCATCTCGCTTGTACTGACCGAAGATTTCCCCTGCTAAGGAACTGACCACGGGTTGGACACACTCCTTCTTGCTGATAGCATCCTACAAGCCATTGAACCCGGCGGATTGCAAACATTTCAGGTGTCTCACTAAACTCGGTTAACGTTTGTGCCGTGAGTGGTAGCCTATCAAGATTGCGCAAAATCATGCTCTTCTGATTAATACTATTGGAAATAGAAGCCTTTGTTAATCGCGTAGGAGAACCGTGTGTATGTATTATGCTTAAAGCAGAAGATCTTACCTCAGTAGCAAATTGCGTGTCTCGTTGGTCCAAAACTTGAAGAGGTTTAGGGCCGGAAGTTCCCTGTCGAAATGGCTTGGGAGAATTACTTAAAAGCCATTCTCTATCATGAGAATATAACCATCGATGTATCTTTGGAACTTTGCTTTTGAGTTCTTTAACGCTAATATTTGCAGTCTTTACTTGTTCAGCAAGCCATATAGTACGGTTCTTTTCCAGTAGGACTGGATCTGTTATTCTTACAACGTAAGTACGACTATCCTCTACTTTCTGCACGGGTACATCACGTCTAAGTGACCGAATTACTATTAATCCAAACTTTTTAGCCTGATCTTTAAATACTTTTTGGCCAACACCAAGTATGTGTGCAGCTTGAGAGATGTTGATGGTGGGATCCTTCCAAATCTCCCGCAATTTCTGTTCCCATAAAGGACCGTATAGTTTAAATTTGCTTGCTCGAAATTGATCCTTCTCAGTATGGTCAGGTCCTATTCTTGAGTATGTAAAGCCACACTCACATGAGAACCTCCCTCTGGGATATCTACCATAAGCAGGGAGATAAATTACTTCACATTCCTGAATACATCTTTTGTAGTAATTATTACAGACGGGATTGAGACATGGCCACGGACCATCTCCGAAAGGTTTCTGATCAATTGGAAGATTCAGAAATGTTTCTATCCTATATCCCAGAAAGTAAATAAGGAGTAAATGACGTGTAGGACCATAGACATTTTCTTTTCCATGAGGTAGATTGGCAAGCCAATTTCTGTGAGTAGTTTCATACAATTCACAATGAAGTTGCTCTAAAAAATTGGTGGGATAAAACTGGCGAAATGATTGTAAGAGCTTGTTAGTATAGAGGTTGCCTCTATAGGTTGCGAATCCTTTCTCGGCAAGAAGGATGAGCAGACGTTTTTGTACAGACGATAAGTCTACTGTAACATCATGATTTTGAAGAAGCCACAGAGCATCACAAGCAATTTTAAGAAAATCATTGTATTGAGAATTTTTTATTCCAATTGGATCATTTTTCAATCTACTTATCGCCTTCTCAGCAGATACATATTCATATGCATGTGTTGCTTCGTTAGCGTATAAAGTGCAATATTGAAGATATACATTATGAGACGGGCATACTTCGACTCCCGGAAGCTGATGCACTCGATGCCAATAACACTCACCAAACTGTTCTCTATCATCTTTAATACAGCAAGGACAGAAACAGTTGCACTTGGTTGGGAGTATCCTATTTCTAAGGCCTAACAGTGTGGAAATCGGTGTCTCGTCATCAGTAGCCATAGCGTTTCTGATCAGACTCACTCGCCCACGTGGAAGGAACAGTTCATAGAATGGTAACAGCGTATGGTCATTGATGAGACTCGTTACAGTATAGTTAGGTTTAGGAGGTAAGTTAGCTACTAGATTTTCGAGGCCGTTTGGAAAAATTGGTCTTACCAGCTTTTCATACCCAAATAGGTCCCTTGATGCAGCACGTACTGCCCGATAGTGCATACGATCATTGTAACGTGCAAATACACTATGCAATATTTCGCCTGGATGTGGTATAGGAAAATTACAAATCACTGTATTGTCTCTATTCTAGTTGTTCTATACACATGAATCTTCTTCAAAACGTAGTTAGTCCAATGGAGGGAAGTTACCACCTAGTTCCATTTGTACAGAGATTGACCCTTCTAATTAATTTCCATCCTTTGCTTGATACGGTTAAAGCGAGTTATTGATGGAAGAGAAGCTTTGATCTCCATTAAGGTATCGGTATGAAGGATGGTTGCATTACAAGAGCTGCATCCAATGCTTCCTCAACTTGTGAAAGTGTTGCTATTCGCTCGACTCCAGCCTGTTTGATAAGTTCCCACCGCTTTGGATTGCGATGCTCTTCGTCATACTTTTTAGCTATCCATTGAATACGCCGAATAGCAAATGCTTCACGTGTTTCGACCTTGTCTTCCAATAACTGTGCCGTTAGTGGAAGCTTAGAGAGATGCTGCTGTAGCAGCGCAAGTTGACCAATATCCTTTCCAATGGCTGATATCGTGATCCGTACTGGACGCTGTGCGCGCTCCTTGAGTCGTCTCGCTGATATCTCTACTAACTCAACAAGGTCTTGGTCTCGCTTTTGCCAATCTATACGATAGAGCTTACTTCTTGATCTTTGCTTACTGGGTGGGAGATGAGTTTTCAGCCAAGCAAAGTCGTGTCTATACAGCCACGTATAGACATTCGGAAATTGGCCTCTTAAGAACTTAACACCCATATTTTGATATTCTTCCACAGCACTCATCCACTTTTTCCGGTATTCTTCTAGCGTATCTTCTTCAATCGTTTGCACTTTTGCAGGATGTAACATACGTGCTGGGTCTAAATAGCACGCTCTCGCTACAGGTCGGGGAAACGGCAAACCTAGTTGGGAGGCGTGTCGTTTTATGGTTAGTGGGTCAACCTTTAATTGTAAAGCCATCTGTCGCAAGCTAACACTCTCGTCTTCCCACAATCGACTCAATTTCGTTTCCCAGACATACCCAAACGCCTTTACTTTGCTCATTTTTAATCTATCTTCTGCTGAAGTATCAGGTCCAGTACGTTCGTATGTGAAACCACACGTGCAGGAAAAGGTGCCAATTGGCCTTCCTCTGACGTTCGGACTATGTTTGATATGACATTCGTCGACCGACTGTTGAAGGTGATGGCGTCAGGTTGGATTAAGACAGGGCCATGGTCCATTCCCAAAGGGCTTATCGCCAACAGAAAGTTGAAAGAACATTTCGGCTGTCAGTCCCAAGCAGTGTATAAATAAGAGATGATGGAGTGGATGTTGAGTAGTATTAGACGTATGTACTAAGCGTATCAGCCAGCAATCTTCAATGTTTTCGTCTAATTCGCAATGTAGTAAGCTTAGTATGTCAGATGTATACTTTGTTTTGAATCTTGATAGTAGCGCACCTCTATCAACTCTTCCTCGGTATGTCGAGATACCTAAGTGCGCTAGTCTTTTGCTATATCGTCTTTGCAGATCTCTGAGTTTTTGAGATAGATGCTGCTGAGCGAGGAGCCACTGTATATCAAGTGTGAGAGCCAATAGAGGCTCAAATAACGATGCATCTTTGTCGTGCTGGTAAAGTAACGTTTCCCGGATGGAACGCTCCGCAGAGACAAACTCATAATGAGTTTTTGTATTGCTTGTGCGGACTCGGCTGTTCTGCAGCCAAACCTTATGCATTGGGCATAATTCAACACCTGGAGCTTGGTGAATGCGGTGCCAGTAACATTCACCAAACCTCCTGCGATCATCCTCTACACATTGTGGACAGTAGCGGTGCCATTCTGGGAGAGGAACACGGCTCGCCATAATACCTGCACGCATGTGAAGCGCGGACCCATTATGACTACGCATATCTCGGCGAAGGCGGTCCTGTCGTTCTAGCGGAAGAAATGGTGCAAACAAAGGAAGCGTTGTATGGTTGTCTATAATGCCATCGGCACTGTAACTACTGTGAGGAGGCATCTGAGCAATAAAGTGATCCAGATGGCTTGGTAAGGTGACGCAAGCTATCGCACTTGCTGAACCGAAAAGTTCTTTCACAACCGAGCGACCACTTGGATATTGCATGCGTTCTGAGAAACGAGCACATATACTATAGAAAAGCTCACCTGGATAAGGATCAGGAAAGTTGCCTATCATTGGTTACCACCTTTGGCTTGTTGCTCATCATCAGAAGCAAGGTATCCAGCCTTTTGCAAAAGCTCATATACGGGTATTTCGGACTTGCTCCCCTGAACAGCGAGGTCTGGAAGCATATCTGCTGCTTTCATCTCAATACGCTCTGGGTTTGTATCTGCGACTTCCTGAGTTAGTGAGGTTGTCGTTTTCTCCTCTGAGGTCTTCTGCTCCTCGGAAACTGCGTTATTTTCTGTCTGTGTACCTTTTATCTGGCTATGGATAGGTGTCGGTTGCTTAGCGTTGTTGGTAACCACCCGTAAAAGTGTTTCTATGTCAACAGGCAAAATATCATCAACCTTGTAAAGCTCCTGTATGTTCCCGCTTTTTAAGGCATCTAAGATAGGTCGGGCCATTCGAAAGCTATCATGAGCCACTGAGCGAATTACGCCTGCTGTTATGATTTCATCGCCACGGGTTATGGCTCGTGTTTGAGCAAGCATATAGGTCTTTACAGCGAGATCAGTGATTCCTTGCGTGACATCATAAAGTGTACGGTTAAGATGTGGCGTAAGCTTGCAATCTTTTTGCGTATACTGATATCTCCATAGAGATTCAAGAAAGATGTTCCATGTCTCATCTCTCCTCATACTGTCCCAAACAAAGTCTCCTAGCCCAGCACTCCGACGTGCCAGGCGAAATTCACGGTTCAACATAGCCATCGCTTTATAGGTCCCAACAAGAATTACAGGCATACCTATTTTGTTGACGAGTTCCACAAAAAAGCTGAGCATCCTTTCAGACCCACCACTCTTGGCATTACTTAGATGCTGAATCTCGTCAATGACAAGAACTCCAATTGCATGCAGTGATGCTAGACGAGCCATACCTTTTATCATCTCCTCAGTTGTAGCATGACCATCGCGAGCATAATTCTCAACATAGTTCGTTTCGAAAAGGTCATCAAGTGCTTGAAAGAAATTGAGACACAAGCTTTTGGTGGAGCCATCAGAGGGGCATTCAATCTTCAGCCATACAAGTTGTACATAACTAAAGGCGTTTCCTCGATGATTATGATGAAAAATGACCTGCGGATAAAGAGCAAGGAGATGACCGAGTGTAACGCTCTTCCCTACACCACTAAGACCTACTACAGCTAATGCAAGAGCACTACATTGTAGGTTACTGACCAGCGGTTTCCCAGATAGTAGAGCATCAACCTTTTTGTCGATGGTGCGATAATAGTCGAGCAAACAGGGATTTCTCGCTTCGTATCCGAGACGAACCATCGATGAGAGACGCTGCTCCAAATCAATGTGCTTAGGTATGACCTCGAAGAACTTCAGCACATTTCTTATCAAGTGCAAACGTAATTCTGGTGACCACTCGCGATGGACCGCCTGGTAATCTGGATAGTATTGAAGCATATCGATTACTTGTTGCTTCGACCAAATAGGCGGTAGTGCTTCAATAAACGGATTATCTTGATAATCTGGTATCAGAGGATCGTTATACTCTGCCTCGACTCTGCGACCTCTTAGTAGAGGTGCTGGTCTCCAAGTGTTCTTATCCATTTGTCTTTCCCTCTTTCTCCTGTGATCTAGCCCACTTTACTTGTCGCAGCCTTCGAATGTCGTCAAGAGGTTGATCTGGAGGTACATAGCTGCTTTCAGTTTCCTCGAGTTGGTTCTCTTGCGCTTTTGAGTCTGCTTGAGGGGTTGTCGGCCTTTCTCCTCCTGGCCGCCAGACATCGCTGTTTCGCTCATCGTTCCTTTCGTCGTGTCTATTTACCTTACTGTTTTTTAGGTGGGCGGCTTTGCTCAATCCTTTTGTGACTTGTTCTGTTTTTTCTTGAGCTTCTTTAACAAGGCTATCGACTTGGGCGTTAAATTCCGCCTCGACTTGGTAGTGCCGCGATAGGGATGTCTCTTCTTCCTGCTTTTGTAGCTCGAAGTAGTCACGTATTTCGAACCAATCGCGGCCTTGATATATAGCCCGCTCTCTTTCAACCAGTTCACAAGCTTCTGGCTTGCTCTGTGGATCAATGGAAAGGTATATGATATCAAGTTGTCGGGGATCGTAGGACACGGGCACCGTCCATCTTTTTTTACGTGCCTTCACAAACCATTGTTCCCTGATGGCACGCTCGCATGTGTAATCTACACCCTTAAAGTGGATTCCATATTCGGTAACTGAGGCTGTATCACGAGGAAGAAGATTTAGTTGAACTACTTCAGGAGACTTTTTCCGTAGATGACCTCGTCGGTGGGTCATACCCCAGTTCCATAAATCAATTGGGTATGGTTCAACATGGTCTGTGATCATGAACTCGTCCATGTTATACCAGTTCATACGATGGTGATTATTATGTTTGAGAATACAGCGGATCATTAACTCTCTGAATTCAGGGAGTGTTAGGCACGCTTCCAAGCGATAGTCTTTGTCTCCGCGCTCGCGTTTTGTGTACACAGCCCCTGGCCTCCAGTGGATCACCTCATCGCTGATAAGACGAAAGTTCTGCTCGACAATTGCCTTCCAATCGCAACGGTAGGGAGGCGTGGTTGCTATATCGATATCAAGGAAGTCAACCAAGTTTGTCGAATCGTATCCCTCAAGTTCACCCCGGTCTCCCATAATCGCTTCGGGCAGATGACTACTTGGCCACATATCTTCGGTGATGTCTATACCATATTCCTTGCAGTAGGCAACTTTGTCCACTGTCATGTTATACAAAGCAAGCATCATGCCAAGCCAACTTGGTCCCTCTAGGCTCACGCTGAACCCAACTATCATCCGAGTGAAAACATCGATGATGACGTAAATAACCGGTCGCCCAATGAGGCGACTACGATCTCGTGAACTGACAAGATGGATATCGCCAATCGTCGCATCACCTTGGCACAGGGAGCCAGGACCCGATGACATGTGTGTTGACTCACCAAGAACGGCTCTATGGCGAAGTGCAAACCTCCGTTCACCTTCACGTGAAGTAAGCAAGCGTGTAAGGTCATCGTATTTCTCATGAATATACCTAAACTGGAGAAAGCTGGGAAGTTGATCTGCTGGAGGTAAAATTGGGACAAATACTTTCCTATTTCGTTCATCTCGCTCGTCAAAACGGATGCTAAAGTAGATTTCAAGTGTTCTCTGATGAGCCTTGGGTAATGTTTTCTCTTGCCCACTCACATAGTATGCTTTATAACCTCGCAAAAGTTTGCTACGTACATCATCGGTCAGAATTACTCCAGCTGGAATCTCTCCTTTCCTTGCGATAGCACTCGGACGACCAAATTTATGCTCTTTCCCTTCTCGTTCCTTCCCTTTCGCTCCGCACTCGTCGAAGAATGGTAAAAGGACATTTTTCGTTTGTCCTCCCTGCCAGTACCGTCGCAATGCATCGTAAATAAAGCCTTTTCTTTCCTTTTTCTTTTTAGTTTCCTCTGTCTGTTCAACCTCTTCCTCTATCTCTTCGACCTCTTCCTCATCTTCATCTTTTTTACTCTTTCTCGCTTGGGCTGTAATAAGTGGACCACGTTGGCGTGGGTCAAAAAGCCTACTACTTGTATCTTTTACGAGAGGCTCAATAGCCTCCCAAGCCCTATCTCTAAACTCTTGACGCATTTTCCTGCGATCTTCTGGAAGTTCGTGACTGGGATGGAGTAAAACATCCCAGGGATCGGTATCAACAATATATGCATACTCTGTTTCCAACATGGAATTAATCTCCCCAGATGTTCTCCAGATGGGAAGAGCATGTTTGTCTTTTCTGTCGATGTTGATGGTAACGATGGTATCACCTAAAGGTGCTATCCACAGGATGCGCTCTGTGCGCGTCTTACTCTCATCAAGACGGTACTCAAAAAGCATATTTGTGCATAAAGTTGCTTGAGACATATGTCGTTCTCCTTAGCGGATTTCGTCTAACAGAATAAGCCTGTTACCCGGTTGAATGGGAGTAAACATGTCTATTTTCCACTGCCTTGTTGCTAGAAGATGGTAGGCGATTGTGAGACAATCTCCTGGTTTAAGATGTAAACGCTCATCACACTCCAGAGCAATATGACTTAAGGAACAGGAACTTTGCTTCACCTCGTGAGTCATCATTACTGTCGCCTCTTGAAGAAGAGTTTCAGGGAGAGCTAAGCGGTCCTTGATCGTTAAGTGCTTATGTAGTACTCGGACATTCTCAGCAAGAACATGAGATATTTCTCGCTCAGTAACAATTGCCCAGTCGATATTTCGCCTTGCCCAGTATCGATGTTCTATCTCCAATTTTTCTAAAGTGCGTTGTGATTGTAAATCCTGAGAGGATTTAATCGTTCGCGCTCGCTCGTAACTAGTAAGTCCCTCAGAGAGAGTGATGACAAAGTCAGTTGTCATCACTACAGGAATGCTCTCCTTTGGCTTCGTCGGATGGCGAACATTGGGATGACGAATATCGCACTCCTCTGCTATGGCTAACGTTTCTTCAAGCGGCAATAAGGGGTACTGTTCTCGTATGTCAATTACCGAAGGATTCCAATCCTGTGTTAAGAAAGTAGTCGTCTTCAAGGCCGCTTAAAAGATGATGAGTTCTTTCTGTTTTCCAGCCCTTCCTACGCCAAGCAAGGCCCTTAGAAGGTACATCATGAATAAGAAGCCAAGGCATATAGTTTGCACCTCTTCCTTGTCCACGTCCTTCTTTCAAACGTTTATTGGCTGTAGACTCACTATACCTTCTCAAACGTTTCGTCATAGCAGGCTCCTTTAAGTATGTAGATTGCTACTTTTCGGGCAAAAACGATATTGACCCAAAGCACGATCAGCACTTAGATGGAAAAGTAATCATACTCAAAATCTTTTAAATAAAAGATGGGTTTTCCTTGTTTTCAAGAGAAACGTTGTTTCTCTTGAACCTACATTTTAGAGCTTTCTTAATTAGAGACCTCTAAAATAAAGCTTTCTTTCCTCTCTTTTTAAAAGATTATTACATACAAATATATATACACTAAAAGCATTATATAAGTCAATATAATCTATATTTATTTACATGATAAATTTTATATTTTTCAAATAGAGCATGTTGATGGTATTCCTAATCTACAAAATTAGGAAGTTAACATGTTTGAGGAGAGATGCTTACGGGTAATATTACCTATACAGAGGAACAAACGGTGCAAAACTTATGAAGAGTGTTATATAACATTCGATGATCAGTCTCGTCTCTCGTTTCTTGACGACTACAAAAAGATACATAGAGAGATATAGATATCTATGAATTTTCTCATGGGTTCCCCCTTTGAAGTGTCTTATTTAAAAAGGAAAATATTGGAAACCACAGTTCTATGGCAGCTACACAGAGTACTAACTCTTATCCTTTTAGTAAATACAAAATTTGAATATAGAGAAGCAGAGTCTCAGATATATCTGGTGGGAGTGCAAGGTAAGGTGCATCACCTTCCTTGTCAAACTTCATTTGCACTAATGGTACGTCCTCTAAACGGAAGTCTTTGTGAGTACTTGCCTCCAAGAATGCTTCCACATCTGCAGATGCTTGGTCGGGGTCGTGACGTGCTGAAATACAAATGATTGTGTTGCCGTCGGACATCCATCCTTGCCATAACCCACTTATTGGATGCCGTATGATGCTTGCGACGAACCCATACGCATTTGGGATCAATGCTGCACGAAGACGATCAAACGACTCTCTCTGTTGTGTATTCAGGAGTTGCGAGAGCAGTTGTTGCTCGTTTATTCTCGCCTGCTTGATCCGGCTTCGCTTCTTTCCCATATCCCTCTCGATTAAATTAGTTGGACTCTCATCTTGTTGCTATGTCAAACGTGACGACATTGATCATTCATCAGGTACTTCTTCAAGCAGTTCTCCTGGTTGAACTCCTAAAACCCTCGCCAGTTTTCCGAGGGTCTCCGTTGTTGTGATATAGTACGGGTCTTTGAACATTCGTTTGACTGTGTTGTACGCTATATTCGCCTCCCGTTGAAGTCTCCCCATACTAATACCCTTCTCTTTGGCTACTTCCTTCACGCGTAAACGAACTACCATAAACTACAGCCCCCATCGATGCTTGATCGGATTGTAACAGTTTTTTTCTTACAGCAACACTAGCCAGCTACCATCCTCACTTTAATGTGGGGCCATAGATGTCAATAATCAAATAGACATTGACAGGCATCTTCGATATGAACTCCTATATCATCTAATTATTATGTGCATTGACATATTTCCCCTAAACATCAACTGATGAATGACCGATGAGACGAATATATCACATTTTAGGGAAGCGAATAAATACCTAAAATTACGGCTTAGTCAATAAATACCAATAATGAATAGACTGTATGTATGCACGTAAATGATAGCAATACAAGTGTTCCAGGCTATGTATCTATCAAGGAAGCAGCGGAGATACTTGGCCTTTCGCCTAGTAGAATATATGAATACGTTGAGGATGGACGGCTTACATCTGTAAGGGCTGCTCATGTTATTCTCATACCTGTAGAAGAGGTAAGGAATTTCAAGCCTAATATTGCAGGTCGTCCACGAAAAAGCGTTCTACGATGGCGTATCTCTCCAGAGAACAATACGCTACTTTCGACCTCTATTGTTGTGCAGATGCGACCCAACCGTCAAACCGAATTGATGAAAAAACTAGAGGAAATAAGGAGGGGAGATGAGCACCTTTTTCCTGGAACGATCGCACGTTTCATTGTAAAGAGTGAGACACTTCCTGGGCAAGTCGAGATTTCGTTGATATGGCGAAGTACAGTTATGCCAGATGAGGCAGAGCGCGAAAGGGCACTAACAGATTTTCGACAAGCCCTGACAGATATAGTGGATTGGGATACTGCTAGGTACAACAATGGGACTGTACTGGTTCATACATAGAATTGTTATTGTTCCTTTGGCATTTTACCTTTCTATTTCTGTAGAATAGTATATTCCAACTTTATTGACTTCATAAAAGCGAAACATTCCCGCAGAGTAAATCTGATAAGTAGCTTAAAAATTTGGGAAGCTACTCCGGAAATGCAACCTATTGCATTACACTTGAGAATAAGCTATCATAAGAGTCTGGTTTAGAGAGTCAGCGTGGCAGAAAGATCCAAGGGTTGTCGCTTAATTAGGTAATTGACAAGCTATATTTTTTATAGAAACATCTCAATCGCTACCATCCATATTTACCGGTGCGAACATGAAGTGTCACCAGTTTGCTTCTTTAGGATATTAAGGCTATAAGCCACTAGAAGGTAGATTCGTATGGTTAAATGGCTTCCATCGATCATTGAGGCGCGTTTCCTCGTAGCGAAGCTAGGTGAGATTGCATCTCCACCATGGTGGCGTAGTGAAGCTACAAGTATTGTCGGAAGAAGAATGCTCGAAAGACTGTATCCGCGAACGTTCCTAACTGCAAGCCTTGAGACAGCTAGCCGAGCGGCTAGTATCGAACATGATCTTCATCTTGGAAAAATAGGTGCTTATCATCTTTTCCGCCTCCCTACTGTTTATGAGACAGCTATTCATGACCAACTTCAAATGCCAGCAACGAAGAATCTCCTACAAACAATAGCAGCTCTAGATAAGAGTGAGCAAATATTGATCGCGTTGAGTGCCCTCGCAGGTATTGAGAATCTGTCTATGGCACGGGGACCTCTTCGATGTGGAATCATAGATGAGCTTAGAAATAACCGCCCTATTCAACGTATGTGCGTGGCGTATCTCAGTGCTTTCAGAGGTTCGTGGAACGTTTATCCTTATCTTGAAGAGGGATCGCTATGATCATATCTTCTGCAAATAAAGGTGTAACGTATACTCAGGCTCTTTCGAGGGGGGGGGCACTATTAGAGGAGACGCGGCGGCTTCTTCGAGCTTGGCAGCCGGATGAGTCCTTTACTACCTTGACAGAGCGCGTGCGGAGTGAAGATTCGCTGGGAAGAGCCACCGCACGTAGAGTCTCAGATATTGTACGCGTGTTTACTACACGTTTCCTTATGCCATCGGACACACCAGCCCGTCATTTGCGCTATTTTGTTGTGAAAAATGCACCTCGTCAGATCTTTAGCGATTTGGTCTTTTACTATACAGCGCAACAAGATGATCTCCTACGCGATTTTACAGTATTCTATTATTGGCATGCTGTACGCGAAGGGCGTATTACATTTACTCCTCAGGACGTGCGCCACCTCATTTTGGAAGCAGAGCAAGATGGCCGGATACGTTCTCCATGGTCGGCAGCGATCAAGCGTGATATGGCGGCCCGCGTACTTAATACACTAACAGATTTTGGACTGCTCAACTTGGTCAAAAGCTCGGTTCGCGAAGTCGCACCATATCGCCCAGCGGATGGAACTGTCGTGTATATATCCTACTTACTTCATACCAACGGTATAACAGATTCTTCGCTTGCCGAGCACAGTGCTTGGGCCCTGTTTGGTCTTCAGGTCGAGGATGTTTGGAATCGGCTTGAAATCCTTGCTGGTGATGGATGGTTTATTATCCAGCGCGCTGGACAGGTTGTGCGTATCACATGGAAGTACCAAAGCCAGGAGGATGTGGTCAATGCCCTCATTGGATGATACATTTCGACAACTCGTTGGTTACCTGCGTCAGTCTGGCTCCCTAAGTGCTTCTCGAAGTGATCCGTTTTACTATCTAGTTTATCCACCAAAGGAAACGCTAGAAATCAAACGGCGTATTCCCATCTGGTCGGCTCAGTTGCGGAACACAGGGATGGAAGTTATACGCATCTCTTTCTCTGATCTTCTCTGGGATCTTATTGATGCCTCACAACGGTGGGATGCATGGCTGGAAGTTGAAAATGAGGTAAATCAAGAGCAGGTGAATGACGCGATTAGAAATGTCCTTAGTAGTAGCAATAGATTGATTGGTAAGGTTGCAGAGGTTATTAGACAAGAGCAACCTGACACAGTCGTGTTTCTTACGGAGACAGAGATGCTCCATCCGTACTTTCGTGCACGAATACTGGAAAGTGCGCTCCACGATCAGATCAAAGTGCCAACAGTAGTCTTCTATCCAGGCCGTAGATCCGGCCAGTTCGGACTGCACTTCCTAGATATGTATCCAGAGGACGGCAATTATCGGGCAACGATTATTGGAGGTCAGCCATGATTACTATTGGGACATCATCAATTCGTTCGCTTCTTTCAACTCGTCGACCCATTGATAGGCCGATTGAGAAGGTAATCGACTACTATGCTACTGAAGCGAAGCGACTTCTGGCAGAAGTTGAAGAATACGAGGTCACAGAAAACGTCGAAAGGAATTTTCGCCGCTTCTTAGAGGTATTTGGTACCGGGGTTCGGACTGGTCAGGTAGTCGAAACGGGTATCTGGGTTTCCGGATTCTATGGTTCAGGCAAGAGTTCCTTCACCAAGTACTTAGGATTTGCTCTTGATCCCACACGTGTGGTCGAGGGTCGTCCATTCCTGGACCTACTGGTAGAGCGCATTAGTGCATCTGATGTTCGCCAAGAACTAAAGACGATAGCAGCAAAGCACCCAGTTGCTGTGATTATGTTGGATCTCGGTGCAGAACAATTGGCATCTTCTTCTGTCGCTGCGGTGTCGACAGTTCTTTACTGGAAAGTACTCCAATGGGCAGGCTATTCCAAAGAAGAGAAACTCGCCCATCTAGAACTGCGGTTGGACAGTGAAGGACGTTTGGATGCATTTCGAGAAGCTTACAAGATCCAGTTTGGCATCGATTGGGAAGCCGATCATAACGATCCCCTAATTGGTATAGCCAGAGCAGACCAAATTGTTCCCCAGTTCTTTCCTAAAGAATTCCCTGTGCCAGGAGCATTTCGTAGTCTGCACTTTTCTTTAGCTGGTGATGTTCGTGATCGAGCACGCGAGACCCTCGATTTGATTCGGCGCAAGACTGGTCGCCAGAATGTCCTCTTTCTCATTGATGAAGCCGGTCAATACGTGGCACCACGTGGTGAGCTTATTTTGAATCTTGATGGGTTAGCACGCAACTTCAAAGAACTTGGACAGGGGTTGGTATGGATAGTAGCTACCGGACAACAAACACTCACAGAAATTCTCGAAAGAGCAGCCTACAATTCAGCCGAATTAACAAAATTGCGTGATCGCTTCCCAATTTCGCTAGAACTTGATGCACGAGACATCCGTGAGATTACTTGGAAGCGGCTGTTGACAAAATCTTCAGAGGGTGAAAGTGCCCTTGTAACGCTTTTTCGCCAGCATGGACAGGCACTGGCAGCAAATACGCGCCTAGCTGATACCTCTCTGTTTAAGGGTGATCCTAATGAAGAAACTTTTGTGCAGCTCTATCCCTTCCTCCCTCAACATTTTGATCTACTCATGGAACTAGTACGGACCCTTGCTCGTTCGACCGGTGGCATTGGTCTCCGTTCGGCAATTCGGGTGATTCAGGACCTTGCTTGTTGATACAAGCAAGGTCCTGCTTGCTGGCACACCACTTCTGGCGAATATGCCCTTTGGACACCTTGCAACTGCTGATCAGTTCTTCGATACCCTTCGAGCTGATATTGGCAAGGTCCTACCACATGTAATCACTGGAGTAGATAGAGCTGCTAGAGCGTTGTCCGGTGATGATCTCGCACTCCGAGTCGCAAAGACGGTCGGTACTCTTCAGCCAATAGAGAATTTTCCACGCACTACAGAGAATATTGCTGCGCTCCTTTATCAACATATTGGCGACGCTCCACATGTTGATGCTGTTCGCGTAGCCCTGCATCGCCTTCTCGAGACAAAAGAAGTAGGCTTGGTAGATGATCCGCAAAGCGGTGGCTTTACCTTCCTAAGTGAAGGAGTAAAGCCGATCCGCGACAAGCGCAATGGATACATTCCGACCAGGGGGGAACTAAGCCAATTGCGTAGTCAGATATTGCGTAGCCTCTTCGATCAACTGCCATCAGCTATACTCGAAACTGCAAAGACAGTCAGAGCAGGTATTCAACTGAGCACTGTTCCTATCACTGGTGAGGACGAGGAGGTCCAGTTCCGTTTAGAGGTTACGGAAAGTAGTGGTTGGGATGAGCGACGTACTCTACTTCTCACTGAAACAACTGGGCACACTGAGTGGAAGTCCACAATCGCTTGGCTCATTCGTCCTGATATGACAGTTAATGATACACTGGTTGAGGTAGTTCGATCCCGTAAGATGGTTAGTGAAATTATTGAGTCCCAGGCAGATAAAGATATTGCTCAGTTTATCCGTTCAGAACGAGCCGCTGCTACTATTAATGAGGAGCGGGTGCGTGTCATGTTTCGTCAAGCACTATTGGAAGGCACGCTTATCTTTCGTGGCAACCCAACTGCAGCTTCAGTTGCTGGCCAGACACTTGAAGCCGCCGCACACAAAGTCCTCCAAGAGGCTGCAGGTAAGATTTATCCCTCTTTTCACCTCGTGAACATTCGACCAGGCACCGATCTAGCGGCGAAGTTCCTAGGAGTGGAGCGTATCGACCGCATGCCGAAAGAGGCTGATCCTCTAGGTTTTATAAGCATGAGTGGGGGACGCCCACACGTTGATATCCAGCATGCTGCGTTAGCGGAAGCGATCCGAGCATTCCGTGAGAAACTCAATCACTCCGGTACGACGCGTCTTCAAGGAAACGCTATCCAAGATATTTTTGCTACCACTCCGTATGGCTGGTCTAAAGATGCCACTCGCTATGTCTTCGCCGCACTTCTCTTAGCAGGGGAAGTAATCTTCCATACAAGTAGCGGCGAAGTGAAGACGTCTGGGTCGACAGCGATTGAAGCAGTGCGTAACACGCAAGCATTCGGACGTATCGGCGTGGCACTCCGCGATAGTCGCCCATCAAACGAAATGCTCGATCGTGCGGCTACACGACTTGAGAAACTCTTCGGTGTGCAGGTCCTGCCGCTCGAAGATCATATCAGTAGGGCTGTACGAGAACATTTGCCATCACGACTTGAGTTGACCGCTCCACTTGCCGAGCAACTCCGTCTCTTGCAGCTTGCGGGAGCCAATCGAGCGCAAACCCTATATGAAATTGGTCGTGACCTTCTCAAACAAGAGGGATCTGCGGCTATCTCGCTCATGGGTGCTGTCGAGTGCTCATTTCCCGAAGACATGGAATGGGCAAAGCGTGTGAGTAAATCCTTGACCGACGGTGCAGACAAGGATGTGAGTAATGCTCGTGACGTGATCCGCGAAGCCGACGATCTCAGTCAACTCTTCCCCATTGTATCCCTGCTAGAGCAGAGTGAGCAGGATGTGCTTGCTGATGTTCTCAAATCAGATAGCTTCTACACGCGCCTTGCAGACCTACGCGGCGTAGTACGCAGGGTGCGAGATCGTACAATTCAGATATACCACGAGTTCTATCGTGACTATGAGGCCAATCTGATCAATGCACGAGAGGAGCTGGAAGCACTGCCGGAATGGCTCAAGATCGCAGATGAGGATCGGCAAGAGATCGGGGCACGCTTGCTGAACGCACTTACGATAAACCCAGAGGATGGTCAGGAGATCAAGCAACTTCAGCTTTTGCTCGTACGTCAAGCTGCCATTTCAGGTCTCCTAAGCCAGTTACAAGAGGAAGTAGAGAGGCGCATTCCAAAGGTGGTAGATGAAGTTCCAGGGACGGTCAATCCGGTTGATTTAGAACTGTCAGCCATAGCTCTACCAACCTTGATCAACTCACCTGATGAACTTGAGGTATGGCTAGACGCTCTCCGAATGGCAATTGCTGAGGCACTTACAGCTGGGGCACCAATACGGATTAGGATCCGACGATGAGCTTTGATCGCACTACTCGCAACGCACTTGCACATGTGGTTGCACAGGCCCGTGAGCGTCTCAAGTTCGATGTAATGGATCAGCTTCTTCGACTTGGCTTTCAGGCAGATGGTTATATGCTTGACCTTGATCAAATCGCAGGTCTCTCAGAACGAGAGCGTATGGCAGGAAGGGAACTGCGTGACCTGCTGGAGCACTTCGTTGTGTTAGAAAGCGGTTCAGGGACGGTACGCCGCCAAGCTGCTTATGATCGACTTGCACGCGAAATTGGTTTTACCACCTTAAACCGATTAGTGGCACTACACATGGCAGAGGAAAGAGGGCTCATTGTTCAGTCGGTAGGTCGTGGGCTCGCATCAGATGGATTCCAAATCTATGAACGGATTACCAGGGATGCGCTGGGAAATCGTGCTGAGACCTACCGCGCCTACCTAGAATGCCTCTATGATGAACTGGTAATAGATCTGCCAGTGCTCTTTGATAGGACAACGCCCGAATCGCGTATCTTCCCAAGTGAACGCTGTCTGCAAGATGTGCTAGGCTTGCTCAATGATGCAAGTCTGGCACATCTTTGGATGGAAGATGAAGCTATTGGCTGGGTCTACCAGTACTATAACGATCCAGATGAGCGGAAGAAAATGCGTGAAGTTCAGGCACCGAGGAACAGCCGTGAGTTGGCTGTGCGCAACCAGTTCTTTACTCCTCGGTATGTGGTAGAGTTCTTGACTGACAATACGCTCGGCCGCCTCTGGTACGAGATGCGACAGGGAAAGACACAGCTCAGAGACCAGTGTTGCTATCTAGTTCGTCACCCTGTTGAGATATATCTGCAAGATGGTGAAGAAGCGCCACAGTCCGCTGAGCCTGAGGAAGACCTCAGTTCAGAGGAACTACTCAACTGGCCGGTCTTCATCCCCTTTAGAGTAAAAAAGGATCCCCGTGACCTCAAAATCTTAGATCCTGCCTGTGGCAGCGGGCATTTCCTGCTTTATGCCTTTGATCTACTAAAGACGATCTACGAAGAGGCATGGGCAGATAGCGATAGCCCAATCTCATTAGTCATTGGCACGCGGCTACGAAATGACTATGCAGATATAGACACACTGCGTCGTGATCTACCTGGCCTAATTCTCCGCTACAACTTATATGGCATAGATATAGACCTTCGTGCTTGCCAGATCGCGGGTCTAGCACTCTGGCTGCGCTCACAGCGCAGTTACCAGGCACAGGGGCTTCGTCCAACAGATCGCCCATCGATCACAAAGAGCAATATTGTCTGCGCCGAACCTATGCCTGGTGAACGCGAATTCCTAGACGAATACCTCAAGCGACACGTGGATCAACGGCTTCACGACCTCGTGCGGATCATATGGGAGAAGATGCAACTCGTTGGAGAAGCGGGGATACTCCTCAAGATCGAGCAGGAGATCGAGGTTGAGTTGGGCAAGGCACGTGAGCGGGCAATGATAGATATACCAAACGTTCAGGTTTCGCTCTTCCAGCAGGACAACTCTGTCATACAAGAACGCATGACCTTCTCCACACTGGAGGAACACGCTTTCTGGAACGAAGCAGAACAGAAGTTGCTCACAGCCCTAAGCGATTATGCGATGCAAGCACCAAATGGGCACGTGATACAGCGTCGCCTCTTCGCAGAAGATGCTGTCCAAGGATTCGCGTTTGTTGATCTCTGCCGCAACCGTTTCGACGTTGTATTGATGAATCCACCATTTGGTGCGACTAGTAGCGGCTTCAAGAAATTTCTAGAAGCTAGAGGAGAAAGCAAAGATCTTGCTGCCGCTTTCATTTCCAATACATTGGAGATAGTTGTTCAAGATGGGTTTGTAGGATCTATTACTACTCGTACTATTTACTTTATAAAAGGGTTATCCGATTGGCGAAGAGAATTGGTGAAAGATGTCCAGGGAGTTAATCTCTTTCTTGACCTGGGTTATGGGGTGCTGGATGCCGCGGTTGAAACTTGTGCAACAGTAATTCAGAAAAGTTCTCGACCCCGTCTGGGAACCTTTATTCATGCACTGGGTAAAAATGAGGAAATTGACCAGATGGGTTCTCGTTTCCTTCAGCAGGTGCCATCCTATTTTACCGCTTGCTCTAAATTTGAGAGCATACCAAACTTTCCATTTGCATACTGGGCCTCTTCAGAGCTAATTTTGTCTTTTACTAAATATCCCACGGTAGGTGATCGCTTCCAAATTCGAAGTGGTGGAAATCCGAGGGATGATTTCAGGTTTGTTCGACATTGGGTCGAAGTAGACTCTTCCAATAAAAATGATGAATTTGTGCTCTACTCAAAAGGGGGAGAGTTTAGACTATATCATTACGATGTTCATTTGGTAATTCAATGGAAGGATAGCGGAAGGGAGCTTAAGGTTCATGCTGCCAATTATCGCAAAAATTTAGGATGGTCAGCGGATTGGCGCGCACTAATGAATAATTATGACGATTACTTCAAACCTGGTATCACATGGCCCCGACGCACTAGTAGGTTGGGATTCCGGTTCCTCCCAGCAGGATGTGTCTTTGGAGATAAGAGTCCTGTAATCCTGGTAAAAGATGGAGATAAGAATCCCTGTTCTCTTTCCTCTTACTTAGCAGTACTAAATACCAAGTCCTTCGCAACAGCTCTTAATCTTATGGTAGGTGGTTCTGAGTTGGCACAATCTTTTGAGGTTGGCATTGTGCGCAATTGTCCACTACCCGAGTTTCCATCTTCTAATATTGAAAATCAAGTTTACGAGTGTTTTACTGCTATGCAAGCATTAGACTCATTTGATGAAACCTCTCATGAATATGTGGGCTTTACTGGAGGTTTACCCTTACAGGAATCTCTCACATCCACTTGGAACAAAATTCTTGAATACCGAGTGCTGAAAGCTCAGACCGTTCTTAAATTGCAAGCACATTTTGAAACCCTAATAGCCCCACAATTTGGGGAAAGTGCTATTGATTCGCAACTTTCTGCGGAGGATTTTAACCTGGGCAATCTCAAAATGTTCGTCAAAGACCTCGTCTCTTACTTAATAGGGTGCGTGTTTGGCCGTTGGGATCTGCGTTTTTTACTCAATCCTACTCTCCTTGCAGTTAGAACTGATCCCTTAGCAAAACTACCACCTTGCTCCCCAGCCATGCTTCAATCATCCGATGAAAGATTGGCAAGTAGTTCAAATATTGCAAGTGAGGAATGGTTTATCTCAAAGTCTGGTTCTACGACTTTTCCCACTCAGGATTCTATTCAGTGCTCTACTATTACAAACTTTGAGTATCCATTATCCATTGCATGGGATGGTATTCTCGTAGATGATTCAGTTCATCCTACTAATATCACCTACCATATTCGTGAAGTTATGGCAGTGCTTTGGCCTAGTATCAACGGTGCAATGAGTGAAAAGATTGAGCGTGAGGTATGCCAAATCCTCGGTGTTAACGATTTGCGTAAGTATCTTTTCCGGCCTTCTGCCTTTTTCGAGGATCATCTGAAACGGTATTCTAAGAGCCACCGACAGGCCCCCATTTATTGGCCACTCTCTACCAGTTCAGGTTCTTATACACTTTGGATCTATTACCATAGGCTGACATCAGATACTCTATTTACGGCTATTAACCATTATGTTGATCCCAAAGTGGCTGAAACGCAGAGGAAGATCAATGAGCTAGAAGCACAACTCATGGATGTCAAAGGACGTGACACTACACGACAGCGAGAGGAAAGGGAGAATATCCGTACTTTTTTGGTAGAGTTGCAGAGTTTCCGCAATGAGCTGCTACGAGTGGCAGCTCTTCCTTACCATCCCAACCTAAACGATGGTGTTATCATCAATGCTGCACCCCTATATCGGCTTTTTAGTTTGCCCAAGTGGGCAAAAGATACGAAAGAGTGCTGGGAGAAGCTGCAGCGCGGTGAGTATGACTGGGCGCATCTAGCCTACACAATCTGGCCGGATCGGGTTCGTGAGAAGTGCCGAGTGGATCACTCAGTCGCAATAGCACATAATCTTGAGAATCTCTACATTGAGCAGCAGACCACAGTGCGGGGGAAAGGTAGTCAAGGCAAAGACAAGGAGGATGAGGAGTGACTAAGACATCTGAGGTCGGCCAAGTAACAGCATACATCCATGATCACATTCGTGATCTGCTTGATGAGCATCGCGTCGTAGTCTGGTATGACCCAGAAGGAGTATTCTCTGAGTTTATCAACCAGCTAGAACTGCAAAGATGTGTGATTGTTTCGGCTGTAGTTTCCAGGTTGCGTGCAAGACGTGCAGCGGATGCGGTTTACCGACGACTGAATGAGGGCGATGGGTCGCTGGAAGCGAGGAATAATCTGCTGATCTATATCCCCGCTGCGCGGGGAGTTACCCCAGAGGAGCAGCAGCGAGATCCATTCGAGGGCTTCGCACGCTGTGGTGCTGTCTTCGGAGATCAAGAGGGCGAAAATCTCCTCTCGCTCGCTCAGTTGGCACTTCCGGACCGTGCCGGAGAAATCGTTCGTCTCTTCCGGGAAGGCCGTCCGACGCTGTCTCTCATGGATACATTGCCGAATAGTGTTCAGTACCCGCTTGTACGTCAAGCACTTGATGTGGAATCACCAGTGGAGGTCGTATTTGCTGCACTGAGCGCATTAGAAGTCGACAAGAAATTGGAGCATGTTCCCGGCGCGCTAGCGGAACTTGGACGGCTGCTCCAAGCTGAGTTTGGATTATCATCGAAACCTCCTGAATCGTGGCCCTCAATGCGCAATCGATTGGCCTCTTATCTACTGGTAAGTGAACTGTCTTTCGATCTTCCTAACGGCATTCCAGAGGCACTTGCCAATGTGGCACATGCAGAGCTAATGTATCGTCAACGGATATTCGATGTGTGCGATCGTATGCGTGAAAGTGATATGGGTCGGGAAGTCTACTTGCAACTTGCTAACCAAGTTGAGCGGGAGCTACGTTTGCCATCTATACTCAAGCAACCACTATCCCTGGGGTCACGTGATACGTTCTCTTGCCAGGAGCGTATCCGCCTGCAAGGTCTAGTGCAAACTGCCGCAGATAGTGACATTACTTTCGCTCAATCTCTGTTTGCATCCGGTGAGCGGTCAGTTTGGCGTCGTGAGCCTGAGCGTGCATTGCTCTGGCTGGTAGTGCAACGTTGTGTCATGTTTCTAGAACTGGCAATCCATGCAGAATCATATACGCTGGCGAACGATGCGAAATCATTGGTGGAAGCATATGTAGCAGCAGATGGCCTTTGGAAACTAGACCGCGCACAGCGGTTGTATGAGTACGCAATCGCTCAATGCGCTCATGATGACTCGCTTGAACCGCTGGTTCAGCGATGTCGCGTCCTCTATCGTACTGTGGTACAGCGTATACAGATTGCTTTTCAGACCGTTGTTCAACGTGAAGGTTGGCCACCAGAAGGGGTGCGTCGGCAAACACAAACTTTTGATAGCCACGTTACCCCCGAATTAGCACTACGGCACAAGATTGCCTATTTTCTCGTGGATAGTCTGCGCTACGAGATGGGTCGCGATCTCGCCGAAGCGTTACAGGATCTCGGATCCGTTAACATAGAAAGTGCTGCTACAGTTCTACCAACAACCACGCTATGTGGCATGGCAGCTTTGCTGCCAGGTGCAGATGGCGCCTTCGCCTTCATAGAACACCGTGGCGAACTCATACCGACCGTAGGCGGGACACCGCTTCCTACAGTAAATGAAAGGAAAGCATTGCTCGCAGAGCGATATGGAGATCGCTACCGAGACAGTACAATGGAAGATATCCTCTCGATACCCCAGAAAACGCTTGGGAAACGCACTGGGCAAGTTGATCTTTTAGTTGTACGTACACAGGATATCGATGCTTTGGGTGAGGGGTCGAGTTTATACCGCGCGCGCCGGGCAATGAGTGAGGTGATTAGCGAACTGCGGACAGTCGCTATTCGGCTTGCGGGCATCGGCTTTCAGACACTCGTATTCGCAGCCGATCATGGTCACATGCTTGTTCCAGAGATTCTGGCAGGTGATGCTCTAACTATTCCGGCTGGCATGTGGCTTCTAAAAACACGCCGTTCAGTCCTGGGACAATCGCAGGCCATTCATCTGGGGACGTTGAATCTACAGGCACAACATGTAGGTATTGTTGGGCCAGCTATGGAGTACGTTGCAGCGAAAGACTTCAAGACATTTGGGCACCATGCTGGCTATTTTCATGAGGGGCTTTCGCTACAGGAGTGCATTATCCCCGTGGTGACAGTATATCTCTCTAAGTCACAAACGATTATAGGGAATGAGCAAGTTACCATAACTTACCGCAGCGATAAATTCACAAGTTCTGTTATAGGGTTGAAAGTTATGCTCATGTCCTTACTGACACCCTCACTCTCGATTCGTCTAGATGCCTTTGATGGACCCAGTCCGAAGGCACAGTCAGTTGGTCAGACAGCCGACTGCGACGCCCGTGATCCTATCACAGGCGAAATCAAGCTACAAAGCGGGATGGAGGCTCAGGTGCCACTCATTATCGATCCTGATTTTCAAGGCACACGCATTGAAGTGCGAGCGATTGACCCGCGTACAGGTGCAGTACTTGCGCGCCTGTCGCTCAAAAATGCAAGGATGAATTAATCATGCCAGAGTTTGATCCACTTGATCGTCTTCTCACTACCGCCTACGCGGGCAAGGTTGTGCGTAAAGATCTACTTCACCAGATCAAGGGAGGAGAGAACGTCCCTAGCTATGTGCTAGAGTACCTCCTCGGGCGATACTGTGCATCCGATGATCCTGAGGAGATTCGGCTCGGCGTTGAAACCGTGAAAGATACGCTTCATCGAAACTACTTTCGACATGACGAAGCGAATAAAGCGCAATCGCTTGTAGAGCAGCTTGGCAAATACCGATTCATCGATCGTTTAGAAGTACGTTTTTTGCCAAGCGAAGGAAAATACTGGGCGGCTATGGATCACTTCAATTTCAACCGCATCCATGTGAGCGAGCGTTTCTATCGCAGTTATGATCGCCTCTTAGAGGGCGGTATCTGGGCAATTATCGACTTAGAGTACCGCAACGAAAGTGATGATGATCAGCAAAGCAAAAGTAAAGGCAGCCCGTTTTACATCACAGAATTGCGTCCAATTCAGCTTGCTCGGTTTGACTTTGAAGAATTTTGTGAAGGACGCCACGCATTCACGACGGATCAATGGATTGACGTTTTAGTACGCAGTGTTGGTCTAGAACCGACCCAGATGGAAAGACGCCTCAAGCTTCTTCTCCTTTCTCGCTTTCTCCCTTTCGTTGAGAAGAACTTCAATTTTATCGAACTGGGACCTCGTGGAACGGGCAAGAGCTATGTCTTTAGTGAAATGTCACCGTATGGAATCTTGATCTCTGGAGGGAAAGCCAGTAGTGCTAATCTCTTCTACAATAATGCGCGTCGTCAAGTTGGATTGGTAGGTCATTGGGATGTCGTTGCTTTCGATGAAGTGGGGGGAATGAAGGTTCAGGATCCTGATACTATCCAGATCATGAAAGATTACATGGCGAACGGTCGGTTCAGTCGGGGCATCACGCAGGTACTCGCCGATGCAGCACTCGTATTTGTGGGTAATCTGAACCAGAGTATAGAAACACTCGTTCACAGTGCTGCAACAGACCTCTTCCAGCCACTCCCGAAGGAATTCGACTTGGCGGTCATGGATCGTCTTCACTTTTACTTGCCTGGCTGGGAGATTCCAAAGACCTCCAAAGCCCTCTTAAGTATGCACTACGGATTTGTTACAGACTACCTATCGGAAGCATTTAGGGCACTGCGTAAGCAAAATCGGTATGACGCGCTAGACCAGAAGTTTCGGTTGGGTTCACATGTCGAAGGACGTGATGCCACTGCAGTACGCAAAACGGTTAGTGGGCTACTTAAGATCCTGCATCCCGACGGAGTTTCCACCTCTGAAGAGTTACAAGAATATCTCGAGCTGGCTCTAGAAGGTAGACGGCGTATCAAGGAGCAATTGAAGAAACGTGGTGCTTTTGAGTTTTATAAGACGAGTTTCTCATACACTGACCTTACAGACGGCATTGAACGAACAGTTGGCGTACCTGAGCAGGGAGCTAAAGGTGTCATCACTCAAGATCCATTGCCACCCGGTACTGTATACACAGCTACAGCTGATGGTGAGAGTCATGTCGCGCTCTATCGGCTAGAGGTTACGCTCACGACAGGTACTGGTAAATTGCGCACACCTGCAGGCATGGAGCATGGCCTCAAGGAATCGCTCAATCGTGCCTGGAGCTACCTCAAAGTGGTACAGGATCGTTTGGGATTATCACCAATACTGGCGCAGAAAGACTTGGTTGCAGAGGCCATTGATCTTTCAGGAGGCCATGTTGAATGCGCTTGTGGTGTCGCATTTCTAGTTTCAATGCTCTCTGCAATCGGGCAACGACGAGTGCAAGCAGGAACACTAGTACTAGGAGATATTACTATTCAGGGTAATATCAAGACGCTTCCTTCCATCACAGAAATACTCCAGATGGCTCTTGAGAACGGTGCCTTGCGAGTTCTGCTTCCAACTGGGAACAAACTACAGTTTTCCACTCTACCAGAGGAGATCGTGGAGAAGATGGATGTTATCTTCTATAGCGACGTTGACCGGGCAATAACGAAAGCCGTTGAGATGTAAAGAACTGATGCGCTCAAAATTGGCATTGAATAGATTATTAAGAGATGCTATTCTTCTACTATGATGCTCGAAGCGCAGCTATTTCATCAACAATTACTCTCAAGAGTAGTATCAGGAAGCACAAGCTGTTTTGCCGTATGGAGATACCAGGGTAATTGCATCTAATTATGTAAAGGAGCATTGGTGCAATGGAAAGCTTTTGATAAGTTCAAACTGTAAACCTCTCTACAAGTATTTTTTAAAATGGAAGCGATTGCACTGGTGGAAACACAAGTCATTCCTCGGCATATTCAACAGTTCATAGGAGCAACCAGTGTACAGCTAAAGTCCAGTGCCGAGAAGATTTGTGACAATAGTAACGTTAAGGGAGAAACACGAAGCATTTGGTATATGCTTTGTGTTTCTACCAAGTCTACTCGGTGATGGCTCCAGTAATGGAACGACTTTATTTATCTTCTACAACGAGTAGACCGCATGAACGCACTCTAATACACCTAGTGAGGTCACACTATCAAAAAGATCATGTGGTCGTCCACGAAAAATGGCTTTAGGGACCAACACTAGTTGGTATATTTCTACCAAACAGGCATAAGGACAGGTTATGGCTTTATTATCTTGTGAACAAAAGAGCTGCTCATATTCTCTTCAGTAACTGCCAGAAATCTGGCTCAGCCGTGTAAGGACTTATTTCAGCTACACCACTATACACAGTGGGAAAACTACATGTTATCTTTTGAATAGATTATTCAGAGGACAACATAATAGTAGTTCAAACTTTATTCTTCATAAACAATGTATACATAAAGCCTTATATAGTTTAGGTAAGAGTAACAACCATAGATAAAATGGAGAAATACAAGTCATCTTGGATACGCCTTACATTTCTCCAAACTCTGTGCGGACGAAACAACTTTATACTCAACAAGAGGCCAATATAGTTGTAGTCCGCAACTTTATTCTTCATGAACATTTGTAACAAAGTCATATTGTTTCTCTTCGTCTACGAATGAAATGTGGCCTGTTTGTATTGGACGCAGCACCTATTTTATGGAGACACTAAATTTCTCACATAACGGAAAGAGTCGTTTACCATATCTACTCTATCTCCTCATGTATTATAAAAATGCAGAAAGAGAAATGTATGGCCTGTATGAGTACCTAGAGCATCGGTCAAGAAATCAAGCGGCGTCCTGAAGCTCAGCCTGGGCCTGCTGGGAACGAGCCAAAACATGCAGATTGTAGACGACCGCGCAACGGCGTAAATCGAAGAGATTCTTGCGCGTCCCGCGATAACGAGCACGTCGGCCTTGCCATCGACCAACATATGCGAGGGTATGCTCAACGGCGACCCGCTCGCGCAACTTGGCTCGTCCTTGTGGGGTATCTTGGCGCTGGCGCAACTCGATGAGTAACGCTTCATCAGAGTGGATACTGACGCTACGTCCCTTGGAGCTCGTCGTGCATTGCGTTTTCAAGAGGCACTGGGCACAGGTTTCCTTAGGAAAATGGACCACACCGCCGGGAACAAAGGGCATTTCCTGTTTGGCGGGACAACAGATAATCTGCCGTTCCCAGTCCAGCGTAAACGTTTGCTTGTGAAAATATTTGCTGATCCGAACTGGCCAGGCTTTGCAATACACCTCCAGCTCGTCGCTACGCTCACGCACCAAATGGCTACTTAAATACGCCCGATCAATGTGTAATTCTTTTAAACATGCTCCTTGCCGATCCAGATCCACGCTGATCGCTTCAGTCACGCTGGCTTCAGGCGCATTCGCAGGCGTGACCCCTACGGTTCGGATGAGACCGCTCTCCAGATCGTGCAACACATGACGCTTGTACCCATCCACGCGGACACTGCGACTTTTACGTCCATGACGCATTTGCCCATCTTCAATGCTGATACGTCGATCTTTGGCGACGCCCTTGATAAGGCTGGCTTTGCCCTTCGCATCAACTTGTACATCTTGCTCCTGGACTTGCTCCGCAATCTCTAAGACCTGCTGCGCTGCGGCTTTTTCCTCTGGCTCTGTGAACGTTTGCACCCAGGTTTCCACCGTCTGCAAGACCTGCAAAACGAGCGTGAGCGCCTCGTCTTTCTGAAGCTGTTGATCCCAGTCGCGATCCAGTGCTTCCTTCAGGCTTGTCCCGCAGACCAATTCGGCTCCTGCCTCCTTCGCTACTTCCGCCAGCTCCCGCCCCTGCTGATCGGCCACCACGCGCATGACCTTTTTGAGCGCGTGTCCCACCAAATTGTACGTGTCTTCCACTCGTCCAGCTCCCCACAACGGACTACTATCTAAGGCAGCACGTAAGGCCCGTGGGCCAAACGCCTGGCTTTGGTTAGCGATCTCAATGGTTCGTTCGATTAGCCGTCGATCCATCTGCCCCTCAATGAGTCGCTGGCGAAAGGCCACCAATGTGCCTTTACTAAAAGGTGTTTGCTCACAATCCAGACAATCGAGCACCAACTGCCACCGCCGATCCATAAGCGTCGCCTCAATGACCTCATCATCTGAAACGCCAGTGTATGCCTCCAGGATGAGTGCCAGAGCCAGCATCGCCGGGGCCACTGGGGGCTGTCCGCGCTCTGCTTTCCGATACAGGCTTGCCAACTCCTGCTGAAACGTTTCGTCAAACAGTTCATGCCGGTGGTGACGCAAAAACACAAACAACTTCGCTTTCCGAATCTTTTCGACAATTTGCTCCTCTTGCGGGCTGAGAGTTACTGGGGGCTTCCATATCGCTGGTTGCATATTTTTCCTCCTGCTTCCTTTTCCTGAGCTAACCATCTCCAGCCTTTCCTGTCAATTTCATCCATTCGGTCACTCGGTATCAATGAGCGATGGGAACCTTCCGACTTGGAAAGAGCGAGACACCCCCAAGACAGGTTTTGTAAGGATGAGGTCTCTTGCGGGTTGTCTCTGACAGAGACTCTTTGTGCAATGGAAAAGGCCGCTACAGCCGCTTACTCCCCAATTGCGTATTCTGGGAAACTCTGCTACAATGCGGAAAATAGGGAGAGACGTCGGCACCCGTGAGTCAGTGTCAAGGGAAGTTTCTCCTTGGAGTGACGAAGGAGGCTTCATGTATTTTGGGATTGATGTCCCCAATTTTGGCGTGTTTTCTGATCTTACTCTTCTTGCTGAAATGGCCCAAGAAGCCGAACAAGCAGGATGGGATGGCTTCTTCCTTTGGGATCACATCTCCTTAGGAACGTATCCTATCCCCATGGTTGACCCCTGGATTGCGCTGGCAGCCATCGCCGCGAAAACGGTGCGCATCCGTCTTGGTCCTATGGTGACACCGTTGCCCCGTCGCCGCCCCTGGAAAGTGGCGCGTGAAGCTGTTTCGCTGGATCACCTCTCTGGGGGTCGCCTCATTTTAGGAGTCGGTGCGGGCGCTGGGTATGCATGGGATCAACTGGGCGAGGCGACTGACCCGAAAGAACGTGCCGCCATGTTAGATGAATCCTTGGAAGTGATCACCGGTCTCTGGAAAGGGGAGCCTTTTTCCTATCACGGGGCGTATTATCAGGTCAAAGAAACGGTTTTCGTGCCAACTCCTCTGCAATCTCCTCGTATTCCTCTGTGGATCGCAGGGGTCTGGCCGAAGAAACCTCCCTTTCGTCGTGCCGCACACTGGGATGGAGTCGTTCCCTCCGGCGGAGAGTATGATGCGTTTCTGACCCCCGAAATGATTCAGGAAATGTCCTCTTACATCCAAACCTACCGTACCAATGAGACCGCATTTGATCTGATTGTACGAGGAGGTCGAACCGCTGGAGAGCAGTCCGCGCAAGATCGATCCCTTCTTGCTTCGTATGAAGACGCAGGGGGGACCTGGTGGTTTGAGAATATTCTCTTTGGCTCAGAACCTCAATGGGATGTTCAAGCTGCCCGCGAGCGTCTACGAAAAGGACCGCCAAAAGTGTAGAGAGATACCCTCTCATCTTGCAGAGTCTCGATTTCAGGTAAGAAAACAATTTTTCCCTCTTGTAAAAGGGGAAGTGAGATCGCAACTTGGTATGAGTTCATTTCCCCCAGTAATCTTTTTTGCTGTGCTAAAAATGCGGATGAGAATATGAGGGAGACCAGGCCATCTATTCTCATCCTTTCGATTTCTCGACCGACGCTCTAGTAATACCAGCCACACATTTCTCTTTCTAAAGCCCTACACTTGAAACCACGTTTACAACGACAACGTTGTTGGACAGCATGTCTCTTTGGTGTAAGACTTTATTTTACGGATACAGCAATAGCTATGAGAACTTACATCTGTAAAAAAGCGTCAGCTCTCTCTGAACAGAGATTGCCAGAGAGAACTGACGCGTAAATTCACAACTTAATTGTATACGGACAACTTAATTATCCTTCAATCGTATACAACTTAATTGTTCGCATACAGCAGTACGTTGCTTTTTCCCTCTCATCTTTTCAGAAACAGGTTTCTTAGCTCAATCATATATTACGAGAAAATCATGTAAGTCCTCCGAAAAAATTATTCAAAGGACTCACAGTAGTAGTCCGCAACTTTATTCTGTTAGTCCATGACTTTATTGTTGTAGTCCGCAACTTTATTGTGCGAGTCCACAACTTTATTGTTCATGAACACAAACTCTAGTAATGAATTATCACCCTACTCGACTGTTACCGACTTCGCTAGATTCCTTGGCTGATCCACGTTGCAGCCGCGTGTAACTGCGGCATGGTAGGCGAAGAGTTGTAGCGGCACGCTTGCCAGCAAGGGGCTGAGCATTTCGAGCGTGGCAGGAACGTACATTACGTCATCGGCGTGCTGGCGTATCTTCTCGTCGCCCTCGGTGGCTACGGCGATGATACGAGCGTCACGCGCACGCACCTCTTGCATGTTGCTGACAACCTTCTCGTAGACGTGCGAAGCGGTGGCGATAGCAACTAGTGGCACATCAGGATCGAGCAGTGCAATCGAGCCATGCTTGAGTTCGCCCGCTGGAAAACCCTCGGCATGGATATAGGAAATCTCTTTGAGCTTGAGAGCACCCTCTAGCGCGGTTGGATAACCAACGCCACGACCAATGAAGATCATACTGCTCACACTCGCCATACGCTTCGCCAGTGGCTCGATGATATCCTCGCTACTGCTTGAAGCGGTGTCGAGTATCTTCTGAATCTGCGCGGGGATACTCTCTAGCGCATGAAGTACCTCGCGCACCGTCTCTTGAGCGATACGCTGCTGATGCTGTCCGAGGTAGAGGCCAAGCATATACAGCACCGTGACCGAGGTCACAAAGGTCTTCGTTGACACAACGCCAATCTCTGGACCTGCTTGCAAGTAGAGTACAGCGTCGGAGAGGCGTGTGATGGCACTGGCGACGACATTGGTCACGGCAATGACTGGTGCGCCATGCTCACGCGCCTGTCGAATACTGACGAGGGTATCTGCTGTCTCGCCCGATTGCGTCACGGCGATACATAGCGTCTCCGGCCCGACAATGGGGTTGCTATAGCGAAACTCTGCCGCCGTTACAGTCTCGACAGGGATACGCGCCCACTGCTCTATCGCGTACTTGGCAATGACGCCAGCATGGTAGGATGTGCCGGATGCCACAATGATGATACGTTGAATAGAGTCGAGTAGGCCAGCCTGTCGCATGCGCTCCAACTCCTTCAACTGCAACTGCCCGTTGACATTACGTCCGAGCAGGGCGCGACGAATCGCGTCCGGCTGCTCGTAGATTTCCTTGAGAACGAAATGTGGGTAGCCGCCCTTCTCTGCCGCCTCAGTATCCCAGTCGATGGTGAGTGCTTCACGCTCAACAAGCTTACCATCGCTAATGGTGGTAATCACGACGGCTTCAGGTCGCAACGTAACCATCTCGCCCTCATCGAGAATTTTGATGGAACGCGTGTGCTTCAGAATAGCGGGAATATCAGAGGCGAGGTACTGCTCATGTTCGCCGAGGCCAATCACAAGCGGACCGCCACCGTGTCGCGCGCCTACGATAAGATCAGGCTGCTCACGGCTCACTACCGCAATAGCATAGGAACCTTCGATACGTTGCAAAGCGAGGCGTACCGCACGTTCCAGGTCATGCTCAGCCTCACCAAAGTAGGCACGCGCGATGAGATGGGGGAGTACCTCCGTGTCCGTTTCAGAAAGGAAGACATAGCCTTCATTCTGTAGCTCCATACGAAGTTCGGTATAATTCTCGATGATGCCGTTATGCACAACGTTGATTGTACCCGTCGCGTCGGCATGGGGATGAGCGTTGATATCATTCGGGCGGCCATGTGTGGCCCAGCGTGTATGCCCGATGCCAAGTGGTCCAGGGGCAGGATGGGAGCCGTTGGCGACGGAGGCAACAAGGTTAGCGATCTTGCCCGCGCGTCGATGGAGTTCAAGGTTGCCATCAGTGGTGAGAACTGCGATGCCCGCAGAATCGTAGCCACGATATTCAAGGCGTGTCAGGCCATCAAGCAAAATGGTAGTAACATCGGTCCCCTGTGGGCCGACGTATCCGATAATACCGCACATGGTATTGGTTCCTCTTTCTCTTTTGTAGAAGGTTGCACCTGCAATGTTCTCCGTGAACACAGTACAGGCATGACGTACTACATCACTGAGAGTGCCTTCCACCAACCGTTACCGATTGGGTTTCCTCGCCCTCTTTTCAGGAGTGTGATCGCCCCTGGAGACTCCCCGCTGACAGTCCGAACGGTCTCCACCTCGTCAACCGGATGCTCCCTCCACGGAACCGGCCCATGCGCTATGATAAGTGACAACATTTGTAAAACATATTATACCATAGTGAACTCTCTACGGAATGTGAAATAGGTCATAAGTAGGGATTTTTTTGAACGTCGAGCAGTGACATGTCACTGCTCGACGTTCAAAAAAATCGGTGATAGACCATGTGTCTTTTCGCCGCTCGTTTTCGTGCTAACTACAAAGAGCGGAAGTGCGTATTCGTTGCATCTCACAGTAGAGAAAGGACTCTTTATTATGCAAAGGCGTGCTGGCAACTTGCGTTGGGGTATTGCCGTACTACTCGGTCTCGGCGTCGTCATCAACTACTTTGACAGGACAAACATTTCGGTCGCGGGCGTCTCACTCTCGAAAGAGTATCATCTTTCGAGTTTAGAGTTTGGCTTTATCGCCTCAGCATATCTCTGGACCTATACGCTCGTTCAGATACCAGTAGGCGCATTGCTAGATAGGGTAGGCGTCAAATGGATGGTACGCATAGGGACGATTTTGTGGTCAATCGCAACATTTGCGACTGCGATTGTTAGTGGTTATGGGCTGATTATACTCGCGCGTTTCCTGCTAGGTATCGCGGAGGCTCCGGTATTCCCCGCGGCATCGAAGGCAACGGGCTACTGGTTTCCTATGAAGGAACGCGGTCTGGCAACCTCAGCGTTCGATGCATCAGCAAAGTTTTCCAATGTCATAGGCGTACCGTTTATTGCGCTTGTAGTCTCGCTCTATGGTTGGCGCGGCGCGTTCTGGGCAACAGGCATATTAAGCCTGCTCTATGGTTTGCTGTTCTGGTTTACTTATCGTGATCCCAGTCAATCGAAGCGTCTTTCACAGCCCGAACGTACCTATATTGAAGAGGGTGGTGCCCAGGCTGACAATACAGCACCTGCAAATACGTTAGCAAGTCTTGGCTATCTGCTCCGTCAACCAAAAATTTGGGGCATGGCACTTGGTTTCGCGGCCTATGGCTACTCGTTTTACCTGTTCTTAACCTGGCTCCCAACATATGTTCAGAAGCAGTTGCACGTCTCTATCCTCAATAGTGCAGGCATTGTTGCCATCATCTGGGGTGTCGCGACCATCACAGATATTGTTATCGGTGGCTGGCTGGTAGACTTCTTGATTAAACGTGGCAACGATCCGACAAGGGTACGAAAAACAATCTTCATCGTCGGCATGGTCATGGGCATTGCAATCGTTGGAGCCGCCTTCACCACAAGCCTGCCGCTGATCGTCATGTGGCTCTCCATCTCGCTTGGCGGTCTGGCGTTTGCTGCCCCCGTTGGCTGGAGCATTCCATCGCTGATCGCGCCAAAGGGGACGGTTGGCGTTGTTGGTTCTATCATGAACTTCTTCAACAATCTTGCAGGCATTATTGCCCCACTCGTGGCAGGTTACGTGTTCGACACAACCAAATCGTTTGTGTTGAACTTTATTATCGCCGCCGTCGTCCTCGTCCTCGGCATCCTTTGCTATCTCTTGCTGCTTGGTAAGATCGAGCAGTTGCCAGCGCAATTCGAGGAAAAACCTGTAAGTAATGCTGCACCAGCAGCAGATTAAAATAGTGTAACATTAAAAAGAGGACTTCTGCCACCTGTGCAGATGGCAGAAGTCCTCTTTTTAGTGTTCTATTGGCATATGACGTTTGCGCCCGACCACTATTTGCCTTGTTCCCTTGCCGGGCGATTTCCAATCGTAGCCACCATAGATAGCTTCGATACTAAAACCTGTGGCGAGAAAAAGCAGTTGTAGCTCTCTAGGGAAGAAGACGTGCATATCGAGCGTTGTCAGGTAACGTTCGTTGTCGCCCGACTCGAAAAACTTTTCATGCGTCCAGGTGATATGCTGACTCTGCTCTATCTGATCATATTTACGACTACTATAGAGTAGCATGGTAAATTCGTCTTCGGGCGACGCGATTTCGTCTTCCAGATAGACGTTCGAGGGACGATTGAGGGCATTGCTGAGATAGTCGATATCGGGCAAAAAGGTATCGACGACAAAGCGACCATTGAGGGCGAGATGCTCGAAGGTGTTATTGAAGGTGTCAAGTTGCTGATCCAGTTCATAGAGGTGCGAAATAGAGTTGAAGGGCAAAAAGATCAGGTCGAAGGTGCCTTTATGCTCCAACTGATAGTTGCTCATGTCGCCTTCGTGCAGCGTAACGCGACGCTGCACAGCTTCTGGTTCGCGTGCCAGTTTGCGGCGATACGCATTGAGCATCTCCGGCGCGATGTCCAGTCCTTCTAACTCGAAATCGCCGGGACCATGCAACAACTCAAGACCAATACGGCCACTGCCACAGGCCAACTCTAGCACGCGTTGTGGTGGTCTACGTAACACCAGTTCGCACCAGAACGGCACATCCTGCTCCGATTGGCCCTGATATTCCAGGTCATAATCGCTGACGCGCTCGTAATATTCACCCATATCGTAGGGCATAAATAATTTTTCCTTTATGTATGATACAACCGCTTTATGTGAAGGAAACGGTTGTGTTTTCCATTCAACGCTACCATAGCATACCTTGAGGTTACAAAACAAGAGGGGAGTTAGTACGCTGGACTTTTTCTGCTCATTATGTTGTTCTAATATACAGAACTAAGACAGGTTGACGTGACATGGACGAGATTTGCTATAGTATGTAGAGAATATCTCTTATTATAGAGAACACGGTAAAACTTATTGGGTAGCAGAGGAGCAGGTAATGCAGGACATTGCACCAGAGGTAGTATCTCTCGCGGATGCTTGCCTCGGTGGTCTCTATGGTCGGTCAGCACTATTGATTGGACCACAAGAGCAGCGATCCCCATACGTTACACTCCTGCAACGTGCAGGAATGGCACACATTTTTCAGGAAGATACACCATCCCATGTCTCTTCACACTTGTCGCATGTGCAACTTTTAATCAGTGTTCCTACACCTGAGGCATCGGTTCCAATGCTCACAGCGGCAAATATAGCTAAAGGGTGCAATGGACGCCGCACGCCTCTGCTCATCTTTGATCTTGCACCATCAACTTCGGTCGAAGAAATGGCGGGTTTGCTCCCTGCTGTCTGCCTCTATACGCCAGAGGACGTGCGCCGCGTCTTAATGCAGGTTGGGACGGCCAGTTATTGATATATGTGATACATTATTGAGAAGTAAACATTTGTGTAGGAAAACAATAAGCGAACGGGCGACCTTTGTGGTTGCCCGTTGATAATAAAATACCCCTAATAAGCCCAATTTGAGGAAATACATGTTATGGAAGTTATAAAAATATCGCCGCGTGGCTACTGTTATGGTGTTGTTGATGCGTTACAAATCGCGCGGCAGGCGGCGAAAGATACGACATTACCACGTCCTCTTTATATCATTGGGCAAATTATTCATAACCGCCATGCCATCAACGAACTCACAAACATGGGTGTTGTCACGCTCGACGGTCCAGATAGAGTAACCATTCTTGAGCAGGTGCGAGAGGGAACCGTCATCTTTACGGCACACGGCGTCTCGCCACAAGTCAAGCAACGCGCACAGGAGCGCGGACTACACTGCATCGACGCCACCTGCCCCGATGTCACTGTCACGCATGATCTTGTAATAAAGCTCGTCGCGCAGGGCTACTACATTCTCTACATTGGTAAGAAGGGCCATCCAGAGCCAGAAGGTGTCATGGGTGAGGTCCCTGGACATATCAGCTTAATCGAGACCGAGGCCGACGTGGATGCGCTCACACTCACTACTGAACAGGCGCAAAAGCTCGCAATCTCCACACAGACAACGCTCTCGAAGTGGGACACCAATCTCGTCATTCAATACATCAAGACACGCTATCCACAGGCCGAGGTGCATGTCGATATCTGTGCCGCCACCCAGACACGCCAGGAAGCTGTCGCGGAACAGGCGAAGGGAGCCGATTTAACCATCGTTGTTGGCGACCCTAAAAGCAATAATACGAATCGCCTCGTGCAGGTCTCCGAGGAAATAGCACATGTACCTGCCGTTCGCATCGAAGATTTATCACAACTTAACCTTGAGCTTTTGAAGGGCAAGAAACGTGTCGCAGTCACTGCTGGTGCCTCGACCCCAAGCCAGCTCACACGCGAGGTTATTCGCTATCTGGAACAATACCAGGAAATAATGTAAGACAAGGATATGTGTGATGAAAACAGTTAAAAGTGTATTAGAGTGGTACACCGAAGAACAACTTGCTCCAATTCTCAAGCTTTGGGGCTTGACTGGAGAACTAGACAAAAAGAAGCCACAACAAATAGACTCACTGATAAAGCACATGCACCACCTCGTTGCGGCACACTTTGTATGGGAATACATCACAGAAGATGAACGTCAAATACTGTATCGCATCTTGCCACCTAGCACACGGGAAGGCATCACTCAGGATAAAGCTCTTATCAAAAGGACGCAACTTACACCTGAACGGTTTGAAATAGCACTACAAAAACTTGTCGAGAAAGCATTACTTCAAAAGACCGATGGACTCCCACGCCGCAATATATATTACTCCACTACCTCCACAAAGACCGCAAAATTGGAAAAGGTGATAACACTGGCAGCATTCAGTGAGAGTGCCGAAAGCCTCTATGCTACAAGTCGGGAGTATTTTACACCTTCAGGTGACCGCTCAAAATGGAACCTGGACAGGCTCTTGACAATGCTCCCTTATGGTGGCCTTGATAAATTGCTGTCATACTACGGTGTTTCACGTAATGCACCTTATGGTCAAGGTCTCAATACGTTGCTCTTGTCGGACCAACTTATCGACATGGAAGAGCCGCTCGACCACCTCCCCAACTTAGACCCGATTGCACGCAAGCTCTTCGTGTGGTTGCGTGAACATAATGGAAAGGAGACTATGGAAGGGGCGCGGACATTCTTGCAGGTAGACGATGCGACATTGTTAAAAACGCTTACTCTACTTACACAGCATGCCCTGGTCTTCGATAGCTTCTCAAAAGGTGAACGTGTGCTGTTTGTACCTTCAGATTGGTATAGCAACATGCGCCCTCTTACGACGAATGCAAAACTAGCAGAAAATGAGGGTAAGCTGATTGAACTTGAGGGTGAACCAGCAGCAGCGTTACCTGGGGAGAATATAACGGTATACGACATTGCAACACTGGTCAACACCATCTATCAGCAAACTATCGAGCCGACACAGGCCGGAAGAGTGCCTAAACGTATCGCTACGAAAATTCGTCCGACACTACGCGGTAAACCGCGTTTAGAGTATGATGATAGTGACGATTATATGGAAATGCTGCTCAAAACAATAGAGTATCTCACAGTCATTCAACTCACCGAGCCAGCATTTCAAGATATGAAGCCAGCATACGAGGTAACACCGTCAGTAGAGCAATGGGCGAAGAAATCGTTATTCGAGCAAACAACCCACTTGCTTGCATACTGGATTGAAAACTACACCTGGCGCGACGTATATGGCATCAATTATAGTTCGTGGTCCACCTATTCCTGGGATTTTGCGGGGGGACGAAAAGCACTGCTTAAACACCTGCACAAGTGTACTCCTAGACGCTGGTATACAGTCGAGTCGCTACTACAGAAGATATGGAAAGATGATGCCTTCGCATATCGTCCCACGCCATCCTATAATCGCACGAAGAAGCAAGTAAAAGATTATGAGACGCATGTGAAATGGGATCGTTGCGAAGGTGAAGTCTACCGGGGCATTTTAGCTTCGACACTCTACGAACTGGGCATTGTCGATATTGGCTATACTCATGCAGATGCGCTCAGTTCAAAAGTTGCGCTAAATCCCGATTACTTTCAGGTGACAGAACTTGGCGGTAGAATTATGACGTTGGTTGGTTCATCTGAAAAATTCGTGGAAGAAGTGCAAACCGCGCAGCATGGCCTTGTCATACAGCCAAATTTTGAATTGTTGCTGTTACAACCAGATATGGTGACGCTCTATGACCTGCTCCCTTTCGCCCAGGCGAAACAGCTTGGCCTTGTGAGCACCCTTACACTCACTAAAGCATCCGTGTTACGTGGTTTACAAGCTGGTAAGAATGTCGAGCAGATTCTCCAGACGTTGCAAGAGCGTAGTTTGAAAGACGTGCCGCAGAATGTCGAGTACACCATACGCGACTGGACAAGGACCTATAAGAGTACAAAACTTTCGCAGGTATTGTTGTTCGAGGTCTCAAGCGAAGATGCCGGGCAGATACTAGCAGTTATCCCGGCACTACAAGATATGGGTGTTCGTCAGTTGGCTCCTTGTATCTTCGCCGTCAGTGGTATAGTCGATCTGCAAGCCATGCGGAAAGAGCTAGAAAAGGCTGGCGTTTTTGTGCATATCAGTGGTGACATATTCACCCGACCCAAGCATCTCTACGATCCGTACTTTGCTACTTACGGCAGGTATTAATGAGTTGCATCGCCTGTTCCTGTGCATCCAGGCGCGTGAGCGTCACTACCTGCTGAAAGATGGTGTGGCGCAACAGGCTACAGCGAAAAGTATACTCGTTCGTGGTATGCCCATCCCCTTCGTGCGCTTGTTCCAACTTCCGTAATTTCAGCACGAAGAACGCTAAACGAAGTAATTCAAAGCGACGTATCTGTTCCACCGTCTCTAGCTGACTCCGTGTAGGAAACGTCTCAAGCGATACAATATCATCTCCTGCAAACTGGTTTGAACGGAGCATCATAATCTTTTCTCCTCTTACATACCCGTATCTCTACACACGGCTAGACTGCATAAGTAGTTTCACATACATAAATTGCTTACAGGAGAAAGTATAGCCGCTACAGGGATACTCTCAGTGGAGAATGAGTATAGTTTTGGTTAAGAAACAAGCGAGCGTTGTTATTGTTTGACAATAACAAGCGAACATTGTTGTTCAAGCTACCTTACCACGTAAATAAAAATGGTGTACGTCAAGCATGACAGGGCTGCCCTATCATGCTTGACGTACACCATTTTTACGCAACCTTTTACTGTGGACCCAGGAGCGTGTGACGAATCAAGGTGAGGTGGGTGAGGGGACCGAGACCGCCGGGGACGGGTGTTAGAAAAGAGGCCACCTCTCTAACAGCAGCGAAATCTACATCACCCATCACCTTGCCATCAATCGAGTTAATACCAGCATCTAGCACAACGGCTCCTGGCTTCACCATATCCGCCGTAATCAGTGCAGGGCGTCCCACGCTCACCACCAGGATATCGGCGGTCCGTGTAATCTTGGCGAGATTGTGGGTATGCGAGTGGCAGATAGTAACGGTTGCGTCGTTACGCATCAAAACGAGGGCTATTGGCTTGCCACCCACATTACTACGTCCCACGATGACCGCGTTTTTGCCTGCGACAGGAATGTCGGCATCGCGCAACACCGATAGTACGACATCGGCAGTTGAAGGGATAAAACTGGGAAAGCCGAGCAGCATATTTCCGGCGTTACTCGCGCCGAGACCATCCACATCTTTCTCCGCACTCAGGCCATCGGTCACGATACGCTGCCGGATGTGTGCGGGCAAAGGAAGCAACAACACGACACCATCGGTAGCAGGATCGGCACTCAAAGCATCGACCTCAGCACGCAACGCCTCTTCACCCATCGCAAAAGGATACGCCAGTGTCGCACAGTCAAGGCCAATAGCGCGACAAGCACGCGTCAACTGGCGGCTATAGACCTCGGCGGCGGCATCATGGCCCACGATAATTTGTGCGAGACGTGCCGAACGAGAATGCAGTATACGGAATTGAGCCGCCTCGCCATGTAGCACCTCGATTAAACGCGTCGCTAAAGAACGACTATTATAAATGATTGCAAACATAACGCTTCTGTTCCCACATTTTTGAAATTTTTGTAAATCATACCACACGCGGTGTACACTTGGGGGATGAGAGTAGCGAAAAGCGATGAAATGCGCTACAATGCCCCAAAGGTAAACATTGTGACAAATAGTGACGTTCAATGTTCGTTGATAGCCATTTTGTACCATACACACAAGATAGAGAGGATTTTATGGCGAGTGACAGTTCATTTGATATAGTATCGCAGTTCGATGAGCAAGAGTTGCTCAATGCCATCGACCAGACGCGACGTGAGGTGCAAACGCGCTTCGACTTGAAAGACACCAAGACGGAGATAGCACACGCGAAAGAAAGCATCACGATACTCACTGATAGTACGATGACACTGAAAAGCGTGCGTGACATTCTTGAGTCGAAGGCAGTTCGACGCAACCTATCACTCAAGATTTTCAAGAATGGGAAAGAAGAGAATGCGGCTGGCAACAGAGTGCGTCAGGTCATCGAGTTACAACAAGGTCTCACGCCGGAGCAGGCAAAGGAGCTAAGCAAGTTCATACGTGAGAACAACCCAAAGGTGAAACCACAGATACAGGGTGACGCAGTACGTGTCAACGCAAAGAGCCGCGATGAACTGCAAGCGATTATTGCTCAACTCAAGCAGAAGGATTATCCGGTCGCATTGCAATATATCAATTATCGTGGTTAAATTTTTCTGTCTTGTTCTGATGCATTCCACTGTTTCCGATATATATGTCGGAAACAGTGGAATGCATCAGAACAAGACAAACGCTCATACAATATAAAATATGTAGGTACTTTAGTACCAAAGAAGTGTTCAAGCCAAAGAATTGTAGTACCCTACCTGTACAAGAGAATATGTATCATAGCTCTGGGCATAAGAAATGCGCCTTCGTGCTATGCCACCATTTGAGAAAGTGACGCCTTCATGCCTGGGAACCAACAAGCCTTCAGTACAGCGATTCATGCAGCCGACCGTTTCCACTGGGATAGTCAATGGAGCGAGGCGGCACAAGAGTATCAGCGAGCACTGGCGGAGTTCCCCGATGATGCAACAGCACGTAGTGGACTAGGCTTTTGCTATATGCAGACGAAGCAATGGCAAGCGGCCCTCAGCGAGTATGAATATGTCCTCGCGCGAGACTCCAGCAATGTCATAGCATTGAGCAAAACGGCGGAACTCTATGGTATTTTAGGTAAACGTAACGATGCTTATAAAGCATATCTGCTCTTAGCAGACCTTTACTCACAAGCGGGACAAGGGGCGCGTGCAGAGGCTGCATGGCAAAAATCGGTGCAACTGGCTCCTGGCAATCCAGAGCCGCACGAACGACTCGCCACTTACTATTTTGAAAAAAAAGATATTGCACTTATGATACAGGAGCGTCTGGCAGCCGCGCAAGGCTATCTTGCTCGTAACGAGCGTGGTCTTGCACGGATGCAATGTGAAGAGGCATTGCGTGCCGATGCGAACAATATACAAGCACAACAACTTTTTGCACAAATAATGAGCATACAAGGCTCCGATCCGTTGGTCCAGGGAGCAGCCTTTCCAACACAAACATATATGGGATCACCATCTCAGGCAGCATATACAACACCATCATCTGGTCCATTGGCATTCAACGATAGTGCGAGTCAGTCACAAGCTAGCTCAACTACAACGGGAAATATTAGCGGAGGGAATACTAGCATCATGGGTAATATGGGTAACGCAGGTAATTATGGCGGAGCGAACTATGCAGGGGCACCTCCTGCGATGGCAGGGGGCAATGGCAACATGGGGGGACAAAATCAAACCCCCAACGCTCGCAAGCGCATCACCGCTAGCCAGGTTACAGGCGTATTGAAGCAGGCACAAACATTTCAAGCCCAGGGGCGTTTCAATGATGCTATCGACCTCTGCGAGCAGATTATCGAAAGCGGCATCGACCGGCCTGATGCACGCTACTTTCTCGGATGGCTCTATCAAGAGCAGCAGCGTTGGGATGATGCAATCCGTCAATTCCAACTGTTGTTAAATGACCCTGATTATGCGCTCTCTTGCTACTATGCGCTAGGACAATGCTACCGCGCACGTGGTGATTTACGTACAGCCGCCGTTCACTTCGATGAGGCGGTTGACCGTGTCAATCTGGATGCCCTGACCGTAGAGGAATCAGACCAACTGGTGCAATTATGCCAGGAGGCAGCCGATGCCCACCGTATGCTAGGAGAACAAGAGCAGGCACTGACCGTGTATAGCGCATTACTTGGCTTCTTACGTAGTCGAGGTTGGAATGACAAAGTTGCACAGGTTGAGTTCATGTTACAGCAAATGCAGAATACGCCACCTCCTGCCCCACAATCGCGTCCCTCATCACCACAAAATAACATGGGCTTTGATGCACAGGAGCAGAAGCCACAAACGTCGCTTTCAGAAGCTGCAACGATGGCCTTCAACATGAATGGTAACAACGGCAATCCTGGCAACAGACAACCCGTGAACGGCATGGCTCCAACAAGTCAGGCGGCACTACCACCAACACCGCCACCGCCAGCACCTCCGACACAAATGGTGCCCGTCTCTAATCCTAATAGTTCTGTTGGCGAACTTCCCGATTGGCTCACAGGCATTCTCAGTGAAGCCGATAAAGCGCAAATAGCGCAGCCGCAGAACACTCAACCTGCAAAACCATCGGTGACAGACCTGCCAACAATGGAGCAGCGTGTTCCAATGCCCCCCACCGATACTGCCGCACCTAAGCCTTCGGTAGAGCAACCTATTCAGCCAGAGGAACCATCCTGGTTGACTGAGGATGTGAAACCAGCCGCCAACGCCACACGCGCCTTGCCACCAGAGCAACCTGTAGCGGCTTCACCTGCTTCCGAACCTGTGGTACAAGAGCAAAAAAATATGGCAGCGAGCGCGCCAATTGCAGTGCCAGCGGTCCCTGTGCAACTGGTCGTAGAAGAGCCGATAGCACGCGTAGTTCCTGCTCCCGCTCCTGTAAGACCGGAGCAGGCGCAACAATCGTCAGATGCAGCCATTCCAACGTTTAGCGATGCCTCGTTCGCTGAACCAACACCACAGCCTCGACGAGGTGCAGAAGACCTGCTCAGCCAGATGGCAGGCGAAGGGACAGATGCAGAGCTAAAGCATGTCGCGGAGACAGTGCTCACTAGTACGGCGATGCTACCAGAAAGTATTCGGTTGCAAGTCATGCGCTCCATGCAAGATATTCAGAAGTACATCAATCACGGTCTGCTCAATTCCGCGACAGAAGAGTGCTTGAAGGTCATTGACATGGCACCGCAATACCTTGATGTGCATCAGGTACTGTGTGAAATCTATGTGCATCAGGGCAAAATTGAGCAAGCCATCACCAAGTATGCGATTCTCGTCGATACCTACATCATCAATGGTCGCACCGAGGATGCTATTGCAACGTATCGTCGTATTTTGCAATTAGAGCCAAACAACCTGACGTACCGCATGCGTTTGATTAACCTGCTAACGGCGCATGGCAATAAGGAAGATTTATTGCGCGAACGCACACTGGCGGCGGAGTCGTACCTGCGCCTCGGCTATATGGATCGTGCGCTTACCGAGCTTGAGCAGGCACTACAGGAAAGCCCGACCAGCGTCCCCACACGCTTGAACTATGCTCTTGCACTGCAAAAATTGGGGCGTTCGCAGCAGGCGGTGACAGAATATCAGCGCGTCTTGCAGATCGACCCACGTAACCTGACCGCACTTGTGCGCTGGCATATCGCGATGACCACGACTCCTGGCACCGCACGTGCGACCATCCTGGAAGTATTGTCACGCGTAGGATGGCAGTTGCGCGGTGAGGGGCAGAAACATTATGATGCTGTGGCACGTGAGTACATGCAAGCGGCAGATATGTATCCCAATAATGCCGATATCAGCTACTCGCTCGGTCAGATACATCAGCTGGCGGGCAACTATGATAAAGCTATCGACGCCTACAACCTAGCTATGCGCGATAGTATCGTCGAGGTGCTAGCTCGCACGAGTGCCGCGCAATGCTTCCTGGCACAGGGCAAGCCAGAAGCCGCGATTCAGCAATTGGAGCAGGCATTGCAGAGTGTACGCCGCTCGCCAAACGCGATAGACCCTGGCGTCTGGGCGGCACGCCCACGTGAGGCTGGTGAGGAGCATCAGGCACCAGAGGTGGAGATATCGCTGCTGTTAGCGAAGGCATACGAGCGCACAGGCCGACAAGACCAGAAAGAGGCAATTCTACGTCAGATACGGCAGGCACGCCCAGGACAAAACGAAGTCTTCCCCGCGCTCACAGAGATTTCGGCGCGACAGGGGGATGTATCCGGTGCATTGCAGGAGTATACCGATCTTGTAAAGCATTATCGCACCAACAAGCAGATAGACAACGCACTCGGCGTTCTCAATGAAATGGTTCGTCTTGCACCGCAGGACCCCCGCGCTCATGCGGAGCTAGCAGATATCTATGTTACACGGGGACATCTCGACGAAGGTATCGCCGAGTTACGCCTACTCACAGACATCTATCTGCGTCGTAGTCAACTGGAGCTAGCGGGCGAGACGCTGCAACGTATCGGTAACATCTATGCTGAGATTGGCAATAATAACGAGGCTCTGGCAAACTTACGCCGTGCTGTGGAACTCAATCCTAACTCAATGGAACTGTTGCGTGAAGTGGTGAGCTTCTGCCTACAGCTTTCGCGCACCGTTGACCCTGAGTATACACAGGATGCCGCGAAATATCAGGTGATTATTGCACACCACTACTTCGATACTCATCAGGTCAAAGAGTCTGTAGCGGCATTACAGCAGTTGATAACGATTGATCGCAGCAATCACGAAGCCTACGATCTGCTCGGCCAGACGTATCAGTCCGTTGGTGAATATGAGCAAGCCAGCCGCGTCTATCGTAACCTCGCCAAAGTCGCCCCCGAAAGCGACGTTGCTCGCGAACGTCTGGCAACACTGCAAGAGCTACGCATGAAGTAACAATCATCTCAATAGAGGGAAAGAGCATGTGACCGACGCGTCGGTCACATGCTCTTTCCCTCTATTGAGATGTATAAACTTATACAATATGAAAAACAGCCTTACCATTCACACGTCGATTCCGAAATTGAGTAGCCACATCTTGCACCTTGTGCCAGTCTTCCTCTGACCCTATCTCCGGCGTTAGCTCTTTTGTCGCTACGAGCGATGCCAACAGACTGAGGTCTTGCCCGAAGCTTTCCGGCGTACCAGATGCAAATGAAAAGAAGCTCTGGATACGGGCATTCTCATGTCCGGCAAAAGCGAAGAGGTTAATCTTCGCATCCTGAGTCGATGAGCCGCCGAACAGGACAATCGTGCTGCCAGGAGCGATATGCTGAATGGCAGTTTCCAGCGAGGAACCGCCAACCGACTCCAAAATCAGGTCGAATAGCCCCTGTGCGTCTGCTATTTTCATGACGATTTCATTCGCTCCAAGTACATCCAGGCGAGACTCCGTTCAGGACTACCTGCAATGGCCGTGATACGTGCGCCAGAGAGGGCACCAAGTTGTACGGCGAAGCGACCGACACCACCAGCCGCTCCCGTCACCAGCACACGCCGTCCCAGTAGCGGTCCACCATAGCGTAGTGTACGGAGGGCGGTCAGACCCGCGACTGGTAAGGTTGCGGCGGCGGCAAAACTCACCTCTTCAGGGATTTCCGCAATACGTGTGGTGGGTGCGTTGACGCGCCGCGACCAGCCTGCGCCATCGACTAACGCAACAACGCGCGTTCCCTCTTTAGGACCACTACCATCTTGGGCCGCCTTTACAACAATTCCTGAGATATCCTGTCCGGGACGCCAACCCTCTGGCCTGTTGGCAAGCAACGAAAGCTCACCTCGGTTCAACGAAAAAGCATGTACCTCAATGATAGCTTCGTCAGGGGCAGCCGTTGGTTCTGGCGCGTCACGTAATTCTACAAGGGCATCGGTATGTGTCGCAACAAGTGCTTGCATGATAAAGTATCTCCTCTTCGTGTATATATTTACGTTTCTCCGAATTACACGTCAGAGGTTTTGCATTGGTAGCAGAGGGATAATGAATCAATGTACGTTGGCAGTTTTCTTGTAACGCTGTTCGCCGCGCCAACGCTTCACATCGAGCAGGCGTCGATATGCCTGATAGACGAGGGGCTGATAGACAAGATCGTATGTGGCAAGAGAGCGCATGGGGAAGCCGCCGAAGCCGCGCTTGAAAACGTACACGCCCCATAGTTCCTGACCCTCTTCCAGGATATCGGGGATGCCACGAAAATTATAATACCAGCAATCATGCGCTTTCGCCCACTGCATCCCTGTCCATTGCAACAGGTGGTTGGGCATCCGTTCACGTTGCTCGTTGGAGGAAGCACCAAACATGTACCAACTCCAGTGTCCTAGACGCAACACAATCGTACCAGCGACAGCCTGCCCCTCATATTCCGCGAGAAAGAGAGCGGCGCGGTCCCCCACGCTGAAGAGACGCATGATATCTTCGTAGTGTGACTTATCGTGAATGAAAAACTGGTCGCGTTCGCTGGTTGTCTCGTAGATACGATAGAACGTGTCGAGATCAGCCTGACCCTCACCACGCCGCACCACAATACCTTTACGGCCAGCGACACGGATATTGTAACGCCACTTCTCTTTCATACCAGCGAGAATAGTTTTCTCATCAGGTCGCAGGTCCAGCACCCACTCATGGCGAATATGCGTGGCAAAGGGATTGGTACGAAAGCCACGTTGTTGTAATGAGGTAGACCAATGAGTGTTGTCGTCGAATACGCTTGGCTCGATTTTGAGCATGAAGGCACTGTGTTTACGCGCCTCAGCCTTGACATAGTTCAGCAACACCGTCATAGCTGGCGAGTCGGGGTCGTCGATAATGGGACCGCGTGGCGCGTAAAAATAGGTCTGGTGAAGAATTGGCGCATGCGAAACAAGCACAAGCATCGCGGCGCATAGATTGCCTGTCAGCTCATCGACCACGCCTATAGGAAGTGCCTCGCTCGCTCCCAGATGTGGGGCAAGTTCCCCCCATTCAAATGACTGTGTGATATTGCAACATACCGAGGCGGCAACGAAATCGTCCCACTGCTGACGGTCTGTAATAATCTTGGCCTGCATTGTATATGTTATTCCTCTCCAAAGGATATTTGATGCTGCACGTTTGCAGGGAGACCGCAAGGGTCTCCCTGCCTCTCTATGATGTTTTGCTGCCTCTTGCGGCGCGTTCCATTTCGACTTTTTTGCGCTCAGCATGGCGTTGGGCACGACGTACTTCAACAAGTTTGCGCCAACCCTTATAGAGTAGGGGACGGTAGACATAATCTTGCGTAGGCATGTTCAGGCGCGAAAAGCCACCATAGCCTTTTTTGTATTCGTATACGCCCCACATCTCTTCGCCTGGCTCCAGTATTTCTGGGATGGTGCGAAAGTCGAAGTAGCAGCAACTCCGCGACTTCGCCCACGCGAAACAGCGATATTGCAAGAGATAGGTCGGTTTCAGGTTGCGCTTCTCGTTCGATGAGGCTCCGAACATATCCCAGCACCAGTCGCCAAAGCGAATAAGCATTTTGGCGGCGATAGCCTCACCTTCATGTTCTGCGAGGTAGAGCACCGCGTCCCCTTTGCTCGCGAAATAGCGCAGAATCTCTTTGTGATAGTCTTTGCTATGAATGAAGAAGTCGTCGCGCTCACTTGTCACGGTCAACAGGTTATAATAGGTATCGAAATCTTTTTCGCCATTGGCCTCGCGAATAACGATGCCCTTGCGCTCGGCGGCACGCACGTTTTGTCGCCACGTCATCTTGAAGTTTGCCAGCAACGTGTCAAGATCAGGACGGATATCCAACACCCAGCTACGACGACCATGTACAGCTATCGGGTTGGTGTGGAAACCAAGCCTGTGATAGGCTGCCAGCCATACATCTTCGTCAGGGTCATCGTCGGCAATATTTGGTTCCACGCGCAACACTACCGCGTGTTCTTGCTTTGCCAGCGTATGGGCATGTGCTATTAATGCCGCTAGTGCTGGTGAATCTGGTCGTTCAACAGTAGGACCGCGTACACTATAAAGCCAGTTCAGTTGTATACCCGGCACTTTGACAGGAAAGGGCACGGGGGCAACGGTCAGCAACATCGCTCCCACCAGCCGTCCATCTTCTAACGCTCCCAGGCGGTAGATACGACCGCCGAGGTATTTGTTAAGTTCACCCCATTCATAGGATTGCAAGAGATGGCCTCGTGGCTGGCTGACCAAAAACGCGTTCCATTGCTGCTGGTCGGTGATTTCTTGCACGCTGATTGCGGTTGTTGTTATCATTACAAATTACATCTTCTCTATGTATATGTTGCGGATCGGAGGGCGTGATACATCAGGCCCGTACATTTGCAGTGCGGGGCGTAATGAATTATGGCCCCTACAATTTCGCCATGTATTCGCTACGTAGCATGCTATAGACGCGGACGTTGTGGAATTTGCCGAACCTTGGAATGACCTCGCGTAACGTGCCTTCATATTTGAAACCGGCTTTTTCGTCGGCACGCTGACCGCCGATATTTTCTTCCATGTCCTGCGTCTGAATACGATTCAGGTTCAATTCCATAAAACCATAGCGAATCATCAATTCTGTACATTCAGTGCCATAGCCCTTACCCCAGAATGCCTCATCAATAATGTTATAGAACTCAGCACTCTGGTTCAACACATTGATGTCTTTGAGACCTACAAGACCAATCAGGGTGTTGTCGCTTTTGAGGGCAACACCAAAAATAATATGTCCAAAAGACTTATAGAGATTTTCGAGACGCTCTTTGCCACGTGTATCGCTGGTGGGATAGACAGAAAAATAGCGGCGCACCTCGGCATCGTTCAGCCACGTTGAATAGGCATGATTGTCCTGAGCAGGTTCCAAAGGGCGCAAATAGAGCCGTGTACCAATGATAAACGGATTTTGCATAGACGATGTATCTTCAGCCATAATAGGAATTTCCTCCTTCATATTCGCTGGCAAGTATAGCATAGTAGGAGACAAGAGGCAATTTGCTGGCCTGATTAGCACCAAATATCTCTTTTTGTAATCTGTATACTAAAGGGGAAGACAAAGAGGATTAGAGGAGGAGCAAAGACATGGCAAAGATTGTCTTTTGTGAAGATGAAGAACGTATCCAGAAACTGATCGCAGTGACATTGCGCTCAACACCACACGAAATATTTATCGCGAGAAACGGACTTGAAGGCGTAGCCCTGATCGAACGCGAGCGGCCAGACCTGATTTTTACAGATATTTCTATGCCACACTGCGACGGTATTCAGATGGCTGACACGCTCAAAACAAATCCACAACTTGCACACATTCCAGTGGTTTTTCTTACCGCATTCGCTCAATCAAGTGAGGTCGAAGATGGCTATAAGCATGGGGCCACAAGTTACCTCACCAAGCCATTCAGCCCATCAGAGCTACGCGCGAAGGTCGAGGCATGCTTGAAAGGCTAATGGATGGAGAGTCCAATGAAACGCTTATCTTATCAAAATACCCCTAGAAACACAAACGACTTCAATGATACAGAACGTGTTCGACTTGAGACAGTACTACGTGAAAAGATACATCAGCTAGAGGCGGTTTTCGAGGCGGCGACCGACAGCATTTCGGTCTATGATAAAGACGGTCATCTCTTGCAAATGAATAGTGCGGCCCATGAATTGCTTGGCATTAACGTTCAACCGGACTACACCTCACACCCACTTTCGCGTGTGCAGCATCTTGAGTTACGCAACGTACACGGCAAACTACTTGCGCCAGATGAGTGGCCGAGCTGTCGCATCCTTCGAGGGGAAACACTCAAAGGGCTAACGGCTATGGATTGCTTTATACATACGCTTGATGGACGAGACGTATGTGTGTGCATTAGTGGGGCACCAATTCGTAATCAAGCAGGCGAGATTATAGGCGCGGTAGCTATAGGGCGCGATGTGACGATGCACCGTCAATTTGAAAGACGGACACAGGAAGCTCTCGACACGCTTTTTGAAGTGGCAACGGATAATATTACACTATATGATAGCGAAGGTCATCTCACACAAATCAATAATGCAACACGTGAAATGCTCGGTTTAGATACACAGCCAGACTTTACTTCGCGCCCAATCTCACGTCAAGAACAGCTTGAGTTGCGCGATGAACACGGGAACCTTCTTCCACAAGACGAATGGCCTATCAGTCGTTTGCTGCGTGGCGAAACGCTTAAGGGGGCAACGGCTATGGATTGCCTCACGCACACACTGGATGGACGCGAACTTTATGCGAACGTCAACGGGGCACCGATCTATGATGAAGCAGGTAAGATTAGCGGGGCAATAGCCATCAGTCGCGATGTGACAGCGCGGAAGCTATTGGAAAGACGAACACGGGAAGCACTTGACGCGCTCATGGCAATGGCAAAAGTGTTAGTACAAACCCAGGAACTCACCATGTCTCCTACATCCTCAACACTCTCTACACGACACCTTGCCGGACAACACCTCGTCGAACTGGTGCAACGTGTCCTTGACTGTAAACGCGTTTGCCTCGTCGCGATCAACCATGAGACGTTGCAATTTCATCCACTCGCCGTCATTGGAATGACAGAAGAACAAGAAAAGCAGTGGTTCGCCCTCTGCTCTAACAGAAAGCTCAGCGAGTTTTTCGGGGGCAAGGTTCTTGTTTCAGACACACGTCTGCCTGAAATCATCCTTGCAGATACAACAAAAGCACCTTTCGACAAAATATTTAATCCTCATAATGCTTCTTCAATGCTAATTGCACCAGTATATGTAGGTTCCTCTCTCGCCGGTATCCTTTATATGGACTATGATAAAGATATACCTACCTATACGGAGGAAGAGAATGCGCTCATTGTTACCATGACAAAGCTCTGTGCGCTCGCGCTGGAACGTGAGCAGAAACAAGCGGAACTGAAAAAGCTCCTCTCAACCTTGCAAGCTACAAACGAGCAATTAGAGCAGGCGAACAAGGTGCAACGAGACTTCGTTTCTATTGTCAGCCACGAGTTCCGCACGACACTTACAGGTATTCAAGGCTTCAGCGAACTGATGCGCGACGACGTATTAAACGAGGCAGAGGTAAAAGAGTTCGCCACCGATATCAATACCGATGCCAGCCGCCTCAACCGCATGATTAGCGAATTGCTCGATCTCGAACGGATGCAAGCAGGACAGATGCAGCTTCATCGGGAGCATGTCGATCTCAACAGGATTATAATGAAGGTTGTTGAGCATATGCATCCAACACTTATCCGCCACGATATCGTGCTTGCACTCGATGATGCACTCCCAGTGTTTTTGGGGGATAGTGACAAATTGACGCAGGTCATCGCAAATCTTCTCTCGAATTCGGTAAAATATTCGCCTGACGGAGGAGAGATTCGGATACAAAGTTTTGCTGAAGACGCAACTATTTATCTAGCACTACATGATTATGGCGTAGGTATCCCTGCCGATGCACTCGAACGCATATTTACACCTTATAATCGGGTCGAAACAACTGCCACACGTCATATTCAAGGGACAGGACTGGGACTACCGATTGTACGGCAGATTATACAACTACACGGCGGTACAATCTGGGCAGAAAGTCAACCGGGGAAAGGTTCGACATTCCACATTATCTTGCCACTCTTACCCGATGAGTAGGGGACACTCATCAAGCGTACAATCCCAGCACCGTTGTCAGACGCAGAACCTCACTCCCAAGTGTTACATCATTGCCGACAAGGGCAGTCTGGGCAGCTTTACGTAACATACGTACCGCTTCTGGTGTGTTGAGATCATCATCCATCACCGCCAGGAAACGGTTGTGTAGCAGCGTTGTCTCTTCGGTTATCTCGCCTACAAGGGTTGCCCCGACACGCTCACGAAGTTGCTGAAAGATGCGAGCCGTTTCAGCCGCGTTGGTCAGGTCTTCGGGAAAACATTCCCAGGGATAGCGATAGTGGTGGCTTTGTAGCACAATGCGGATAGCATCAGTACTATACACTTTCAGCAGATTACTGGCAAGCGTCAGATTGCCGAGCGACTTACTCATCTTCTCACCATCTTGATAGACCATACCCGTATGTGCCCAGATACGTGCAAACGGAGCCAGTTCCGTATAATGTTCGGATTGTGCAATTTCGCAGGTGTGGTGTGGGAAGCTCAAATCGGCCCCGCCGCCGTGAATATCTATCTGCTCACCAAGATGATGGATTGACATGGCACTACATTCAATATGCCAGCCGGGGCGTCCGGGTCCCCAGGGACTTTCCCACGCGGGTTCGCCAGGAGCTTGTGCCTGCCATAGCACAAAGTCGAGCGGGTCGCGTTTGCGCGTATCGTTGGGGAAATTACCATGCTCATTAGCGGTTGTAAGCATAGCATAATAGTCTTCGAGACCAATGGCACGCGCCATCGCACCAAAGTCTGGATCGTGCCGAACATCATAAAAGACACAGCCCTCGCTCACATAGGCATAACCACGATCAATCAACGTGGCTATGATGGGAATCATGTTAGGGATTTCTTCGGTTGCTTTAGCATAAACATCGGGGCGACGGACATTCAGAGCATCCATGTCATGCAGGAAGCGTTCGGTTTCGCGCCGTCCTAGCTCATCCCACTGCATGCCCAACTCGCGTGCTTTACGCAACACATCGTCGTCGATGTCGGTCACATTTTGTACATATTTTACCTTGTGACCGTTAAATTCGAGGTAGCGAATAAGTGTATCGAATGAGACATAGGTAAAGGCATGACCCAGATGCGTTGTATCGTAGGGCGTAACGCCACAGACATAGATACGCACAGTACCATCGAGTGGCACAAACGTTTCGAGCGATTGGGTGAGCGTATTGAATAACTTCATGAAGGTTCTTTCTTTTCTAAACCAAACAAACGAACAGCGTTTGCGGTCGTCGCCTGAGCAATTTCATCTATGGTCATGCCACGTAACTCGGCAAGTTTCGCAGCGGTGTATTGTACAAAAAGCGGCTCATTACGTTTGGCTTTGAGTGGTTTGGGCACAAGATACGGGCTATCTGTCTCGACCAGTACACGATCCAGAGGAACCATACGTGCCACATCGGGTAGCGCGTTCCCTTGTTTCGTTAAGGGGCCGGCGAATGAGAGTAGGAAGCCTGCAAACTCCAGGCACTCTTCCGCCTGTGCCACATCGCCTGAGAAGCAGTGAAAGACGCCGCGCAGTCCCTGCCCATGTAAGCGCAGCAACTCCATTACATCATCGTGCGCGTCACGAACATGAATAATACACGGCAGGTCACACATATGCGCCAGTTGCAGATGCGCTACAAAAACGGCGCGTTGTACATCGCGCGGCGAGAGCATACGGAAGTAATCCAGGCCGAACTCGCCAATCGCGACCACCTCTGGCTCGCGTGCCATCGTGAGAAATATTTCCCCAATCTCATCGCTATACGTCTCGGCCTCATGCGGATGCACGCCGACCGATGCATACACAACTCCAGGATGTGCCTTTGCAAGTGTAAGAGCGGCCTGGCTCGATGGGAGATCGCAACCGGGATCGATCATGCGTGTGACACCACCAGCCAATGCAGCTTGGATGACAGCCTCGCGGTCAGCATCAAAGCGGGGGGTGTCGATATGAGTATGACTATCGACAAACACGTTTCCTGGGTCCTTTCTCTCCACCAAAACTAACTTTAGTATAGTGTAGGATTCGCAAGCATGTCAAATACATGGCAGAGTGGTTTAAAAGTCGAGGCAGGCGTGGCGAAGATAGATTCTATTATCCGCAAAAAGCCGACGCCGAACGAGTACCAATTTGCCTTGCATAGGAGAACGTATAGGACCATCAGGCCATTGAGTGCTGGGTATTTTCCAATAGAGCGAAAAGTAATGTACACTATAAGATAACTATCGGGTCAAATTGTATGGTGCTACCTATGCATGCGTATCAACATCAGTAAATATATTTTGAACATTACAGACACGAAAGAACACTTCAATTGTTCTAGGTAGTTTGAGGAGAATCGGACAACTATGTTCACCTTTGTTAGCAGTATCCCTATTTTTCGCCGTCTCTTCCTCGCGTTCGTGCTGGCGGCTGTCATTCCTGGTATCATCATCACCATCCTGGGTACAACCTTTGTGAACGGACTGAACACCAGAAGTCAGGCACAACAAAAAAATCTTGCCGCTTTGCATGAGAGTTCGCGTCTGGGTAACGTACTCGCAACCATAAATGGTCTGCGTGATGAAGTTATTTCTCGCTCACAACAAAACATCTCAAATCAAAGCCAGCTTGACGAACTGAAACGCAACGAGCAGGATTTCGGGACAAGCTCACAACAATTTCAGCAACGCTATCAGGTGACAACCAGCAGTACTATGAGCGATGTCAATGCCATCCTTAACAGCGATGCACCTTCCAATCCAGCGGCACAAACACAACAGGACGCCCTCAATCGTGTTTTAGGGCAAAACGGCTTATGGGCACTATACAAAAGCACGAGCAATAAATTTCTACACGACCTTCAGACTACTCCTACAGGCTCGATGCAGCTTATCGGCGATAACATCGAGACTACCATACAACTACAACCTTTAGAAAAGGCATGGAATACAGTTACAGAAGCGACGCAGCAGATTAGCGGGGTTATTGCTCAGGTTGGTCCTTCGCAAGTAAGTCCGATCACCCTCGGTACGGTGATTGCCTTCCTCAGCACAATCATGGTCGTTATCATAATTGGTTATATCGTGAACCTGACCATTACCAGCCCATTGCGCGACCTTGCGGTACTAACAAGACGTATCGCGAAAGGTGACAGAAATGCACGCGCAAAAATGAGTGGTCGCGATGAAATCAACATGGTCGCATCTTCGATGAATAACATGCTTGATAACATCGTGCGCCTGATTCAAGAGACGCAATCGCAACGTGACGTTTTGCAATCGCAAGTAGAAAAGTTGGTTAGTGAGGTAAGCGGCGTCGGTGACGGTGATCTCCGTATTCAGGCAGAGGTCACGGCTGACGCCTTGGGTGTGCTGGCGGACTCTTTCAACTACATGGTAGAAGAACTAGGCAGCCTCGTTGTCCGTGTCAAGATGGTGGCAAACGAGGTGGATAATTCGACGGTAACAATCCTCGACGGTATGACACAACTGGTGAAGTCGGGCGACGAGCAGATTCATCAAATTAACGAGGCCGCCGTCGAGATCGAACATGTATCTGCCTCTAGCCGACAGGTCGCGGAACGTTCGCAGGTCCTCTACGACGTTGCAAACGACGCACGCCAGGATGCACAGGTTGGTCGTCAAGCGGTACAACAGGCGGTCGAAGGCATGGGTCGCATCAACGACAACGTTTTGCTCACCGCCTCAAAGGTTTCCGAATTGGGCGAACGCTCACGTGAGATCGACGAGATCGTCGCTGTGATCAGTAGTATTTCACACCAGACCAACCGACTCGCACTCGACGCCGCAATTCAGGCTGCAATGGCCGGTGAGAATGGCAAAGGCTTTGGTGCGGTCGCCGCAGACATTCGCCGACTTGCAGAACGCGCGAAAGAACAGGTCAGTTCAATCACAAAAATTGTACGTGGTGTGCGTGAAGAAGTCAGCGATGTGGCTATCTCTATGCAAGATACTGAGCGTGAAACACTTTCAGGCACACGCCTGACACAAGAAGCGGGCGTCGCGCTAGAGTCGATCTTTACCGCAGTTGAGCGGCAGGCACGTGAAATTGAAAATATTAACAGAGTAGCAATGCAGCAGCTTCAGTCATCAGGTGCAGCAGTGCAAATCATGCGTGGCGTATCCGTATCTACGCAACAAAGTAGCGCTAGTACACGCAACGCCTCGACGAATATGGAACGTCTAGCACGTCTCGTCGAACAGTTACGCTCTTCGGTAGAAGCATTCAAATTGCGCGAAAATCAGGGATACTTCGTCCCGAATGCTCAAAGCAATGTCTCTTTAGAGCAAGAGCAAGATAATCAGATGACGGTGAGCGGCGTTTTCCGTACAGTAAGCGGCGGCACACAAACGCCAACACCGACGAATGGGGGCTTTGCCGCTAAAGCACTCCCACCAGCATCATTCGATGACTCGTTCGATGCATTCCCGATGATGCCAAATCAGTCACAAAATGGTTATGGTTATGGTTATGAAAACGGCTTTCCAAGCGAGTACAGTAATCAAGAGCAATGGTACAACGAGCAACCGTTCAGCACGAACGGGAGCAATAGATAAATACAAAGAGGATGGTCAGAGCATCAACAGTTGATGCTCTGACCATCCTCTTTGTATTTATCTATAACCTTTTAGTTATAGATAGTATTCATAACACCTATCTCATTTCGTAGACTTCTAGCGTCCTCTCCTGTTACACTTGTTACATAACAAAAAATAATAGACATTCATATATGTATATGTCTATCCATACGTCGCTAGCGAGCGCAGAAAGTGATGAGCAAGATGGTAACGAAAATAACGCGAAGGAATGCAATACAGGAAGCCACACAGATCGTCAAGCGTTATGAATCAGCACAATCAGGCGTACAGCGTTGGACTTGCCAGGTATGTGGCATGGTTCATAGCGATTCTGCCCCAACCGCCTGCGATAGCTGCGGTGTTACCAATGCCTTCATCCAGCAAGAAGAGAAGCACAGCGAAATTGGTACACGTTGGTAAACAAACGTTTCTTACACATACACCCTTCACTTCATAAGACACTAGCGACGACCTCTCGGTCGCTAGTGTCTTATGTCCCTTACCACTTGTTGTATTATGCTGAACTTATATGTCAGTCGCGTTTCAACTTCTGTCGTACCACCTCGTACAATACAATTCCTGCCGCCATTGCTGCATTGAGAGATTCGACATCGTTTGCCAAAGGGATAGTAACACTGGTGGTTGCTAACGCATGCGCCTCTGGTGAAGGTCCGTGTGCTTCATTGCCAATAATCAATGCAAATGGCTGCGTCAAATCCTGCTCATAGTAGAGGACAGCACTACCTGCCTCGGCGAGAAGTACGCGTACATCGTCATGGCAATGCGCCTGTACGCTTGCTGCGATTGTAGGCCACGAAACGTTGTTTTCAATTGGTAAAAAAATATGCACACCTGCAGCCGCACGCACCACTTTTGGACTATAGCAATCGACACAGTTAGGAGTGAGTAGCACCGTATCGACATCAGCCGCCAACGCTGTCCGTAGTATGGTTCCCATGTTACCAGGATCGGCTATATCGTCGAGAACGAGCAACGCTGGACGTGGGATATCAGCAACAGTATGACGAAGGCGACGCGCCCGTACTGCTTCTGGTAGAAAAGCAGTAAGAGGGAGAACACTCACCACTCCCTGTGAGGTGACGGTATCACTGACCGCCTCAATAACGCGCTCGCTTACCTCGATACGTTGCTCATCACTCAGGCTCGGCATACGAAGAAGACGAGCGAGTAATGTGCTACCTTTTGCGGTACGCTGTAGATATTCCGTATGATAGTACACCTCATTGGGTAGTACATTGGCATCAAGCAGTGCTTCCAGTAGATGAGGGCCTTCCATCAAAAAAAGACCATGCTTCTTGCGGCCTCGTGTTGTATGCAAGTCTTTGAGCTTGCTAATACGTGGATTTGTTGGACTGGTGATGAGCATGATATTTTTTGCTATGCGATACACACATGGCACACACTTCCTAGGTGTGTGCCATGTGTGTATCGCATATTCCTCTGTTATTGCGCGACAGCATCCAAAGCCTGTTTGACGAGCGCACTGAAAGCCGCTTCGTCGTTGACCGCCATTTCTGCCAGTATCTTGCGATCCACCTCGATGTTAGCGGTGTGAATAGCGTTCATAAGCCTGCTATAGCTGACACCATGCATACGAGCAGCCGCGTTGATACGTACAATCCATAGGCGACGCATGTCGCGCTTGCGGTTGCGGCGGTCACGGTAAGCATAGGTCATAGCGTGTATCGCGGACTCGCGTGCTTTCTTGATCAAGCGACGACGTGTACCACGATGGCCTTCGACCATTTGTAAGACTTTTTTATGTTTCGCGTGCGATGTAACGCCACGTTTTACCCTTGGCATTGTCCTTGTTCTCCTTCTGTGAAATTACAGTTAAAATGCATATGGAAGTAGACGTTTCATGCGACGTGTATCGCTCGGCTTGAGTTGAAACATCTTATCCATCGCGCGGACTGCTTCAGGTGATTTATGGCGGCGCAGGTGGTTCAATGCGACTTTACGGCGCATGAACTTGCCAGAGGCGGTGACTTTTACACGCTTCGCCATTGCTTTGTGTGTTCTAAGCTTCTGCTTCATTTTTATTTCTTTCTATATGATGATACGAGGCAAAATGTACATGCTCTTCTTCATAGGTATTCGCACAGCCACAGGGATGCACTAGCCAGGAGAGATGTCTTGGGAGTGGGGATTGAAACAGCTCCAACCTCACAGTTGCTCCATCTAAGGCGCAGAGAAGCCTTGTTCAGGAACCAACCTCGCTTTGCGCCACGATTATACCATAGTAAGTAGGAATGTGCAACATGTTGCACATTCCTACTAGTGGTTAGATGTTTTAGCATACCTTGACAAATATTTTAGCATTCTGTTATTATATTTTTAGAGTTATAAAAATTTGTCAAGGTTTCTTTTTAGATAATGGAGGATAGCATGTCTCCCGAACTCCGCACGTTGCCAATTCGAGCGGTTGACTGCTTGAAACTTTGCTATAAACTACACGAACGAGGCGAACGTATTACTACAAAAGGTGTGCGTGAACGCTTGCAATCATTGGAACCAACGGGCCAACTAAGCGATGCCACTATTACGCAGTTGTTCAAATGGCTTGCGGAACGCGACTATGTGCGCCACACGCCGTATCATGGTGTAGAACTGACACAACAGGGGGAGGCAATGGCGGCAGAGTTAGTACGTCATCACCGCCTGCTTGAGTTGTTTCTGGTGAAGATCATGGGCTTTCCGCTCGATCAGGTCGATGCAGAAGCTGAGCAACTTGAACACGCTATGTCGGAGGCATTTGAGGAGCGCATGGATACGCTGCTTGGACATCCCACTGAAGACCCACACGGAGCACCCATTCCCAGCAAGACGGGCAAAGTTATTCTCACACCGACGTTACCACTAGCGCAACTGCAACCGGGGGAGCGAGCCATTGTGCATCGCGTCAGTGATGAAGACCCAGAACTACTTAGCTATTTGACAAGTCTTGGCCTCGTGCCAGGAGTGCTGGTACACATGGATGCACGTACTCCTCTCGGCGATGTGTACTCAGTTCGGCTAGCGGGTATACCTCATGCTATTGGTGGTGCCGTCATACAGAGTATACTCGTTCGCTCCGTTACAGAAGCAGCAGAAAAACCAACATCGACACACCCGGGGGAGTCCCTATGAGAGCTTATTCGACCGAACCATTGAAAGATGCAACGGGAACGTTGTCATCCGAAGATGCAAACACACGCAAAGCTGCACGCGCAGCACTTGATGGACGTAGTCGTGGCTTGCGGGCCATTCTACCTTTCATCGGACCTGCCTTTATTGCCAGCGTCGCCTACATTGACCCCGGCAACTACGCCACCAATATTCAAGGTGGCAGTGCCTTTGGCTATAACCTGCTCTGGGTGATTGCCCTGGCAAATCTAATGGCAATGCTGCTACAAAGTATGGCTGCCAAACTAGGTCTCGCAACCGGAAAAAATCTCGCGGAACTGTGCCGTGAGCAGTTTTCTAAGCCCGTTGTCTACGCTATGTGGATCGTCTCAGAGATCGCGGCAATGGCGACTGATCTTGCAGAATTCTTGGGTGCGAGCATAGGGCTGAACCTGTTATTTGGTATACCCTTGCTCTATGCCACTTTGATTGTGGGTGTGGCAACATACTTTATCCTGCTCTTAGAAAATCATGGTTTTCGCTCTTTAGAGGCCGTTATAGGCGTATTGATCGGCGTTATCGCGGTCAGCTACATCGCCGAGACATTTCTGTCACGCCCCGATTGGGGGCAGATAGGTTTTCACACACTCGTTCCATGGGAGGGTAGTACGCAGAGTATTCTCTTCTCGGTCGGTATCATCGGGGCAACAGTCATGCCTCACGTCATTTACCTGCACTCCTCGCTCACACAGAAACGTATCATTCCCCGTAGCGAGCGCGAAGCCAAGAGTATCTTCCGCCGCAGTATTCCCGACGTGGTACTCGCTATGGGTCTGGCCGGACTGGTAAATATGGCGATGTTGTACATGGCAGCGGCTACCTTTCATGCACATGGTCATAGCAACGTTGCCGATATCAACACCGCATATCAGACGCTCACGCCGCTACTAGGGGCCGCCGCCAGCACAATCTTCGCGGTCTCACTACTCGCCTCTGGCCTCTCCAGTTCAACGGTAGGCACAATGGCGGGCCAGGTCATCATGCAAGGCTTCGTGGGCTTCACCATTCCGCTGTGGGTACGTCGTCTAGTCACGATGCTGCCCGCAGTCATCGTGGCCTGGATTGGCACAATAAACCCTCATGTGAATCCTACCAGTATACTTGTACTCAGTCAGGTAGTCCTAAGCTTTGTGCTACCACTACCTGTAATCACACTAGTTATGTTCACGCGGCGCAAAGACCTGATGGGTACGCTCGTCAACGGTCCTATCATGACAATACTAGCTATTCTATGTAGCATCGTAATCATTGTTCTCAACGTTGTGCTACTCTACCTGTCATTCGCACCTGTGTAGCATCTATAATAAATCCGATAAGAATGACTACGTGTCGAGAGTATTGTCGTCACCATTGTTGAGCTAACATAATTGACCAATAGAAGGTTATCCACTACAATAAGAAGAGTAATCGGTGCTGTGATAGTAGGGAACTTCTTACTACAAAAGAAAATAAATATTAAACTACATAATGTTGGAGGATGAATGCGTATTCGTAAAGCTGTGTTGCCTATCGCTGGTCTGGGAACACGAGTGCTACCTGCAAGTAAGGTGACACCCAAAGAGATGTTACCCCTTGTTGATAAGCCCGTTGTGCAATATCTGGTTGAAGAGGCGGTTGCCGCAGGTATCGAAGAAATTATTTTAGTGGTCAGTCGCAGCAAAGGAAGCATCGAAGATCATTTCGATAGCTTCCCTGAATTAGAGCATATTCTTGAGCGTAAGGGCAAGCACCAAATGCTCGAAGAGTTACGACACACGCAGACAATGGCCTCGTATGTCTCTGTACGCCAATCCGCGCCGCTTGGCCTGGGACACGCCATTCTGTGCGCTAAAGACCTTGTCGGTGACGAGCCATTTCTCGTTATGCTTGGTGATGAACTAGTTGCGCCAGAGACGCCATGCTTTCCACAGATGATACAGGTATACGAGCAGTATCATGGCTCTGTTCTCTCGCTCTTCACCGCGCCACATGACCAGATATCCGCATACGGTATCGTTGCGCTACAGGAGCTAACACTAGAGGTTGTGAAGGTGACGCACCTTGTCGAGAAGCCGTCACCTGAGAAAGCCCCATCCGATCAAGCAATCGCTGGCCGTTATCTCATCACCCCAGACATTTTTGAGAAGTTGGAACGCACACCACCGAGTAGACGCGGCGAGATTGAGATCACCGATGCGCTGGCAATGCAAGCCGAAGAGGGGAATTGTTACGGCATCCGTTTCAAGGGCGAACGCTATGATACGGGTAATCCGCTCGGCCTTTTGACAACCAACATTGCCTATGGCCTCAAACGTCCCGACATTGCCCCCGCACTCCGCGAATATATGCGCCAGGTGTTAGAGAAAAAATAAATATCTCTGTATGTTGTGACAATTCAGCTTCGCTGAATTGTCACAACATACAGAGATCAAAGAAGTCTTCCGTTTTTTGATGGCTAGATTAGAATGTTCGAGTGAACATAAGGAAACGAACGTGGTAGACATCATTGCAACTCTTCATGGGTATAATTTCTTTTTGATTTTTGTGGCGTCGGTTGTCGCGGGTATATGGGGATTGATTCTGTATTTTAGAAAGCTGAACGCGAACAGACCCTGGTACATCTCGCTGTATGTCACTGCAATTGTAAGCGGCATACAAGGGTTACTGGGCGTCACCCTTGTATTGTTGCAGCAAAAGCCCGGCGGCGGTCAGGGTCTCTACTGGCTACACTACGTCTATGGTGGTATCGTGGTCTTCGCGCTACCTGTCGCTCTTACCTATACGACGAACGGCAAAAACAGACGCCTCGACATCTTAATCTACAGCATCGCTGTCCTCGTGCTTGCGGCTGCCAGTGTACGCGGTTTTGTTACGGGTCCAGCCCCAACCCACTAACACATTACATCTAATTGGAGACAACTATGCGAGCTTCTTTTATTCACGTTGCCGACACACACCTCGGCTACGAGCAATATGGCGTGCGTGAACGCTTCAACGATTTTAGCTCTGCGTTCTGGGGCGTTGTCGATGATGCGATAGAACGTAACGTCGATTTTGTGGTGATTGCGGGCGACCTCTTTAACAAGCGGGCCATCGACGCCATGACGCTCATTCACGCTATCGAGGGATTGAAAAAGCTCAAAGACAGAAACATTCCTGTGATCGCTATCGAGGGCAACCATGACCGTAGCTACTACCGTGACGGCACCTCCTGGCTACAATTCCTGTGCTATCAAGGCTATATTGTGCTACTCGCACCCATAATGCAGAATGGCGCACCCGTACTGGCACGCTGGCAAGCAGACACGATGCTGGGGTCACATATCGACCTTGCGGGTGGACATTTGCGCGTCTATGGTCTGCCGTGGCAGGGCGCGGCAACGTCGCGCAGCCTCGAAGGGATGGCCCAGGCGATGGCAGAGGCACGAATGGAAGAAAACGCTGAAGGTGTCGAGTATCGCTTGCTAATGATGCATACAGGTGTCGAGGGTATTGTCGCGCGTGTACAAGGTCTACCCACGATGGCAAACTTCCAACCATTACGCGAATGTGTCGATTATCTTGCGCTCGGTCATGTCCACAAACCCTATGAGTTTGATGGCTGGATGTACAACCCTGGTTCAACCGAAACCTGTGGTGCTGAGGAGTCACAGTGGGATACACGCGGTTATTACTATGTCGAGATTGATACCGACGAGCCAGAACGTATCATCGACCTCAATCGCAAAGAGCGTGTGCATCATGCCGAACATATCAAGAGCAACCGTCGTCCCTTTATCCGCTACGACCTGCGTGTAGACGCTCTCAATGAACCGAGCGTGATTTATGCACGACTCGAAGACTACTGCCAACGCGAAGGACCGCATTATGCTATAGGCGAACGACCACCCGTTGTTCAGATACACCTTGTCGGCACCTTGAGTTTTGACGCTGGCGCACTCGACCTACCCTATATGGAAGAGATGGTACGTACCGCCTTTAACCCGCTCTATGTTCGCATCGACAATAACACTAACGACCAGGACTACGTACCTGACGATGGCGAGATTGATGGACGCGACCGTTCCGCGTGGCACGAACTTGAACGCCACATTTTCGAGGAACTTGTTGCACGCGACAATCGTTATCTGCCTGCGAAAGAACAATGGAGCAACGTGCTAGGCGACCTTAAACGCATGGCGCTCGAAGAGGACGCGCCCGAAAAGATTGGGTTATTTCTGCGAGAGCGGCGCGAAACATTGTTAGGAAACCAGGATTGACGGCTCCTTGCAAGACGCAAATCTTTACAATTTTTTTGCACCTTTCAAGTTCTTTTTTGATATCTTCAAGGTACTATAAGTCTTAGTAAGAGCATTTCATAGAACGCGTGAAGAATATCAGGAAAGGAGGGCAAGAATGAAAAAATTTATGGTTGCTATAGTCATAATAGGAGCGTTTGTCCTCTATAGTCTGCTCTATGGCTGGTCAAATCTCTCGGCACTACCACCAGCCACAGCGAATGAACCGAACTCAGCGACTCGCCCATCCGCTACCAGCGTCGTGCCGTCACCTACCACAACTACAGGCACATCTGGCTCAAGCACACCCACTGCCACGACTACATCTGGCTCACTCTATAAAGACGGCTCATATACTGGTAGCCAGGCAGACGCACAATGGGGCTACATACAGGTAAAAGCAATCATTAAAAACGGCAAAATAACGGACGTACAGTTTTTACAGTATCCTAATGAACGCAACCGCTCCATTGAAATCAACACTTATGCGGACCCGCAATTGACCAGTGAGGCTATTCAAGCGCAAAGTGCCAATGTCGATGTTGTAAGTGGTGCCACTGATTCGAGCCAGGCATTTATACAATCGCTCTCAGACGCGCTTACACAGGCCAAAGCATAACCATGAAACAAACACGTCTACTTATGGGCATGCCAATTACGCTCGAAGTAATAGATACCTCGGTCTCACAGGACGACCTGGACAATGTTTTTGCCTACTTTGTCGCCATCGACAACACCTTCAGTACCTACAAAGACACAAGTGAAATAGCGAAAATAAATAGCGGTGAACTCTCGGCTGCCCAATATAGTGAGGATATGAAGACAATCATGGCGTTGAGCAACCAGACAAAAAAAGAGACGCACGGCTATTTCGATATCCTGCACAACGGTACATATGATCCTTCTGGTATCGTCAAAGGCTGGGCAATTCACAACGCCGCCGTGCGACTTCAGGTATATTCTGCTCTTTTCTGTCTTGCATAAGTTGGCAGTAGCTTGGGACTAGAGGCGGCTCTATGGCTTTCTTGCTCAAAGAGATTTCTTGCATAGTCTGGCGGTGAGTCTGA
>JAABUQ010000733.1_pt1 | contig 75649 bp, 66 predicted proteins | sample 5560001 | NCBI WGS metagenome assembly JAABUQ01 (sample SAMN10711888, study PRJNA513371) | rock metagenome | isolation source: Antarctica rocks | place: Antarctica: Victoria Land, Finger Mt nord | collected 2015-12-18 | reverse complement strand
GCCCTACACCGTGCAGCCCGCGCCGAGCTTCATCAATGAGACGGCGGCGCAGGTGATAGCCGGCGCGAACGCGTCGTCCGCGTCTCCCGCCCTGGCGTCGGCCGTCGACGTGGCGGCCGCGGAGTCCAAACATCTCAACCTGTCAGGGATCGACCGCGCCGGCCCCATGCTGGAGATCGTGGACTGGCAGCTGGCGCGGCCGGGCCAACCGCTGCCCGCCGCGCTCCTGGCCGAGGAGCAGGCCTGGCTGGCGCGACATGGTGGCCACGATGGGGATTAGCCCCCTCCCCCCCAGCCTATGACGACTGGACCGTTGGCCCTACCTGGGGGCCAACGGTCCAGCGTGCACTCGCAACCGCGGGAGAGGCGAGCAGACGCCCTCACCCCCAGTCTTTCTCGCAACCGCGGGAGAGGGGAGCAAATGCATGTAACGCGAAGGAGATGTACCCGCATGACACCGACCCGTATCCGTACACGACGCCTGGCGCTGGGCGTCTGGGTCTCCCTCATCGCGGGCGCGATGATCCCGCTGGCCGGCGCGGCGCGGCCCCTCTCGGTGGCCGGGCCGACCGCGACGACGGGTCCGTACGACAACGGGACCGTGCTGCCCAACGGGCGGCTGGTCACGCCCGCCGGCCGTGTCTCCGACCTGGGCGACTTCCCCCTCGGCGTGGCCGTCTCGCCCGGCGGGCGGCTGGTCGTGGCCATCAACAGTGGAGCCGGCGATGGCACTGGCGGCGGCACCGGCAACTATTGCGCGCCGCGTCAGCAGGGCGATTGCCCCCAGCCCTCGCCCACGCCCGCCCCCGGCGCGGCCTCCTACCGCCAGCCCGATGAGTCGCTCAGCGTGACCGACCTGCGCACCGGGCGCGTGTCCACCGTCACCGCCATCCCGACCATCCCCGATGGGCGGCACTTCAATTTCTTCAACGAGGGCGTGGCCTTCTCGCCCGATGGGCGCCACCTCTACGCCTCGGGCGGCGGCAACGACGCCCTCTACGACTTCCCGGTGCGCCGCGACGTGGTGGCCTCGCGTCCCAGCCGCACCGTGATCCTGCCCGACCACGTCTCCGCCCAGCCCGGCCTCCCCGCCTTTGGCTCGGGCAACGCCTACACCAAAGGGCTGGCCGTGACGCCGGACGGGCGCTACGTGCTGGTGGCGCATGAGTTCGAGAACAGTCTGGAGATCGTCGACACGCGCACCTATGCCGACTCTCAGGTCATGCTGGGCCAACCCTCGGCCCTCGGCGGCCCCTATCCCTACTGCGTGGCGGTCAGCCCCCGCGTGACGGCGGTTAACGGCGCGCCCTCCTACATGGCCTATGTCACCGAGCAGGGCATGGGCACGGTCGCGCAGGTCATGGTCAGCGGCGGCGCCGGAACGTTGGTAGGGACCACGGCGGTCGGCGACCACCCCACGGGCGTGGCCATCTCGCCCGACGGCTCCGAGCTGTACGTGGCCAACGCGGACGACGATACCCTGAGCATCCTCACTCTCGACGCCGCTTCGGGCACGCCGGCGCCCGGCGCGACGATCCCGCTGCACGCTTTCCCCGGCGAGCAGTTGGGCGCCGCCCCCAACGCCGTGGCCGTCTCGCCCGACGGGCAGCGCGTCTACGCGGCCCTGGCCGGCGACGACGCGGTGGCGGTGCTGGGGACCGCGCAAAGCTTCAGCAGCCCGGCGGTCGGCGCGGGCCGGCGCGCGGCCAGCCCGGCGGCGAGCAGCTTTGTGGTCGGCGGCATGATCCCCGCCGGCTGGTATCCCAGCGGCGTGACCATCAGCCCCGATGGCCGCCAGGTCTACATCATCTCGGCCAAGGGGTTGGGCTCGCGTTTCCCCGGCACGGCGCTGGGCAGCGCGCTGGTCGACAGCTACTACCAGATAAAGACCAGCATGCCGGGCATCCTGCAAGTCGTGCCCGCGCCCAGTGGCGCGGCGCTGCTGTCGGGGCTGGCCACGGTGCGGCAGGACATCCTGCACGCCACCGACACGGACACGCGCAGTCCGCACAACCCCATCCCCGCCGTACCGATCTCCATCACGTCGCCGCTCTCGCTGACCACGACGCCGGCCACGCCCATCAAGTACGTGATCGAGATCGTGAAGGAGAATCGCACCTTCGACCAGATCCTGGGCGACCTGCCGGGGGACGAAGGCCGCAACCAGATGGGCACGGACACCATCAGCGTGGACCCGGACTACGCCACCTTCGGGCGCGGCGTGACGCCCAACGCGCACGCCCTGCTGGGCGATCCGATCAGCGCCACCGTCCCGGCCACGGCCTACACCGCCTACGCCACCTCGGACAACTTTTATTCGGACGGCGAGGCCAGCGTGCAGGGACATTACTGGACCGCCGCGGCCAACGTCAACGACTACGTCGAGAAGTCGTGGCTCGACTACTACTCCAACCGCAACCACGTCCAGGATACCGTGTCGCCGGCCAGCACGCCGCACAACTGCACGGTCTTCCAGTCGGCGCTGCTGCGTCAGGCCGCCAACCCCGGACCCATCAACGGGTTCACCTTCCGCGACTACGGCGAACTGGTCGGGGCCGAGGCATCCTCGCTCTCGGGCGGCTCAACCGGCGGTGGGCCAACCGCGCCGCAGAACGCGTGTGGCGCCCTGCCCGACGCCAACTTCAGCCTGGCGGCCAGCAGCCAGTTGACCCTGGTGACGGACGACCGCAACACGGCCCGGGGCTTCCTGGGCGACGTGGGGCTCAACACGGACGGCACCACCTCGATCTCGGGGACGGTCGCCCCCTCCCAATACTACCTGCGCAACTTCAGCTACGTCATCATGGGCGCGGACCACACCTCCGGCCTCAGCGGGGCTAACTCACCGCGGGCGCGCGTGGCGCAGAACGACGCGGGCCTCGGCATCCTGGTCGCGGCGCTCTCGCGCTCCACATACTGGAAGAACACGGCCATCTTCGTGATGGAGGACGACAGCCAGGACGGCCTGGACCACGTCGACGGGCACCGCAACCTGCTCTACATCATCAGCCCCTATGCCAAGCACGTGGGGCTCGACGGCCGGCCGGGCTACGTGAGCCACCTGCACTACAGCCAGGCCAGCGTGCTCAAGACGATCGACCTGATCCTGGGCCTGCCCTACCTCTCGACCTACGACCAGAACGCCACGGCGCTCTACGACCTGTTCCAGGACAAGGACAATCTCAGCCAGCTGACGGCGCAGGACCTGGCGCCGTACACCCTGCAGCCCGAGCCCAGCTTTATCGATGAGACGCCCGCGCAGGTCACGGCCGCGATGGGTCCGGCGGCGGACGTGCCGTTGGCTGAGTCGAGAGGTCTGAACCTGACCAGGATCGACCGCGCCGGCCCCATGCTGGAGATCGTGGACTGGCAACTGGCCTATCCCACCGAGCCCATCCCGGCGCAACTGCAGGGCGAGGAACAGGCCTGGCTGGTCAGCCATGGCGGACGCGACCGCGACTAGCGGGGCGCCCCCCGCCCCTCGTCGCCCCGGACTGCTCAAAGGGCGGATCAGGATCGGCGCCGATGTCGATGCGCCGCTGCCGGAAGACGTGCTCACGGCATTCGAGGGCGGCGCGTGATGCGCTTGCTGCTGGATACGCATATCCTCCTCTGGTGGTTAGACGACGACCCGGCCTTGCCGGCGCGGGCTAAAACGTTCATCGCCGATCCGGCCAACGTCGTGTTCATCAGTCCGCTGACCCTGTGGGAGATTGCCATCAAGGCGCGCCTCGGCCGGATAGAGGCCGACATCGACGAGGTGCGCGCGGCGGCAACGGACGGAGGCCTCGTTCCGCTCCCGTTCACGGCGGACCACGCTGGCGAGGTGGGCCGCCTGCCGGATCATCATCGCGATCCGTTCGACCGTGGCCTGGTCGCGCAGGCGCGGCACGAGCCCATGCGCCTCCTCACGCACGATGGAGCGGTGGCCGCCTACGGGGACAGCGTCCTCCTGGTCTAACATGCCACCTGTGGTACGATATCGGCATCAGATGATGCGTGGTACTATCGGGAGAGGAACGTGCGCAACGCTATCCGCGACGCACGCGGGGGAGACACATGACAACACAACGCGGCTGCCCACCAGACCCTATCGCGCCGTGGGCCGAGATCGTGCCCAACATGCCGCCCATGACCGTGGACGAGCTACACGCTATCCCCGACGACGGGTGGGTGTATGAATTGGTTCAAGGAGTTCTTGTTCGTATGCCACTAAGCGGCTTCGGCGCGTCAAGTATTGGCCTTCTCTTAGGCGCGGAACTGACCGTCTACGTGAAGACGCATGGCTTAGGGCGCGTGACGGGCGAGCAGGGCGGCTACCGCCTTGACCCTGCCCACCCCCGCGACACGGAGCTAGGACCCGACTACGCCTTTGTCCGCGCGGATCGCCTGCCGCTGCGCACGTCGCCGGAGTATATGAAGGCCCTACAGCTGGCCCCCGATCTTGCGATTGAGGTGGTGTCTGAGAATCAATATGCGCCGGGGATGGCCGCGAAGGCGAACACCTACCTCTCCTTTGGGACACGCCTGGTGTGGGTGATCTGGCCGCGCTACCAGCGCGTGGACGTCTGGCGTCCCGGCGATGAGACCCCCACCGCTTTGGGTGTGGACGACATCCTGGACGGCGAGGACGTGGTACCAAGCTTTACTTACCCTATCACCGACCTCTTTGTCTAGAGCCTGCCGCCCGTCATCGGCGTGATACTATTCCCCTCATGATGGCTGGTATCGTACTGTGGTACGATATATACATGAAGGTCATGAAAGCGCGTAAAATCTCGTTAACACTACCGGGAGACCTGCTGGATGAGGCGCGGCAGTACGCCGATGACGGCAACATCTCGGCGTACATTGCGGACGGCCTGCGCCGTCGCATCGAGTTTGATCGGGCGCGACGGCTCCTGCGTGAGCTTGACGAGGAATGGGGTTCTATCCCCGAGGATGTCCGTGAGAAGGCGCGTCACGCGTGGCGAGACACACCCTTCTCCTAGATACAGGCGCGCTGTTTGCATGGACGCGCCGCGACCCCTATGTACGGGCTTTGATCGCGGAAGCCATCGCGGATGAGAATCGCCTCGTCATCCCACCCGGGGTCGTCACGCAGGCGGTGCGCGGCGATGATCGCGACGCGCCCATCAATCGGCTCTTCCATATCGCTTACGTCTCGTTTGTTGGCAAGGGGCTAGCCCGCGGTGCGGGACGGCTGTTGGAAGGCACACACCATGAGCGAACAGCCACACTACTCGATGGTGATCGAATGGTCGGACGAAGACCACATCTATATCGTGAGTCTGCCGGAATGGGGGAAATACGCACAAACCCACGGCGCAACCTACGATGAGGCGGTGCGCGCCGGACAGGAGGTCTTGCGCATGCTTGTCGACAGCGCGTGCGCGCAAGGCGAGTCCTTGCCTGCGCCACGAGTCTTCGCACGCGCATCGTAAGCAAAGGTCGCGATGACGGATGATGCGCCGCTGGCCCAACTCCTGACCCGGCTGGCGCGCCTGGAGGAGCGCGCGGCGCGGGCGGAGGAGCGAGTCGCCGCGCTGGAGGAGGCGCTGGCACGGGCCACGGTACGGGGCGCGGATACTGCGCCAGGGAACTCGACTGTCCGCGCCAACCAGGGTCGTCAGCGCCGCCTATCCCGCCCGTCATCGCGGGCAGGCTTCCTGGCGGCCATGGGCCTGGGGGCGGCCGGGCTGGCCGCGGCCGAGGCGGTCGCCCTGATGGCATCCGATAGATCGGGGACGGGTGAGAGCGGCCTGGCCGTCTATAACGTGCGTGACTACGGGGCCACGGGCAACGGTGAGACCGACGATACCGACGCCATCAACAGGGCCATCGCCGACACGGCGCGGGCGGGCGGGGGCATCGTCGGCGTCCCCGCCGGGACCTACCGGGTCGCGCCGCGCCCCCATCCCCTCGACGCGGCGTACGGGGCGTGCCTGCTGATGCGCGGCGGCGTGACCCTGCGCGGCGCGGGCCTGGGGGCCACCACCATCCGCCTGACCGACCACGCGCCTCTGCCAGAGGGCAGCACCCACATCTACCTGCTGCTCAACGCCACCATCAACCCCGCCCTCGCGGCCGCGTCGCCCGACCAGCGCATGGCGGTGGAGGACATCACCTTCGACGGCAACGCGCGCCATCAGGACGCGCTGGCGCACGGCCTCGTCTGGATTCGCTGCCGCGACGTGTCCCACGGCCGCGTGCGGGTCGCCAATGTCCATGGCACGGCCGGCAGCGGACCCGCGGAGACCTTCTGCTTCGAGTTCCAATTGGGCGCGGGGGCGTCCTACGCCGCGTGCGAGGCCGCCGCGACGGACGGCGGCGCCACGGCCTCGGGCTTCTCGGCGGACGGCGCCACCGACCTCACCTACGTGTCGTGCCTGGCGCACGGCATGACGGTGGGCCAGGGCTTCACCCACTACGGCTGCGCCCTGCTGCGCTACGCCGCCTGCCACGCCTACCAGAACCGCGGCTACGGCTTCAACAGCGAGGTCTCCGAGGACGTGCGCTACGCCGCCTGCGTCGCGGGCGGACGCGCCGACGGGAGCGGGCAGGGTCCCTACGCCCCCCACCAGAGCCGGGGCAACGACGCCGGCGGGTTTTTCGTGCGCGGCTCAGCGGTGGTGGACCTCGTGGGGTGCTCGTCGCGCTACAACGGCGGGCACGGCCTCTGGATCGCGCACCGCGCCGACGGCGTGCGCGTCTGCGGGGGCGAGTATTCGGCCAATGGCGGCTGGGGCATCGCGGCGGAAGCCGAGTCGACTGGCGTGGCCATCTCGCACGAGACGCGCCTGGCGGACAACGCGGCGGGCGCTCTGCGCGCCCAGACCAGCGTGAACGTCACCGACCCATTCCTCTACGACTCGGGCTGGGTCAGGGCCGCCGGAACCACCGTGACCGCGGACCACGGCCTGCCGGGCCGGCCGCGCTTTGTGACGGTCTACGGGGGCGCGCCCACCGTTCCAGATGAGGGCGAGGACGCGCCGCTCCACGCGGGGCCGGTGCTGGCGAGCGACGCGCGCGTCCGGGCCACAAACGCGCGCCCCGGCCTGTACTACCGACTCATGGCCATGTACTGATCCGATGATCATCCGACGCGGTCGACGGCGTCCCCCAAGTACTGTTCCAGGGCGCGGCGTACCCTGACCCGCGCGCGGTGCAGGAGCACGCGTTGGTTCGCCGCGTTGAGGCCAAGCGCGACGCACACTTCATCGGCCCCCATCCTTTGATGTCGCGCAGGGTGATGACGTCTCGTTGGGCAGGGGGCAGCGCGTCGACAGCCGTGAGGATGCGCGTCCGTGTCTCGGCGGATAGGAGGCGTTCCTCGGGTAGGCCGTCCGGGCTAGCTGGCTGGGACGTCCAGCGCCCGTCTCGGGAAAAGCGGTCCACATCCACGCTGGACTCGGACGCCCCCTCGCCCTGGCCATCCAGAGCGGAGAATGGTACGCAGCGCCTGTCCCGCGTGCCCCGCGTCTTGGCGCGGTTGGTAAGAATGCGAAAGACCCAGGTCTTGGGCGCGCAGCGCGCCTCGAACCGGTCGATGCCGCGCAGGATTTCCAGCCAGGTGTCCTGGGTGACCTCTTCGGCCGCGTCCTGATCGGGGACATAGCGCCGCGCCAGGCGCACCATGGCGGTGTGATAACGATCGTGCAACACGACAAGGCCGGCCTTGTCGCCACGACAGAGCGCCTCGACCGCACGGAGGTCGATGGCCGACGCCGCGGTCGGCGCGGTGAGCATGGGCTTCACGATGGGGCGCCTCGCGGCATAGCTAAATGCGGACAGAGATGCGCAGTGTGTTAACCCGCGGTCACGGTCTACAGGCTGCGGAGAAGATGTCTTCCTCCGCGTCAGCCGTTCCGCTGCAACATTCACTACACCATCAGCATGACGCCGAATAGTTACGCCCTTCTAACGTCCCCCTTAGATGTTTGTAACAGGTGGTCGACGTGTCCTCGCCCAGTCGGCCCCAGGGAGACGCCCTCGGCCACTACCGCTGGTGGGGTTGGGGCGTCGGCGCCCGGTCGTTCGGGCTGCCGTAGCAGGGTCAGCGCGAGGAGCGGGAAGATCAGGACCGACAGCAGGCCCGCCGCCACCAGCGCCGCGGCGGTCGCCGCGCCGATCAGCCCCAGCGCGCGCCCGATCTGGGTCGCCGCGACGATGAAGGTCAGGGACGTCGCCTGCAACAATCCGGCCGCGGCGGCGCGGCGGCCGCCCAGGGAGGAACGGTACAGCAGGGCCGGCGCGCCGCGCACCACGAGCAAGGCGGCGAGGAACAGGGGCACGCGCGCCAGCGTCGAGGGGCTGGCGAACAGCGCCGCCAGATCGAAGCGCAGCCCACTACTGACAAAGAAAAACGGCACGAAGACGCCGAAGCCGATGGCCTCCAGCTTGGCGCGAAATTGTGGGTGCGTCATCATCACGTCGCGGTCCACGAGCGTCAGGATCGTTCCGGCGATAAAGGCGCCCAGGATCACCTCCAGCCCCAGGCTCTCGGCCAGCGCCGCGAAGACGGCCAGCAGCACAAAGGCGCCGCGGACGCGGATCTGCGCGGTCGTGTCCTGCAGCCGTACCAGCACGGCGGCCAGCGGGCGCAGCCGCTCCACGCGCACGACGACGAGGGTGACGACCGCGCCCAGGACGAGGATCTCGCCCAGCAGCACGAGTTGCGCGCCGACGCCGTGCGCAGCGCGCGAGAAGAACAGCGAGAGCAGGATAATGGTACCGAACTCGGCGATCGTCGCGCCCGCTGTCACGACCTGCCCGAACGGCGAGGAGAGTTCACCCGCGTCCTTGAGCAGCGGGATGACGATGCCCAGCGCGGTCGCGGACAGGATGATGGCCACCAGCAGCGGCGATTTGACCAATCCAAGCGCGCCGAAACCGACGCCGATGGGCACGGCCAGCGCGAGGGAGATCGCAAACCCCAGCCCCGCGTCCCGCAGCACGCGGCCCCGCAGGCGGTCGAACCGAATCTCCAGACCGGCCAGGAAGAGCAGGAAAGCCAGCCCGAGCAGCGACATGATGCCGATCGGGGTATCGACGCCGACCCAGCGCAGCCCGGCCGGCCCGATGATGATCCCGGCCACGATCTCGACCACGGTCGCCGGCAGGCGCAGCCGGGGCGCAAGGCCGAGCGCCAACGGCACGAGGAAGGCGATGGCGGCGACGATGGCCAGCCCGGTGAACGAGACAGCAGGCATGTGACCTCCCGTCTCAGGCGTCGAGCGTCGCGAACAGATTGTTCAGCGACTCGGCCAGCGTCGGGTGGGCGAAGACGGCGTCGCGCAGGGCCGTGTACGGCAGCCCGCCCATCATCGCGATCTGCAGCATGGCCATGATCTCGCCGCCCTCCAGCCCCAGCACGGCGCAGCCCAAGATCTGGTCCGTCTCCCCGTCGACGATGGCCTTCATCAAGCCGCGCGACTCGCCGACCTCCAGCGCCCGCGCCACGCTGCTCATCGGCATCCTGGCGACGCGAACGGCGCGGCCCTGTGCGCGGGCCTCGTCCTCGCCCAGCCCGATGCGCCCGAGTTGCGGGTCGATGAAGACCGTGTAGGGGACCGTGCGGCCGGTGGTGACCGCATGGCCGCCGTCGATCAGATTGGCCTTGAGGATACGATAGTCGTCGTAGGAGATGTGCGTGAAGGCGGGACCTCCGTTGACGTCGCCCAGGGCGTAGACGCCGGGCACGTTCGTCTCCAGCCGCTCGTTCACAGGGATCGCGCCGCGCTTGTCGGCGTGGACGCCGGCGGCCGCGAGGTTGAGCGCCTCGGTGTTCGGGGCGCGGCCAGCCGCCGCCAGCAGGTGCGAGCCGGTTAGCGCCCGCTCCCCGTCCGGGCCGCGCACGATCAGCTGCACCTCGCCATCGCCGGCCCGCTCGACGCGCCGCGCCTCCGTGTCGAGCAGCACGTCGACCCCGTCCTCGCGCATGATGTCCAGAACCGCGGCGGCAACGTCGGCGTCCTCGCGCCCCAGCAGGTGTGGCCCGCGCTGCACGACCGTCACGCGGCTGCCGAAGCGGCGGAACAGCTGGCCGAACTCCAGGCCGACGTACCCGCCGCCCAGGATCAACAGGTGCTCCGGCAGCGCGTCGAGTTCCATGACCGTGGTCGAGGTGAGGACGGGAACACCCTCGATGCCGTCGATGGGCGGCGTCGCCGGCCGCGCGCCCGTGTTGATGACGATCGTGTCGGCGGTGATCCGTCGCGTCTCGCCGTCGAGCAGGCGGACATCCACGGTCGTCGGGCCGGAGAAGCTGGCTTCACCCATCAGCAGGTCGAGGCCCGCGGTCTGTTCGATGCGTCGCTGCCTGCCCTCGCGGAAGCTCTCCACGATGGCCCGCTTGCGCCGCCGGACCGCCGCCATATCGACCGCGACGGGACCGCTCCGGACGCCGTATTCGCCGCTCCGACGGGCCAGGTAGGCGACCCGACCGCTCGCTATCATCGTCTTGGTGGGCGTGCAGCCCTCGTTGACGCAGGTTCCACCCACGTGTTCCCGTTCGATCAGCGCGGTCGTCCGTCCCGCGCGCGCAAAGGCGCCCGCGAGCGGACCGCCCCCTTGCCCCGCCCCGATCACCACGGCGTCATAATGCTGCGTACTGGCCATTGACTATCCTCCTCCTTCTCCTTGTCGTTTTGGAACCGTCATGGCGGGGATCAGAGATATAGTCTTGCTATGACGCCAGGCGTTACAGCGGATTATGGTACCACGTCTGTCCGTATCCGGTATCCCATGCACAGGATACGGCCCACGATTGTGAGACGTGGCCTGCGGGTCGCGGGTCGCGTGTAACGTCCGGCCACGATCTGAGACAATGTAACGACACGGATGGCGCCGGCAGAGGAGAGCGATCGGCGCCGCGCCGGAGACATCGGGGGCCAAGACAATGAAGAGTGATGGAGATGAGGCATGACGACGACAAGTAGCGCGACAACCGCCGTGGATCTCGACCAACTGGCCATCAACACCATCCGCACGCTGGCCATGGACGCGGTGCAGCAGGCCAACTCCGGCCACCCAGGCACGGCCATGGCCATGGCCCCGGTGGCCTATACCCTCTGGCAACGCGCCCTGCGCTTCGATCCTCTGGACCCCATCTGGCCCAATCGCGACCGCTTCGTGCTCTCCATTGGCCACGTGTCGATGCTGCTCTATAGCCTGCTGCACCTGGCTGGCGTCCGGGCGGTCAACGACAAGTACGAGGTCCCTGGCGAACCGGCGGTGACGCTCGACGACATCAAACGCTTCCGCCAGCTTGACAGCAAGTGCCCTGGCCACCCCGAGTATCGCTGGACCTCCGGCGTGGAGACCACGACCGGGCCGCTCGGCCAGGGCGTGGCTACCAGCGTGGGCATGGCCCTGGCCGGCGCCTGGATGGCCTCCTACTTCAATCGCCCCGGCTTCGACATGATCGACTACGACGTGTACGCTCTGTGCGGCGACGGCTGCATGATGGAGGGCATCTCGGGCGAGGCCGCGTCCCTCGCCGGCCACCTCAAGCTGTCCAACCTGTGCTGGATCTACGACAGCAACCGCATCACCATCGAGGGCCACACCAGCCTGGCCTTCAGCGACGACGTGGCCACGCGCTTCATCGGCTATGGCTGGAACGTGACGCGCGTGGGCGACGCCAACGACCTGGAGATGCTCGAACGCGCCTTCACGACGTTCAAGCACACGCCCGACCGGCCCACGCTGATCATCGTGGATAGCCACATCGCCTATGGCGCACCCCACAAGCAGGATACCAGCGCGGCGCACGGCGAACCCCTGGGCGAGGAGGAGATCCGCCTGACCAAGCGCGCCTACGGCTGGCCCGAGGATGCCCATTTCCTGGTCCCCGATGGGGTCTACGATCATGTCCGCGACGGTATGGCCGCGCGCGGCCATACCCTGCGCGAGGAGTGGATGGCCCGCTTCGAGGCCTATAAAGAGCAGTATCCCGATCTGGCCGACGAACTGTACCGGATGCAGCACCGCGCGCTGCCGGACGGCTGGGACGCGGACCTGCCCGTCTTCCCGCCCGATGCCAAAGGGCTGGCCGGGCGCGAGGCGTCGAGCACGGTGCTAAACGCGATCGCCCCGCGCGTGCCCTGGCTGATTGGCGGCGCGGCCGATCTGGCGCCCTCGACCAAAACCCGCCTCACCTTCGCGGGCGCGGGCGACTTCGAGGCGGACGACCACGCCGGGCGTAACCTGCACTTCGGTATCCGTGAGCACGCCATGGGCGCGGTCCTCAACGGCCTCTCGCTCTCCAAGGTACGCCCCTACGGCGCCGGCTTCCTCATCTTCAGCGACTACGGGCGCGCGCCGATCCGCCTCGCCGCGCTGATGGAGATCCCGGTCATCTACATCTTCACGCACGACTCCATCGGCGTGGGCGAGGACGGCCCGACGCACCAACCGGTCGAGCAGTTGGCCTCGCTGCGCGCCATCCCCGGCCTGATCACGTTGCGGCCGGGCGACGCCAACGAGGCGGCCGAGGCCTGGCGGCTGATCATGGAGTTGCGCCATCAGCCGGCCGTCCTGGTCCTGAGCCGCCAGGCGCTGCCGACGCTGGACCGCTCCCGCTACGCCGCGGCCTCCGGCCTCACGCGGGGCGCCTATGTGCTGGCCGACGCCGCGGACGGTCAGCCCGAGGTGCTGCTGCTGGCGACCGGCAGCGAGGTGGCGCTCTGTGTCACGGCCTACGAGCGGCTCACGGCCGAGGGCGTCAAGGCGCGCGTGGTCAGCATGCCGTCGTGGGAGCTGTTCGAGCGGCAGGACCAGGCCTACCAGGACAGCGTCCTGCCGCCCGCGGTGACGGCGCGCGTCTCGGTGGAGCAAGCGTCCACGTTCGGCTGGGGCCGCTACATCGGCGCGGGCGGACGCAGCGTGGGCATGCACACCTTCGGCGCCTCCGCGCCGCTCAAAGACCTGCAGACAAAGTTCGGCTTCACGCCCGAGAGCGTGGTCGCCACGGCCAAAGAAGCTATCGGCCAGCGGCCGTCGTCGCCTCCGTTGGCGTGACGCCGAGACTCGACCCCGCTGTCATGCGTGGCGCGGCGGCGATGGGCTCGTGGCGCGTTCGGCGCGCCACAACAACGGGCACGGCCTCCGGATCGCCCACCGCGCCGGTGGCGTGCGCGTCCGCGGGGGCGACTATTCCGCCAATGGCGGCTGGGGCATCGCGGCCGATATCAATTTTGTAACGCTCAAACCTTTGCGCGCAGCATGCTGTTGATACGCTTGTCGATAGGTACGGCTGTAGAGTGTGCTACCTATCGGTTATGGTGATTGCATGCAGCGTAAGAGGATGGGCGAATGTTGCTAGCGGTGGACTGGTCGGGAGATCCCGGCGTCACAGCGCAAGCAAGCCGGCGCTGCATCATGGCAGTCGCGGCATGCGAGAGCGAGGCAACTATCGAGGCATCGCTACATGCCTTGCGCGACGCGAGGCGCCTGCCGCGCACATATGAGTTTCACTTCACGAAAACGCATCGTCATGAAGCCCTGTGCGCGGCGTTTATGGATACTGTCGCCCACCTATCCTTCACCGCATCCGTGGTCGTGTTCGACAAAGACGCTATGGGCAGGCGGGACGCATGGGGCGAGAGTGACGTATTGTTAGGGCACTTACTGGCGCTTGCGCTACTGCAATTATCGCGTGAAGTGGTTGAAGGCAACAAACTACTAATCGACGGTGGGGCGGAGACGAAAAAGCTCAAAGCGATAGGGCGTCCAATGCTATCCAGAGCATTTGAAGCGCGCCATCTGGACTATAGGATAGGAAAGATTGCGGTGGGCGATTCTGCAAGTAGTAATGCCATTCAGTTGGCTGACATGGTCGCCGGCGCCGTTAACTACGCGCTGGAAGATGGACCAAAAGGGGTAGCACTGCTCAAGCGACTGGGTGATAGACCTAAGATACTGACGATCACGCCGGACATGGAAAAACCCGTCAAGTAAGCCGCCCTGAAGGGGCGGCAGCACTCCTACTGGAAGGAGAGCTGTCCTTGACGGGGAAAAGATCCCGAAACTTACCTTTCCCTCTCGGTTCAGGCCGTCACAGCACCTTTAATCTAAGGTAAGTGTACCACGCATCGGAGGCGTTTGGGGAAGATTCTGTGATCGAGAGGCGATCACCCGCGCGGGCGATGTGTCGCGCGGGCGTGACCGTTCGATCGCGGGACGACTCTAAAGGTCGCGGCGCGGTTATTCCTGATCCGCGCTGTTCGCGCGACGTCGAGTACGCCGACGTTTAAGGTATAGATGCCGGGGGCGACGGATAGGGGTACCTGCCACGCGCTCGATACACGGCTGGTTGTCCCTCCATGTCCTCCGTTGGTTCCAATAGCATAGCGCCGCGATTGCCATAGCCGAGCGCCTGTCCGGTCGTAGACCGCGAGATCGATGGACCCTACGCTCGTCTTGCCCGTCCGCCGAGGCGCCTGCAGCAGGACCGTGAACCTTTCTGTTTCCCCGGGTACGACGAGGGGCGCACTTGTCAACGTCCGCGCGACGATGCCACGCGGGGACGCCGAGGGCGCCGCGGTTGTCCGTGCTCGGCTCGTGGTCCGCGACCGCACTGGCCGCGTGGCGGAATGGCGCGCGCCACCGACAGGACCTCCGATGATGTGACGGGAGACAGTGGGCGTGGCGAGTCCAGGCGTGGCGGGTCCAGGCGTGGCGGGTCCAGGCGTGGCGGGTCCAGGCGTGGCGAGTCCAGGCGTGGCGGGGCCGGGCGTGGTGAGCGCGCTACCCGGCCTCGTGGGCGGCGTGGCCGTGGCGGTCCGCGTCGATGGCGGAATCGACGGCGGCGTGGCGGTCGCGCTCGCGCCCGCGGTGAGCGGGATGAACGTAGCGGTCACGGTGGGAAGGGGGACGCCAGCGGCCGGCGTTGTGGATGTCGCCGCCATGGTGGGCGCCGTCGCGACCGTACGCGTTGCCGTCGTTGTCGGCGCCGTTGTGTTGGTAGCAGTGGGGATAGCGGTGGCCGCGGTGGTCGGCATCGGGACGGATGTGTTGGTGGCGTTAAGAGCAACGCTCGTGTTCGTTGGCGACGGTACGGGTGCGGTAGCGGTCGCAAGAGCGGTTGCGGTGCTGGTTGGCGACGGGATGGGTGTGCTGGTCGGCGGGAGCGATGGCATCCGCGTGGGGAAGGCCGTCCCTGTTGGCGTCGGATGGGCGGTGGACAATACACTCGTTGCGGTCGGGATGCCTGTTCCCGTGGGGACGCCAGTCGGCGTCGCGGTTCGTGCGGCGGTAGCCGTGGCCGTGCCGGTGGGCGCCGCGGTCCGTATGGCGATGGACGTGGCCGCGGGAGTGGCGGCGATGGCCCGCGACGGCGTGTTGGCGATCTCGCTCTGGTAGTCGGCCAGGGTAGCGTACTGCCCGGAGAAGACCTCGCCCTCGTCGTACCAGGCCATGCCGACAAGCCCGTACCTGACCATCTGCGCGGCCGCGAAGTCCATTTGCGCGCGCTGGCCCTGCCCCGTGTTCTCGCCGAACACGCGCAACGCGGGCGCGTGGGTCGTGGCGAGGCTGGCCAGGTAGTGGACCGGCCGCCAATCGTCGGGGTTCGCGCTGTCGTCGTCGCCGAAGGGACAGTCGAGCCACGTCGTGGCGATGATCGTATTGGGGTCGGCGATGGCGGCGACCTGTCGCGCCATGTCGTAGCCGCGCTGCAGCTCGCCGTTGATCTCGACCGATGTCGCGCCATCGAGGTTGCCGCTGACCGCCCCGTCGAGCTGGCCGGGGCGCACGCCGAAGCTGGGGTACAGCATGACGATGGGGCCGCTATAGCTCGCGCGCAGCATGCTGATTTGCCAGGTCTGGTAGCCCGTGAGCGCGTCGAGGTACCAGGCGATGAACCGCGCAGCCTCGCCGTGGGGCGATGGGTCGCCGGGATGCCAGGAGGGGACCGGCGATTGCGCCAGGGCGCTCGGATCGAAGGCCCAATAGCAGTTGGTGTGGCCGTTGTAGGTGTTCGTCGGATAGGTCAGCTCGCCCCAGTGGCCGCCGCCCAGCCGTACGGCGGCGAAGTCGGTACCGAAGGCGGCGAAGACGTCGCGCACGTAGTCGGCGATCAGCCGGCGCAATGTGGGGTTGAAGACAGCGTTGGCGTCACCGCTATCGGGCTGGCCCTGGCCGCTGTAGACATCTCCGTACTGGTCGACGTAGCTCGCGGCGGGGTAGGCGGTATGCACCCAGTCCGGCGTGTCCTGGATACCGAGCTCAAGGGTGATGCCGAAGCCCGCCGCGCGCAGGGCGTCGAAGCGGGCGTGCAGCGTGCCGATGTACGCCGCGTCCGTCGTCCCTTCGGCCGGGACCATATCCTTCCAGCTGATGCGGACAACCTTGGTCGTGACGCCCGCGCCGCGCTCGGCGGCGAGGCGTGTCCCATCCGCGCCCCCGTCGTCATTCAGCAAGCCCCAGGTATAGGGTCCCTGCGCGCTAAAGGCCGCGAATGGGGCAGCCATCGCTCGGCCTATTGCCGCGTGCGCCAATCCCGGAGTGACCTGTCCCATGGCTACTAGGAAGAACGCGACGACGACGGCCCGCCCGTACCTCGTGTACTGCCGCGAACGCAAGAACTCCATGACGAAACCCCTTCCCGTGCCGATGCCAGCCGTCCCGCATACCTCGATCCGGCCACCGGCCGCTATTGGCCGTCATGCTCACGGACGAGACGAGACGCAGACCTACGGTAGGCCCACTGACAGGAGCGGGTCAATGCCCCATTGGGGCAGGGCCGGACAGGCGGGGTTACTTGGGGAGGGCGGGAGGAGGACGCCCCGAGGCTGCGGCCGCGCCAAACGCTGCCCCCATCAAGGACGTGGCCGGGTTGTTGCGATCATGCAGCGCAACGATGCCGCCTCATGATTGTGGTCATGGGTGCGCCAGGGCCTGCGATTGAAATCGCATGGCAAAAGACGGCGACTAAAGTCGCTTGGATGTATGAGAGTCGGCCACGAGCGTTGCACATCAGGCCTGCCGCATAGAGTGGGAAGGCACTTTAGTGTCCGTGGTGTGCCATGCGATTTCAATCGCGGGCCGTTCGAGACACCTCGTACGGCTAGAAAATGGTGGAACTGGAGAGTTGGGCGCTGGCCTGCGAGAATGTGGCCTGTACGGCCTATGTGGAAGGGTAGGGCGAGAGATCAGTATAAGGAGAGAAGTCATGGCACAGTCCGAGCCGGCGACCCCGACCCCGACCCCGACCCCGGCGGAGCTTAGAGCCGACGCGGTGGCTCCGTTCGGCATGATCGACACCGAGACCGTCGCGTCGATGGAGCAGGCGTCGCCGTCACCGGAGTCCCTCGGCGAGGGCCCCCTGTGGTACAAGCGCGCGGTCTTCTACGAGCTGTTGGTGCGCGCCTTCCAGGACAGCAACGACGACGGCGTCGGCGACTTCCCCGGCCTGATCTCGCGCCTCGACTATCTGCAGTGGCTGGGCGTCGACTGTCTCTGGCTGCTGCCCTTCACCACCAGCCCGCTGCGCGACGGCGGCTACGACATCTCCGACTACTACACCATCCTGCCCGAACTTGGGACCGTGGACGACGTGCGCCGCCTGCTCGACGAGGCCCACCAGCGCGGCATGCGCGTAATCATGGACCTGGTGGTCAACCACACCAGCGACCAGCACCCCTGGTTCCAGTCGGCTCGTACCAGCCCCGACAGCCCCTACCGCGACTGGTATGTGTGGTCCGACACGCCCCAACGCTATCAGGACGCGCGCATCATCTTCCTCGACACCGAGCCCTCCAACTGGACCTGGGACGAGCGGGCCGGGGCCTACTACTGGCACCGCTTCTTCAGCCACCAGCCCGACCTCAACTACGACAACCCCGCCGTCGGGCAGGCCATGCTCGACGTGTTGCGCTTCTGGCTCGATCTGGGCATGGACGGCTTCCGCCTCGACGCCGTGCCCTACCTCTACGAGCGCGAGGGGACGAACGGCGAGAACCTGCCCGAGACGCACGCCTTTCTGGCCGAGTTGCGCGCCACTATCGACCGCGAGTATCCCAACCGCGTGCTGCTGGCCGAGGCCAACCAGTGGCCCGAGGACGTGGTCTACTACTTCGGCACACCCGAGCGCCCGGAGTGCCACATGAACTTCCACTTCCCGCTGATGCCGCGCCTGTTCATGGCGCTCAGCCGCGAGGATCGCCACCCCATCACGGAGATCCTGGCGCGCACGCCGCCCATCCCTCAGGGCGCGCAATGGGGCATTTTCCTGCGCAACCACGACGAGCTGACACTGGAGATGGTGACCGACGAGGAGCGGGACTATATGTGGGCCACGTACGCGCCCAACCCGCGCATGCGGCTCAACCTGGGCATCCGACGGCGCCTGGCGCCGCTGCTGGACAACGACCGCCGCCAAATGGAGCTGTTCAGCGCGCTGCTGCTCTCTCTGCCCGGCACGCCGGTCGTCTATTACGGCGACGAGCTCGGCATGGGTGACAACATCTACCTCGGCGACCGCGATGGCGTGCGCACGCCGATGCAGTGGACGGAGGACCGCAACGGCGGCTTCAGCCGCGCCGACGCCGCGCGGCTCTACCTCCCGGCGGTCATGGACCCCGTGTACGGCTACCAGGCGCTCAACGTCGAGGCGCAGCAGCGCCAGGAGTCCTCGCTCTTGCAGTGGGTGCGGCGCTGGATCGCCATCCGGCGGGAGTGGCCTGTCTTCGGCGAGGGCGCCTTCGAGGCGCTCGACCCGGCCAACCGCGCCGTGTTCGCCTTCCTGCGCACCGTCGGCGACGTCGTCGTGCTCTGCGTCAACAACCTCTCGCGCCACCCGCAGCCCGTGGATCTCGACCTGAGCCGCTACGAGGGGCGCACGCCGGTGGAGCTGGCCGGCCAGGTGCGCTTCCCGCACATCGGCGCGCTGCCCTACCTGCTGACCCTCGCCCCCCACGGCTTCTACTGGTTCTCTCTCGAACGGGCCGCCTGAGTGCCCACGCCGAGCATGCCACTCGTCCCCGCAGCGTGGATAACAACGGCTGACACACCCGCGACGCCTAACAGGGTAACGGGTGCGGAGTTGTGCGGAGGGGTCGTAGACGACAACAGTGACCATAGCCTACCGGCCGCGCGCCGGCTGGCTGTCATGGGAGGTGCAGGATCAACGCGCGCGAGGTGAAGCGGCTCGCCGCTCAGGGTGAGGGGCCGTTGCTAGAGTTCAAGCCGGGCGACGAACGGCCGCTTGGTCTGGCCACGACGCTGGCCGCGCTTGCGAATACCGAGGGAGGCACGCTGGTCGTTGGGGTAGCGGAACGCGTGATCGATGGGCGCGTGGTGTCGGTGATCGAGGGAATGACCGATCCCAAGCGCGCGCTCGATCACCTTTACACCGCGGCGGGCTTGTGCGATCCTAAGATGGACCTGCTGCCGCCGGAACGCGTTGTGGTCGATAGACGGACGGTCCTGGTGGTGACGATCCCCGAGGGCCTGGCTGACGCCTACAGTGTCGAGGGTCGCTTCCAGGCGCGCGGAGGGTCATTCCGCCGCACGCTCGGCGCTGACGAAGTCCGCTCTCTGTTGAACCAGCGGGGGCGGTACGCCTACGACGCGACCGCCGTTCCCGGCGCGCGACGCGACGATCTGGATGACGCCCTTGTGGCCGCGTATGTGTCGCGTTTTCGCTCGGGCGCCAGGATGGACCCTGACACTCTCTTAGCCGCGCGCGGCTTGGTGACACGCGCGGCGGACGATGCGGGCGCTCCACCCGTGCCAACGGTCGCCGGCATCCTGCTGCTGGGACGGCAGCCGCAGCAGTTCCTTCCACAGGCGCGGGTCGCCGTGGTGCGCTACGCTGGCCCCGCCATGGGCGAGCGGTTTCTGGCGCGCGAGATCGAGGGACCACTCGCCGCCCAACTCGACGCTGCTGAGGCGTGGGTCGCGACGACAATGTTGCACAGTGTCGAGTTGAAAGGGCTAGGGCGGACCGACATCGATGAATATCCGCTGGAGGCCGTGCGTGAGATCATCTTGAACGCGCTCGCGCATCGGGATTGGGTGACCAGAGGCGACCGGGTTCGTCTCTACATGTTCAGTGACCGCCTGGAGATTGTCTCGCCGGGCACGTTGGGGGGACCGATGCGCCTGGACACGTTGGGGAGCCATCGCTGGAGCCGCAACGCGTCGCTTGTTCAGGGGTTGGTGGCGCTCGGGGTAATGGAAGAGTTAGGCTTCGGATTGCGGCGTGTCGCCGAGGCACTCGCGGACGCGGGGCTGCCACCGGCGAAGTTTCGACAAACGGAGAGTACATTCGTGGTCACGCTGCGCGGCCACGGCGCCGCTCTTCTTGCCGCGCGGACTCCGACGCAGACCGTGGAGCAGGAGGAGGAGCGACTACGCCAGCGTAAGTCCGTGGTCGAGCGCCACGCCTGGGTCCTGGATCATCTGCGCACGGTCGGCGCGATCAGCACCCGGACATACGCTGAGGCGATGGGCATATCGCTCGATACGGCGCTTAATGACCTGACGGCCCTTGCCCGACGGGGGCTGGTAGAGGCTAGAGGGACCACGCGGGACCGCCGCTGGTTCCTTCGCCTGGAGCCGCCCGCGCCACGAATCTCCGAATTCGGAGATTGTAGCCTCTCTCACGGACGAGGAACCAGAGGAGGACGACTAATGGCCAACGTAGGCTCTCTGATATACTGGGCCTGTTCTCGCTGGCCGCTTCTGGCCGCGACCACCGTCTTGAGTTCTCCCTGGTGCGTGCTGCATGGACCGTGTTCGGCGTCGCCCGCCTCTCCCGCCTCTCCCGCGTCGCCTGCGCGCCGGGATCATGGCCGCGGTCCTGGTCCTCGTGACGGTGGGCGCGGCGACGCTGGTCCTGACGCAGCGCGATGTCGCGCCGCCCAGGCCGGATAACAGCCCTATCTTCGCCGGGGGCGAACCGGTCGATACCCGGCTGCAGCAGGTCTACGCGCAAGCCCCGCTCGGCGCGCCGTCCGCGCCCGGAGCCGATCGGTGGAGCCAGTTCGGGGCAGACGCGGCGCATTCCTTCGCCTCGCCATCGGCGGGCGGTCACACCCTGCATGGGCGCGTCGCCTGGTTCGCGCCGCTTGGCGGCCCCGTGCTGTCCGCGCCGGCGGTGGTCCACGTGGTCCATCAGGCTCACGGGGCTACCGGCCCGCGCGGGACACCAGGCCCCGACGGCGACGCCGTCGTCTACGTCGGCGGCAGCGATGGCTTCCTGCGCGCGCTCGACGCGCGCACCAGCAGGCTACGCTGGCGGGTGGGGCTGGGCGATAGCTTGACCGATAGCTCGCCGGCGGTCGGTGGGGGACGCGTCTACGTCGGCGGCTTCGGGACCCTGACCCTGGCCTTCGACGCGGCGACGGGGCGTCCGCTCTGGCAGGCCGACAACGGGCATCCGCCGACCGCGCCGCCCACCTATGTTCGCGGCCTCGTCCTCGTCCCCAGCGACGGTAATTTCCTGAGTTGCTACGACGCCGCGACCGGCCGGCTCTACTGGCGCTTCCAGTCTGAGGACGCGCTGCCCGACTTCTGGCCGACGACCGGCGCGGCGGCCGCGGCGGGGCGCACGGCCTACGTGGCGCTGGGCGCCTCGGCCGAGTTCATGGCCATCGATCTGGTCAGTGGACTTAAACGCTGGGAATACTCCGTGCGCGAGCGCTTCTCCGGGGCTCCGGCGCTCGCGGCCGGCGCCGTCTACCTCGCGACCGTGCCCGGGCATATCCTCTGCCTCGACGCGGCGGACGGCACGTTGCGCTGGGAGGCGGCGCTGCCAGGGGGGGTGGGCAAGGGCACGCGGGCCCCCCCCGTGGTCTCCCGGGGACGCCTCTTCCTGGGCGGCGACGACGGCCGGCTCTACGCTTTCTCCGCGCGCACGGGCCTCCGACTATGGACCTATCGGACGGGCGCGCCCGTGCTCAGCGCCCCCATCGTGGCGGCCTCGGCCCTCTATCTGCCAGGCGGCGACGGCCTGCTGTATTGCCTCGACGCCGCTACGGGTCGCGAGCGCTGGGCGCTGCGCCTGGGCGAGATGCGCGCCGCCCCGGCCCTCCTCGACGGCACGCTGTACGTCGGCTCACGCCAGGCCGGAGGGCTCTATGCGGTCACGTAGGCGCCGCCGGACCCGGTCCGCCGCGCTGGGGGCGGCGATCCTGCTGGCCGCCCTGACCCTGGCCGCCGCCTACGCGCTGACCCGACCCGCAGCGCCCGCCGCGCGGGGCGCGGCGGTCGCGCCGCCGTTGCCCACCGTCTTCGTGCCCATCGCGTCCGACGGCGATGACCTCTCCGACAGCGTGCAGATCCAGCAGCTGGACCATCCCGCCTTCCAGTTCGGGACCGGCGGCGCCACGCTCACGGTGTGGGTGCGCGCTCACGACGGCGGCGCTCCCCTGGATGGCGCGCGCGTCTGGCTGACCCTGGCGCCGCGCGCCTTCGCCCCGGCGGCCGCGCTGGTAACAGCCACCACCGATGCGCGCGGCCGCGCCACGATTGCCCACCTGGCGCCTGGCCAGTACATGCTGGCCGCCGCGTGCCCTTATAACGGCGGCAACGGGCATGCCGGCGTGTCGTCCAGACCCTACGCCCTGTCCAGCCGGCCGCTGACGGTCGGAAACGCGGACACAGCCACTGCCTCACTCATCCTACGGCCCCTTACTACGGCTACGATCCCGGACACGATCGCTGGACGGCGCGGCGCGGCGCGCAATGCCATCGTGGTCGAACTCAACGGCGTCTACGCCGACACATGGCTGGACGACCACACTATCGACGCGCCGGTCGTACGCGGGCTGGCCGCGAGGGGCGCGGTGGCCACGCAGGTGTGGGCCGACTACGGCTGGCCCTTGATCGACGACACGGTGCTCGCCACCGGAGGCTACCCATCCTGGCGCCTGTTCGATCCCTGGCCGCGCCTTGTCCCCTGGGGCGAGCAGGACGGCATCGACCAGGCGACGTGGTACGGTCAGGACGGCGTGCCAGGCGTCGGCGCGCACGACTTCTGGGGGCAGGATTCCGTCTTCGACGTGGCGCGGCGCTTCGGGCTGGCGACTGGCTGGCTGGGCGCGGACGCGCGCCGTCCGGCGCACCTCAACGGCGCGGCGCTGACCGTCGTCGCGACCCTGGGACCGTCCGCCGGATGGGAGGACGCGCTGGCGGCGACGATTGCCCGCCTCGCGCGCGAACGACACGGCTTCCTGCTCTACGTCGACCTCGCGCCGCCGCCCGCTCCGCGCGGCGAACAGGAGACCAGTCCCGCCGCCGTGGGCGGGCGTTACCAGCAGCTCGTCGCCCTATACGATGCCTTCGTCGGAGTCCTGGCGGGCCAACTCGCGTCGCGCGGCCTGACGGGGTCCACGGCGTTGCTGCTGACGGCGGGCGAGGCGCAGGCCGGGCAGACGGACGCTGCAAACTACTACGGGCCTGGTCCGCTGGGGCGGGGCTCCAGTCTGCACGTGCCGCTGATACTGGTCGGGCCGGGGATCGCGCGCGGACAGCGGCGGGATCGCCCCGTGGACGCCGACGCCGTTGCGCCAACCGTGACGGCGCTGCTGGGCCTGCCGCCGCCGGCGGGCGCGCGCGCCCCGGCGCTACCGCTCGTCCCCCCGGCCCTGGCCGCGTTGCCTCCCCTCTCGACTGTGTGCCCCATTCTCGCGTCAGGTACGCGGGTCAGCGACGGGAAAGGCAACTCTGGGGGCGCGGGACGCCCGCGCCCCCAGATCACCCCACACCTTCTGCGCGCCTACGAGAAGTCGTTGGCGTGGGGAAGTCCTGGGAGCGCCGGCTTCCAGCCGGCATCTTGCTGGCCAACGCCTGCCGGCAAGATGCCGGCGCTCCCAGGCGTGTCGTCGCCCATCCCAGACCTTCCGCGCAATAGCGAGAATTCACAGGCCCACGCCCCAGCGACGGCACGGCCGCGATGAGCGCGCGGCGCTTCGGGTGGGCGATGCTGTTCGCCTTCGCCTGGCGGCAGCGACGCGGCGGGATCGGGCGCACGGCGCTCACGCTGGTCGGCCCGCTGCTGGCCGTGCTCGGTTTCGCGCTGGCCAACACGATTGCCACGAGCGCCGCCCTGGTGACGCAACGTGATCTGACTGGTCATAGCCCTGGAGCGTACGACCTGCTGGTGCGCCCGAGCGGCGACGTGTCGGAGGCGGAGCGGACGTTGCGCCTGGTGGCGCCCGACGAACTGCGCTGGGGCAGCGGCGTCACCATCGGCCAGTGGCAGGCCATCGCGCGCCTGCCGGGTGTCGAGGTAGCCGCCCCCGTCGCCGCGGCGGGGACGCTGCGGCTGACGCTGCCCGCCGGCGCCGCGTGCCACGCCCCCGGCGCCCCCAATGCCCCCAGCGCTCAAAAAGAGGCGGCGAGCCCTGAGGGGACGGTCGACCTGACGGTGGTCGGCATCGATCCGACGGCCGAGGCGCGGCTGGCGCGCCTGGACCGGGCGCTCAGGTCCGGCGCCCTGCTGCCGGCGGCCATCCCGCCGCGGCAGTGGTTGACGCCGCCGTTCCTGCTGGTGGCGCCTCGGACGACCCGTTCTCCGATGCAACGCGGGGCGCTATCGTGTCCAGGGATCGACGCCCTGGCGGCCATGGGTACGTTGGGCGGCGGTCTCCTGCCGCCGGCGGTCGACCGCTACGTCCTGACCGCTCCACCGTCGCCCGGAGCCGCGCCAGACGTCCGGCGCACCGACGCCACGGGGCTGCCGCCGCTGCCAGGCACGGCGACGTCATGGTTGAGCATCGGGAGTCCGGCCGGCGGCATCGACGGTGTGATCGATCCCGCGCGGCTGTCGCTCGGCGATCCGCGCCTGGACCCGTTGCCCTTTGCCCTCTACGGCAGCGCGGCGGGCTATGACGCGGGTCCCGTGCTGCTGACGGACGCGCGGGCCGTCTGCCGCCTGCTCGGCGACGGCTGCCTCGGGGCCGTGCGCGTGCGCGTGGCCGCGCCGGGGGGGATCAACGGCCGGCGCGCGGCGGTCGTCGCCGCGGTCGCGCGCGCCATCGAGCGGCGGACCGGCCTGTGGGTGGACGTGACGTATGGCGCGGCGGGACGCGCGGTCCGCGTCCTTAACACGAACGCGGGCACGCGTCGCGGGGACGGCGCTACGGAATTGTGGCTGGCCGAGGGCGCGACGCTGGCCATCAGCCGTGGAGTCAACGCCATCAACCTGCTGCTCTTTGGCCTGATCGGCGCGCTCGCCGTGCTGTCGACCGTGGCCGACGCCGTCGTGTCCGGGCTGCGGCGCGCCCCCGAGCGCGCGCTGCTGCGCGACAATGGCTGGAGCCGGCGCGCCCTGCGACGACTAACCCTGGCGGATACCGCGCTGGTCGGCGGCGCGGCCGGCCTGCTGGCCCTGCTCCTGCTGAGCCTGCTGCTGTTCGCGGGGTGGACTGCACCATCGCCCGCTCCCTGGGTCGTGCTGCCGCTGACCGTTGTCTCGTACGCGCTGGGCGCGGCGCTCGGCGACACTCTGGCGCGCGTCGACCGGGTGGCCGGCGGCCACGGCCATGGGTCACGGGCGGGCGACGGCCGGCTGCTGCCGTGGTGGCTTGTGCTGGCCCTGCGCAACGCGGGACGGCGTCCCCTGCGCGCCGCCCTCGCCGTCCTGACCGCCGCCGGCGCCGCCACCGTGTTCACCATCCTCCTGCTGGGCGTCACCACCCTGCACGGCCTCCTCTCCGTCACCGTCCTGGGTCAGGGCATCGCCGTCGAGTTGGCGCCCTATCACGCGGCGCTGGCCGCCATTGCCGTCGCGCTGACCCTTGGCGCCCTGGCCAATCTAGGGACGCAGGGTGTGCGCGAGCGGCGCGCCGAGCTTGGGACGCTGCGCGCGGTCGGCTTCTCCACGTGGGCCGTCTTGCGGCTGGTCGCCATTGAGGCCGCGCTGACGGCCGTCGTCGGCAGCCTGCTCGGCGTGGCGGCGACGACCCTGGCCGTCGTCTGGGCCTACGGCGACGCGATCGACCGGGCGCTGCTGGGGCTGGCCATCCTGGCGTCGTGCGCTGCCGCCGCCGTGCTCTGCACCGCCGCGGCCGTCGTGCCCGCCGCGCGGGCCATGCGCGTCACCCCCGCCGAGGCGCAGCGCGATGAGTAGGGCGCCCGGACCGGATAGAGCCGATCCCAAGGCCCTGGGCGACCAGGACCCCGTCGCCCTGTTGCGCGGGGTCAGCCTGACGTACGCGACACCGGCCGGGCCGCTAACGGTCCTGCGCGGCGTCGATCTGCGCCTGGCGCGCGGCGAGAGTATTGCCCTGGTCGGTCCATCGGGGAGCGGCAAGACGACGCTGCTGAAAGTGCTGGCCGCGCGGCTGCCCGTCGACGCCGGACGGGTGACGCTGCTGGGAGGTGACCCGACCGCGCTCGACGACGAGGCGCGCGCCGCGCTGCGCCGTGGAATTGGCCTGGTGGACCAGGCGACAGTGCTGATCGATACCCTGACCGTACGCGAGAACGTGCTGGTTGCCCTGGCCGGGCTGCCGCGCCAGCTGGAGTTGCTGGCCCGCGTCGACCGCCTGCTCGACGAACTCCATTTGACCGAGCGGGCGCGGGTCCGTCCCGGCAGGCTCTCTGGCGGTGAGCGGCAACGGGTGGCGATCGCCCGCGCGCTGGCGCCGCGGCCGGCGCTGCTGCTGGCCGACGAGCCAACGGGCCACCAGGACAGCGCGGGCGGCGCGGCCATCGCCGACCTGCTGCTTCGTCACGCTGCCGAGGGCGTCGTCCTTGTCCTGGCGACCCACGATCTGGCCCTCGCCGCGCGCGCGTCGCGCGCCTATCGCCTGGAGGACGGGCGGCTGATACCCGTCGCCATCCGTCGTGCGCCCGCGACATCCGGTGGCGGGATGGACACGTTCCATATGGTCGATGCGGCCGATGTCGCGCCCGTGGCCGTGATGGAGACCCTGCCTTCTGGCGCGGATGAGGAAACGGACGCCGACGAGTTCGCATCCGGCGTGGCCGGACCCGCCGCGCTACCACCACGGCGGAGGCGCGGACGACCCGCCGCTCCCCTGGCATGGCTGGGCGCGGGAGTGCTGGCGGCCGTCGTCCTCGGCGTGGGCGGCGGCGCGGCGATCCGCGCCTACCTGCTGTCGCGCCAACAGCAAGCCGACGCCCAGGCGGCCGCGCGCGCCCTGACTCTGGAGCAGCAGGCCGGCCTGCGCGACCCTGAGTGGCCGCAATTCTTGCACGACGCGGCGCATAGCGGGCACAGCCCGGCCGCCCTCTCCTTGCTTGGACACCGCGTGTGGATACATCCGGTCGTCGGGCCGGTCATCGCCTCGCCGGTCGCCGCGGGCGGGGTCGTCTACGTTGGTGGGACCGACGGCTACCTGCACGCGCTGGACGCGAGCAGCGGCCGCGAGGTGTGGCGCTTCGCCGTCGGCGCGGAGTTGGTCAACACGACTCCGGCCGTGCATGGCGGCCTGGTGTATACGGCCGCCAGCGGCGCCGCGTTCTTCGCCCTCGACCGGCGCACGGGACGCCCACGCTGGAGCGCCGCCCTGCACGCCGAGCCGACCGCCCCGCCAGTCGTCGCGGGCGGCCTCGTGTTGGTTGAGGCCGGACCGGCCACGCTGCAGGCGTTGGACGCTGCCAGCGGCCGGCTGCGCTGGCTGGCCCATCCGCCGCGCGTGCTCGACCTGGGCTACCCGACCGAGGGCGCCGCGACCGTGAGCGACGGCACAGTGTATGAGGACTTCAGCAGTTCCGATACCGTCGTGGCCTTGCGGCTGAGCGACGGGCAGCCGCTGTGGCGGTTTGGCCCGGTTGGCGACCGCCTCGGCGCCGCGCCTGCCGTGGACGCGACGACCCTCTACGCCGCGACCGAGTCGGGCACGATGATCGCCGTGGACCGCGCCCGGCACACGCTGCGCTGGTACCGCGCGCTGCCGCCGGGGCATACGCAGGGCCTCTCGGCCGCGCCCGTGCGCACCGGCGCCATGTTGCTGACGCCCGACCAGGATGGCCATCTCTACGCCCTGGATAGCGCCACCGGCGCCATCCGCTGGCAGGTCGTGACCGGCGCGGCACTGCTGGCGTCGCCGGCGGTGTCCGGCGACGTGGCCTACCAGCCGTCCTCCGATGGACTGCTCTATGCCGTCGACACGCGCGACGGCCACATCCGCTGGACGCTCCCGATCGGCCAGGCGCGCGGTTCGCCCGCGCTGGGCGACGGGCGCCTGTACGTCGCCTCGCTCGGCATGGGAAATGTACCGGGACGGGGCGCCGTGATCGCCGTGCGCTGAGTTCCATCCAGCACGTTATCGTGTTGCGGAGCAAAAACGCGATTGTTATGGCGAACCGCCCTCGAAACGCCTATACTTGACCCTGAACGCCGACAACGCTCCCCGGATGGCCGGTGCTGCCGCCGGCCGTTCCTTGTCAGGAGGTATGCGCGTATAGCTGACCTGTCCGCCCCGCTCGTCCCGCTTATCCTCCCCTGCCACTACCAATCGCGTATCCGGCGCCCCACGGAACCATCACCCTATCTGGTGGTGGTCATCATCGTCGCGCGTAGCCGCCGGTCAAGGACCATCGAGGGCGTGGACTGTACCACGCCGGTGAGTCCGTATGACCGGCAAAGGGTTATCGGTCATCACGGAGAGGACGGCGCCGCGCGCGGCGCCGTCAGGATGACGAAAGGGATGGTCAAGATGATAGACGGTCGCGAGCAGTCACCGGGAGTCGACGCGGACGCGCAGGTCCCTACCTTTAGCAGTTGTGATACGAGCAGCAACGGTAGCCGTCGGGGCTCGACAGAGCGGCGGCCCCGCGCCAGGAATCGCCTCGCCCGGGTGTTCGTTCCCCTGATCCTCATCGCGCTGGCCCTCCCGGTCAGCGTCCATGCCGTGATCGACGCGCGTAGCACTCCGCATCCGACGCTGAGCAACAATTTCAACGACGTGCAAGACCTGTCGCGCCTGCACGGGCATGGCGCGGGGATTGGCCCGCGCATCGCCTCGGGCAGCGATACGATCAGCGGCCGCGTGCTCGACGCCTCCACCGGCGTCGGCGTTGCCAACTCCACGGTCTATCTGTCCGATGTGCCCTCGCCGTGCAACAACAGCCAGAGCGCTGGCCCCTGCGCGCCCGCCATGCAGACGACGACGACCGACGGCAACGGCGCCTATTCGTTCACGGGTATCGGCAACGGCAGCTACAACCTCGCGGCCAGCCGCCTCACCGCGGGCGGCACGATGTACCCGCAGACCGCGCCCGGCGTCGTCCCTACCAGCGACAGCAACCAGCAGGGCGTCAGCCTTAACCTCACCGTCAGCGGCAACACGACCGCCAACTTCTCGCTGCGGCCGTTCGCGGCGCCCGGCAGCCGCGCCACGCCGAGCGGGCACGCCCGCAACCTGATCGTGGTGGACTTCGACGAGACCTACGCCAAGAGCTGGTTCAGCGACGCCAATCTGTCCAGCCTGTCCACCAACGTCGATGGCTTCGCCAACGGCGGCGTGAACAATGTCAATGGCTTCGCCACCTACGGCTGGTCGCCCGTCGACCACTACTCGATCGCCACCGGCCAGTATCCCTACTGGCGGCTGTGGGATCCCTGGCCGGGCAACCTGTGCAACTGGGCCACCTCTGGCAACGGCGGCGCCGACTGCGGCATCGACACCAACAAGTTCTATTGCAGCGGCTCCTGCGTGCCCGAGACCTGGGGCCAGATGTCGATGTTCGACGTGGCCAAGGCTTACGGCATGAGCACCGCTGTTATCGGCGGCTCGGACTATCCGACCGGCCACATCAACGACGCCAACGTCGACTCGATCCAGCTGGGCGCCAACTCGCAATGCTCCAGCGCTGGCTCGTCCTGCCAGTGGGAGACCGAGGCGGAGAACTGGATCAGCGGTACCGGCAGCCCCAACGCCAACGGCTTCCTGCTCTACATGCCGGTCACGGCGGCCGAGGGCTTTACGCCCGAGAGCACCAGCCCCGACGCGTCGGGCAGCTCCTATCAGAACGCGCAGCATCTCGACGACCAGGTGTTCGGCGACTTCCGCGGCTGGCTCAGCAGCAACGGCTACCTGGCCAACACCGACGTGGTGCTGGTGGCCGACGAGGCGGAGAACGACCACACCAGCTACGACAACTTCTACGGCACGAACTCGACCAAGAACGTGCCGATCGTGTTTGGCGGCCCGGACTACCCCTCGGCCCAGAAGCCCACCAACCTGATCCACCTGGACGATGTCGCCGCCACGTCGCTCGGCGGCCTCTGCCTGCCCGCGCCGGCCGGCGACCGCGGGATCGTGCAGACCTCCTATCTGAAGGCGGCCTGCCCCAGCGGCGGTCCAACCGCCACGCCGCCACCTGCTGCGACGAACACGCCCGTTCCGGCGGCGACGAATACACCGGTTCCGGCGGCGACCAACACTCCCGCGCCGGGAGCGACGAACACGCCGGTCCCGCCGGCCACCAACACCCCGACCTCGGGCGGGAACTGCACCAGCGACAACAGCGTCTGCCTCACCGGGTTGACCGCCAGCGCCAGCACGGCCCCCGTCAACACCAACGTGACGCTGACCGCCAACACCAACACGGATGTCGGCCCTACCCCCTACTACATCCTCATCGTCGACGAGGCGGGCAACATCGTGACCAGTTGCGCCAGCGGCGCGACGTGCTCGGCGACCGTGACCTCGGCGACGGCGGCGGCGCACCAGTACACGGCCTATCTGAGCGGTAGTTCGAGCAGCAACTCGGCGGCGGCGCGGTCCAACACGGTCAGCGTGAACTGGACCAGCGGCAGCCCGACGGCCACGCCCACCAAGCCCTCGCTGCCCACGGCCACGCCCACCAAGCCCTCGCTGCCCACGCCCACCAACACGCCGCGGCCGGCCGCGACCAATACGCCGCGCCCGGCCGCGACCAATACGCCGCGCCCGGCCGCGACCAACACGCCCACCAATACACCGGCCCCGGCGCCGACGAGCACGCCGCGCCCGGCGCCCACCAACACGCCGGTCTCCGGTGGCAACATCGTGGTCAACCCCGGTTTCGAGAGCGGCCCCGGCGTCGGGTGGTCCGAGTATTCCAGCGGCGGCTACGAGCTTATCGACACGGTCAATCCGCACACGGGCTCGTACAGCGCCGACGAGTGCGGCTACAACAACTGCACCGAGTACGTCCAGCAGCGCATCACCGTACCGAGCAACGCTAACCTGCGCTACTGGTGGTACATGACCAGCCAGGAGCCCACGACGACGGCCTACGACTACTTCAAAGTACAGGTGTACAGCACAGGGGGCAGCCTGTTGGGCACGCTGCGCACCTGGAGCAACACCAGCACGCGCAACGCGTGGTCGCAGGACACGCTCAGCCTGGCCTCCTACGCGGGGCAGACGGTCGTGCTGCGCTTCACTACCACCACCGACTACACCCTGCCCACCAACTTCTTCGTCGACGACGTCTCTGTTCCGTAAGCGTTCATCAAGAGGAGAACAGTTTATGACGATTGGCGCCTATACGCGGCGATCCTGGATGACCCGGGTCGCCATCGTCGGGTGGCTGGCCTGTGGGGTGGGCGCGGTGGTCGCGCCGAGCGAGGTCTGGGCGCGCGCGCCCAGACCCGGCGAGACAAACCCGGCCCTGCTGCGTAAAATGCAGTTGAGCGGCGCGCCCTCGGCCCACCTGACCGTGGGGACCCAGGTGCGGGTGACCGGCTACGTCCGTAACACCGACAACAAGCAGCACGACGTGTACCTGGCGGCCGCGCTGCTCGATGCGCGCGGTCACATCGTGGGGCGCGCGACAGGGTTGGCCGACAACGTGAAGCCTGGCGCGCGGGTCCAATACAGCCTGACCGGCTCGTCCACCGCGCCATCCTGGCAACGAGTGACGGTGACGGTGACCCGCGTGACCGAGAATGTCGCAGGCGAGGGGACCGACTAGACTATAGTGGACCCAGGACGTTGGACAGTGGGAGGGGGCTGAAAACGTAAAGGCGGAGACTCAAGGATAGGGGAAAGCATAAGGACGCGCCCTGGACAACATCTTCACGCGCGGTTGTCAATTCCCGTGCCAGTGCCCGGCGCTCAATGGTCTAACCGCGGTCGGTTGTGGTAAGAGAGACGCCGATTTCAGGAGGACTGCACCTAGCCATCAAAAGACTGCCTTGGCGAAGCGTAGGATGCCCTGGTTCCAGGGCACGCGGTGCGAGACGCCCGAGGCGAACTCGAACCGCGACCGGTTGGCGACGTACCACCGATAGTTGCGAATCAGCGCGTCCTTGTTCGAGTACGTGGGCTCCCAGCCCAGGATGCGCTCAGCTTTCTCGATGGAGACGAACGAATCTTTGGAGGCCGTCTCATAGACCCACTTATAGAGCGGGGAAAGGTGTAGCATCTCCAGGAAGCGCAGCGTCCAGATCATCGGCGTGACGACGGGCAGCGGCACAATCTTTTTCCCGCTGCCCGCGTCGTCGAGCACCGCCTGTAAGTCTTCGCGAAACGTGGTGAACTCTTTGGCCCCGATGTTGAAAGTGTCGTTGACCGCGTCGCGGTCGCCGGTGGCGCATAGGTAGATGGCGTGGCAGAGGTCTTCCACGTCCAGGAATTGGTAGCGGTTGTTGCCCCGGCCGAGGATCGGGAAGTTGTGGCCAGTGGAGGCCCAATCGAAGAGCAGCGCGAACACGCCGAGGCGCTCGAGCCCGATGAACGACTTGGGGCGGATGATCGGGATGCACATCCCGAGCTTGCGGTAGTCCAGACAGACCCCTTCGGCGCGGATCTTGGCCTTGCCGTACGGCCCGACGCCGTCCAGCTGGTCGTTCTCGACCAGGGGATGGTGGTCGGGGATGCCGTAGACCGCCGTCGACGAGATGTGGATCACGCGGTCGACGTCGTGGTGGAGCGCGCTGCTGACGACGCGGCCGGTCCCCGTAATATCGGTGGTGTAGATGTCCTCTTTGTCGTAGAGCGGGAGGGCCGCGGCCGTGTGCACCACGACGTCGACGCCCTCCATGGCCCGGTCGACGGCGGCCTGATCGCGGATGTCGCCGGCCAGCACCGTGATGCGGTCGCGCTCGGGGTAATCGAACGGGGCTATGTCGAGCGAGACGACCTCATGCCCCTCGCGCAAGAGGTAGCGGATGACATTGATGCCCAGGAATCCGGCGCCCCCGGTGATGAGGTAGCGAGCCACTGATGCCTCCTCGTGTGTCTCATGCTCAGTCCCTACCCGCTCTGGCCGGTTCTTGCTCGGGGGACTCGTCGGAGTCCACGAGACGCCAGGTGAGGCGCTTGCCGATACTGGCGGCGTAGCGTTGCAAGGTGGAGAGATGTGGATCGACGGCGCCGGCCTCCAGGCGGGCGACGTTAGGCTGGGCAGTATCCATGCGGGCGGCGACGGTTGCCTGGTTGAGACGCGCGGCAACACGCGCGGTTGTTAATTCCCGTGCCAGTGCCCGGCGCTCACGGGCCTCATTCAGCAGGGCAGGGAAACCAGGGTGCTTGGCGGTCGCCTCGGCGACAAACCCGTCGAGGAAGTCGGGCGCATCGTCGAGGGCGTCATACTCCTCGTCGAGGCGCTGCTGCTCAATGGACTCCATCAGTATCCTCGTCGGCGCGTGACGATCTATGACTGCACAGGGCGACGCCACGCGTGCTCAACAGTATTGATGGGCAGCTTTTGCGCCATGGACTGCTCAACATAGAGTGTGAAGTCGCATATCGGTTCATGATCCGTGCCCATGACGACCTCAGGGACTTCTGTCTCTTCATCGCTCCCCTGTCCGTCGGTCGTCTCAGACAGACCGAATGAAAGCTGGCGTCCCTCTTGTTGTTGGTTGGCAGCATGGTCGCTGGCGCCGTTACGCAACGCAACGTAATCCCCCATCGGCTGCAGGCCATGAGCGAAGCGGTGGAGGGTTGTCGCAGGGTCATTTCATTGTTGATCATACGATGCGTAGGGGCGTATTGCATACGCCCTCGCGGGTGCGGCCAGGGCGTATGCAACACGCCCCTACCACGGTGGTGGCCCCTGCTGGTCCAGAATGAAATGACCCTGGGGTTGTCGTGATGGCCTGGATACTATTATCCACGCCTATCCAACGACGACCCAAAGAGGAAGCCGCGTCGAGCGTCGTTCCGGAGCCGGCGTAACAGTCAAGGACGATGTCATCCGGGTTAGATGACGCTTCGATAATACGCTGCAGGAGGGCAGTCGGCTTCTCGGTTGGATAGCCGGTGATCCTCGTGTTCTGGTTGTGTACATCGCGAACGTCGAGCCACAGGTCCCGCACCGCGACACCCGCGCTCTCTTCGAAGTACACTTTGCGACGTGGATTGCTATTCTTCGACCAATAAATATCGCCACGAGCGTCCATCTCATCCAATGTTTCCGGAGCGTACTGCCAGTGCTTGCCTGGCGGAGGCATCATGCCACGCCACGCTTGTCCCGTGGCTCCGTTGCGCGTGCCTGGGGCGTGGAGCGGAACACGCTTGTGCCTGCGGCCCTGCGCGTCCACGTACTGGTATTCCTTGGCGGCGCGCTCAGGCGTCCACCCCTCTAAAGGGCGATGCCATACATAGTCATCCGACTTGGTATAGAACAGGATGTAATCGGTCACGTTGCCGTACGTCTTATTGGTGTAGTTCTTGGGGTTGCACTTCTTGCGCGTAATCCAGTTACGGTAGTTTCGAGGCCCGAAAACTTCATCCACCACGATCTTCATCGTCCAGGCCATGTAGTCGTCGAGGTGGACGTAGATTGAGCCGTCCGGAGCCAGCAGGTCGTACAGCAGTATCAGGCGCTCGCGTAAAGATTCGACGTAGTCCGCGCCCGCAAGTGTATCCGTGTATGCATGCTCCTGGGTGCGGGAGAGAAACGCGCCCCCCGACGCATAGGGTGGATCGATGTAGACGAGGCGCACCTGGCCCCGCACGGCTGGATCGTGACGCAATGTCGCAAGGATGCCAAGGTTATCACCGACGTACAGGCGGTTGCGTCTGGCGGCAACAGGATCGGGAGAGGGCGTCCATAGCGGGCGCGCATCGGCAGGAGCAGTCTGTCGGATCGCCAGCGCGGGACGCTTACCCGGATAGGATAAAGAGATAGTGCCGGGCGCCTGTCCCAGTCCGTCGGGCATCGCCAAGCCATTCTCTTTGGTGGCCGGTATGCTTGTCGCCACGTCTCCTTCCTCCTCTCTACGACCGTAACCACTCCAACGTGACCCGCTCACGCATCATACGCAAGGTAAAGACCATGATTTTGCCCGGCACGCTTTGCTCCAGCGCGGCATAATCTCGCCACATTGATCCGAGCAGCAAGCCAGGTCCGTCGTTCAGGAACATCATCTTTGTGCGCATCCCTTGGCCGCCACAGTAATCCAGGATGGTATGCGCTGTGTTCCTATACCCACTGGTTCTGTCATCCTCTTGGGCGCCGCCACGATCAGAATCGTAACGAGCCAACCCGATGGCCAGGATATCGTGGCCTTCCTGGATGACGAAGTCGACTGGCTGCCGTGGCTCCGGGTAGTCAGCGAATAACTGGCATGGGGACATCGCGCCCTGCTCGCCGTGGCCCAATAATCTTGAGTTCGGGAAAGAGCAGTTCGAACTCCTGGAAGAACAAGTCGGTTAACCCATAGCCTTTCTGACCGCGGTCCTTGTACTCCCACAGTAATACCGAGAGAGGCGCGTCGGGTATCGGACGCTCCCCAAAAGCTCTCTTTACCGCATCCACAGCGCGGAACTCCGCCCCGAACCGCGCGATGATGTTGTCGATCTCCCCTTTGCGTTTGAGCATCTCGACCGATGTGGCCGGGGACACATACTTGCGAAACACCCGCAGAAGTTGGATGCGCATAGGGCCATGCACGTCGGAAATATAACGCAACAAGTTGATAGACGAATCTGACTCGTCGAGCAACTGCCCAAACTTGGTTAGCACCGGAGCATACAGGCTCTCCGCGGCCTCGATGATGTCAGGGTAGTAGGCGCCAGACGCCAGGGTAATCCAGTCGCCCGCGTCTGGCCAATAGTCGGCAAACGTTGGTCGTGGCTGGGGCTGCCCTGCACGCGGGTCTTCCATGCGCCTTCCCTTTACTCACAAATGTTGCTGTGCTTCCCCATTTTTGATGCAAGGGTACCAATGCCGCGGAGGTTATCAACACTCTTCGATCAATCATAGCGCATTCGTCCCAGTCTCGTTGCTCGACAACGAGATGGTTATCGACATCGTGCCGCTGCGAATCGATGATCGGTAACGTCGGGGAGATGACGGATAGTGATCAGTCGTACAGGCGGCCGCCCACCCACTTGGGCGATGGGGCCAGCACGCGGCGCTCGACCCAGGCGCGTAGGCCGTGGACGCCGCGCAGGTCGCTGCGCCAGCGGCGCATGGCGCTGCGGTTGCGCGGCTTGAGGAAGACGCGCCCGCCATCCTCGCTCTCGTAGGCGACCTCGTCGCGCGGCAGTTGATAAGTGTGATGCCCGTCGCGCACGACCATCGACGCGTCGTCGAGGGCGTCGAGCCGCCCGATGTGCGCGCTGTCGGAGGTGAAGACGGCGTCGCCAACCGCCAAGGCCATGTAGATGTTTACCCTTCTCTTTTCTTCTCGGCTATGCATTACTATAGCACGCGTTCAGGCAGTCCCATGGCGCGTTTCGATTGGTTTGGTGCGGCAACGGATGCAAGCCGACTGGCAGCGCAACGAGAGTTGGCGGTCTTAGTGGGTCCTACTGATCCCGGTTTTGTTCCCAGCAGGTACGATTGATGCCCGTTTCCGTCCCTCAGAGGACTGCAGTTGGCGGGTATTTGCTATGTAACAATGATTGTACGGCCATAGCCAGCTCCGGACACCGCAGTGTCCGTACGCTACCATGCGACCGCAGTCGCAGGTCCGGGAGACAGGCGGTTATCGTTGCAAGCTGGACAAGCAGGCGGCGCCGCGGCAGCGTGCGTGTCGCAGGTCCGGGCAACAGGCGGTTATCGTTGCAAGGGCAGCGCAAACCAGAACGTCGAGCCGGCGCCGGGACTGCTCTCGACGCCGACCCGGCCGCCGTGGCGCTCGATCAGCATGCGGCTGATGTATAGGCCCAGCCCTAATCCTCCGCCGGCGTCGCGCGCCGCGGTCTCGGCCGTGGTGTCGTGGACGCGCCGGAAGCGATCCCACAGCCCGTCTTGCTGCCCCGGCGTCAGGCCGGGGCCGCCGTCGCGCACGCGCACCACGACGGCGTTCGCGTCGTCATCGATGCCCAGAGTCGCGTGGACGACCTGGTCCGCGGGCGAGTATTTGAGGGCGTTGGTCAGATAGTTCGTTACCACCTGGGCGACTCGCACGGCGTCGGCCTCGACGGGCAGGGAGGCCGGACCATCGAGGGTGATGGCGCGGGCGGGCCAGCACTGACGGTGCTCTTCGACGCACTGCTGGACGATAGCGGCGAGGTCGCACGGCTGAGGCCACAGCTCCAGGCGCCCTTGCTGGATGCGCGAGACGTCAAGCAGGTCGTTGACCAGCCGCGTCAGGCGCACGACCGCGCCGTCGGCGCGTCCGAGTAAGTCCTGGAGATGACCAAGCGCCGGTGTCAGGTCGGCGAGGAACGGGCTGATGGGCTCCAGCCCTTCATTGACGAGGGCAACGCGCGACAGCATCTTACCCAGGTTGCGCTGGGCCAACTGGACGTTACCCTTGACACCGGTCAGCGGCGTCCTGAGTTCGTGGCTGGCAATGGAGAGGAATTCGTCGATGCGCGGGCTAGCCCCGCCGGCGTGGCCGGCGCTGCCGGTGGCCGTCACCGCGTTGGCGATAGGCTCGACGGCGGCTTCCGGTCCGTCGATGTGCCTGGCGGCCTCATTTGCCGCCTGGAGCCGCGCTTCGTCGAGGACGTGGCGCTCGGTCACGTCGCGGCAGTAGCCGATCCATTCGCGGATCGCGCCGCCCTCGTCGAGCACGGGGACCCCGCGTACCTGGAAAACGCGGTAGGCGCCGTCGTGGCGCCGGATGCGACATGTGACCTCGTGGAGCGTCCTCCTGGCAACGGCGTGGGTCCACACCTGCCGCACCCACGCGCGGTCTTCCGGGTGTGTCGCGTCGAGCCAGCCCAGGCCCCGGACCTGCGCGACACTCTGGCCGGTATAGGTCCGCCAGGCCGGGATATCGTCGTCGATCAACCCATCGGGGCCGGTTATCCACACGATCTCGGCGATCGCCGTGGCCAGGGCGCGGTAGCGGTCTTCGCTCTCGCGTAGCCGCCATAGCGCCTCGGGGATCTCAGGGGTCTCGAGCGTGTCTATCTCTGGCCCCGAGGCTGCATACCCATACCCGGCGCCGGTCCCATCTCGTCGCGCGGCCGTCTCCCAGACCTGTTCCACGTCCCTCATCCCTTGCTCAACAACCTGACCGTGACCTCCCGACGTTCCGGGACACGCGCATCGCTCACGATTGCCTACCGCTCTCCATCGGCGCCCGGCCTGGCGTCGTGGTATCATCATCGGCGGTCATCGATCCGCCGGCCAATAGCAAACCCGTGTATAGTAGCCCCAGGACAATAGGGCGATGCGGTCGCGCGTCACGTACGTAGATGGGGGAGGCAAAATGGCGGTATTCGACGTGCTCGAAGCCTACGCGGATCGACGATTGGGCCACGCGGTCGGCCCGCTCTACCACGCGCTGGAGCCGGTCCATCAGAGATGGCATCACGGTGTCTTGCGGCGTGCGGCGCCGAGACGAGACGAGATTCAGCGCGCCCGGCAGAGTTGGTGGGGCCACGATCCACGCTGGTTTGCCGGCGGCACGCCGCCGCGCCCGCACAATCGCGTAACGCCCCTGGTCGACGGCGACGCTTTCTTCGACGCCCTGTACGAGGCCCTGGCCGCGGCCACGGACTACGTCTACATCATCGGCTGGTGCCTGACGCCGCATATCCCGCTGCAGCGGCATGATGGTCAGGGGCTGCCCGAGACCGACCTGCTCACGGTGCTCGCAGAGGTGGCGCGTCGCCTGCCGGTGCGCGTCCTGCTGTGGAGCGGCGCCCCGGCGCTCTTCCAGCCGACCACGCGCCTGACCGAGCGGGTGCGCGCGACGGTCGAGGCGGCGGGAGGCGACATCGCCTGCCGCCTCGACGATAGCGCGCACTTCAGCCACTGTCACCATCAAAAGGCCATCGTGATCGACGGGCAGGCCGCCTTTGTCGGTGGGATGGACCTCACGACCTTCCAGGGCGACCGCTGGGATGTGCCCGCCCATCACCTGCGCGCCGGCCCGAACTGGCACGACGTGCAACTGCGCATCGAGGGCGAGGCCGTGGCCGACGTCGAGCGCAACTTCCGGCAGCGCTGGCACGCCGTCACTGGCGACGCCGACCATGCGTTGCCGACGCGCGTCCCCGCCTATGACGCGGCGTGGCACACTCCCGTGCAGATCGTGCGCACCGTCCCGCGCCGTGTCTATGACTTCGCCCCGCGGGGCGAGTTCGGCATCCACCACGCCTATATCCGGGCGCTGCGCGGCGCCCAACGCCTGATCTACCTTGAAAACCAGTACCTGTGGTCGCCCGACGTGATGGATGCCCTGCTCACGGCCATCCGCCGGCGCGGCGAGCAGTTGCGCATCGTGATCGTGCTGCCCGCCCGCGCCTACAGCGGCAAGTACGACAACGACCAGCACGTGGCCCGCCTGCGCAAGGAGGACAACGGCCGCCGCATCGTCTCGGTCTATTGCCCCTATGCCTCGGGCCCCAACACTGGCGTCAGCGCCTTCAGCTATCGCCCGACCTACGTCCATGCCAAGGTCGGCATCGTCGACGACGAGTGGCTCACCGTTGGCTCGGCCAATCTGAACAACCGTGGACTGATCACCGACAGCGAACTCAACGCCGTGGTGCGCGATGCCGCCCTCGCCCGTGACCTGCGCGTGCGGCTCTGGGCGGAGCACCTGGCGCTGCCACGCGCGCAGGTGGAAAATGCCGACGCGTTCGACCTGATCGACCATGCCTGGCCCGACCGCGCCGCCGCTAACGCCCACATCATCAAGGATGCCGCGCGCCCGCTCGATTGCGCCGTCCACCGCTACGAGGTCGGCCACATGCCCGGCTCGTGGCTGCTCGAAGAGGCCCAGGCGCTCACGTTCGAGCACTGAGGGACGAGTGGCTAGTGGCTAGTGGTTAGTGACGAGTGACGAGTGAGGTGGGATGAGACGGCATGGTCGTCTACGCGCGGCGCAACGATGTCAGGCTGGCCGTGAGCGCGGTGAGGACCAGGCCGGCGGCGATGATCCACAGCACCGGGCGCGGGCCAAGGAGTCCGATCAGGAGGCCGCCGGCCGCTGTGCCGAGCAGCCCGCTGCCGTAGCTCGGCAGGCGGTACGCGCTGTTGACCCGCCCCTGCAACGCGTTGGGGATCAGCGACAGGCGATAGGAGACCTGCGCGACGTTGTAGATCGGGATCGCCATGTCGGAGAGGGCCGCGCCCGCGATCAACACCACCGGGGAGGCGGCCAGCGCCTCTATCGGCATGGCCAGCGCCCAGAGCGCGACGGCCCCGATCAGCACGCGGCCCGTCCGCACGCGCGCCCCGATCCAGGGAGCGACGAGCGAGCCCAGCAACTCGCCGACCGCGGCGAGGCTGAAGATCAGGCCAATCGTGGGGGGCGTGGCATGCAGGTCGTCGCGCGCCAGGACGATGACCGCCAGCGCCAGCGGGCCGTCGAGCAGGTTGACGCTCATGGACAACAGGCTGATGGCGCGCAAGCGGGGATGTGCCCAGAGGAAGCGCACGCCCTGCGCGATCTCGCTGCCAAGGCCGCGTAGCGAGAGGGCCGCGCGCGGCGTCTCCGTCCGATCCGCCGCGAAGGGCACGCGCATGAGACCCAAGGAGAGCACCGAGGCCAGGTAGGAGAGGCTGTCCACCAGGTAGGCCAGGACGGCGCCGGCGACGGCGGCGCCCGCCAGGCCGATCAGGACGCCGGCGAGACCGGGACCCAGCAGGTAGGCGGCCGACTCCGCCGTGGCGTTGAGCCCGGCCGCGCGCGTCAACTGGCTCGTGGGCACGACGCGCGGCAGGCTGGCCAGCTCGGCGGCGTCGAAGAACACCAGGGCCATGCCCGCGGCCAGCGCGACGGCATAGAGCTGCGGCGTCCCAAGCCGGCCGAGCAGGTAGGCCAGAGGGATCGAGCCATAGGCGAGACAGCGCGCTATGTCGCACAGGATCATGACGCGCTTGCGGTCCCAACGATCTACCAGCGCGCCCGCGGGCAGGCCCAGCAGCAGATAGGGCAGCGATTGCGCGGCGGCGACGAGCCCGGCATGGGCGGGAGAGCGCGTCAGCGCAAGGACGAGCAGCGGCAGGGCGAGGTCGGACACGCGGCTGCCCAGGCGCGAGACCGCCTGCCCTCCCCACAGCAGCAGGAAGTCGCGATTGCGCCATAGGGATGGAGGCGCCGGCGTGGGCGTAGCGGCGTCATCGGTCGTCATACGTTCGACTATAGCGGGCGGCCACGCACCGTGCCGCCGCGTTTAGCCTTTTTAGAAGGTGTTCTTCTCAGGGACAGGGGACACGATACCGTCGGGTTCGGGACGCGATGGCGACGGATTGTCAGGATGAGGCGCGGGCGACGGTCGCCAGGGCGGCATAGTGGGCGGCGACGGCGGGCGACGGACGCAGCGCGATGGTGAGGCCGCGCCAGGTCTCGATCCACTGGCGCGCGGGCAGCGACGCGAGGATGTCTTGCGCCGCCGGGGTGTAGATCCATGCGCCGATCACTCCGTCTTGCGTCAGGCGTCCCAACGCGCGCTCGAACCGGGTTCGCGTGCGCTCGGGATGCCGGTGGTCCATCGGGAGGTTGAGCTCGTCGAGCAGCGGACCGATGCGCCGGACCAGCGGCGCCGTCCGCTTTGCATCCATGCGTAGATGGAACGTCGCGTAGCGCGCCAGCCGCTTCTCCCACCGTTCGCGATAGGGGTCGTAGCGCAGGACCTGCCGCGCCAGCAGCGCCGTCTGCCGGTTGGGGCGGGCCAGGAACGGGTCCAGCCACGAGCCCGGGCGGTAGCGCCAGGCGATCGGGAGAGAGGGCGTCCCTGCCCGCCCGTCGTTTTCGTGGGTGAGGCGCATGCGTCGCGGCCGTGCGCCAGGGTCGGGATGCAACTCCATCAGTGTGACATCGTGCAGATCAACCCACAGGCGCTCCAGACGATCCATGCACGCGGCGATGCGGGCGCGATCCTCGCGGCGATGACCCGCGCGGTAGCGGACCGTGCCGGCGCGCTCGGTCTTGGGCCGGATGCCGCGGTCGTCGAGGATGGCGTCGGCGGTGATCCAGGTCGTGCCGTCGGGCCCGGCATGATCCAGCGCGTGCGCGAGGACGGATAGCAGCACGTCGCCGTCGAGGTCGCAGACGTCCTTGACCATGTCCCACAACGCGGCCACGGCAACGTCCGAGCGCGCACGATCCCGAGGCGGATGCACGGATGTCGTGATCGTACCGCCCGCTTTGCGATAGGTGAACGTTGGCAGGCCTCTGTCGGATCGGCGCCACACGCTCACACCAGCGTCCGCATGGTGCAGTCCGGCGAGCACGCCCTGGACGGCGAGGCAGGACGGGACGGCGGCCAATCCCGCCCGGAAGGGGGACGGCGCCCCGGGGAGCGGCGCCGCCGGGGCGGGCAGCTCGACCAGAAGATAGCAGCAGAGCCAGTCGGGGAGGCGTCGGCGCGGGCGCCACAGGGCCTCGTCCAACCGCGGCAAGGGCCGCGGCATAGATGCGGACATGGTGAGGGGCCAACGCCGCACGGCGACCGTCAGGGATGTCGAGGTCTGTGCATGATCGTCGGTGTGCAGACGGTCTGGGAATATCTGGGGGCGCGCGGCGCTCACTGCGCCTCCAGGCCAATGATTCACAGGCCACAGCAGGGGCGCCGGAATGATAGAGCAGGGCATGTGTCCGTTGTTGGCGGCGAGGACGGCGATCATTGCCGGTTGAGGACCGAGCTGAGGAACGCCTGCGTGCGCTCATGGGCCGGGGCGGTGAAGATACGGTCGGGTTGACCTTCCTCGACCACGCGGCCGCCGTCCATGAACATCACGTGGTCGGCCACGTCGCGGGCGAAGCCCATCTCGTGCGTGACCACGACCATGGTCATGCCCTCGTGGGCGAGGTCGCGCATCACGTTCAGCACGCCCCCACCAGCTCGGGGTCGAGCGCGGAGGTGGCCTCGTCGAAGAGCATCACCTTGGGCTCCATGGCCAGGGCGCGGGCGATGGCCACGCGCTGCTGCTGGCCGCCAGAGAGCTGGCTGGGATAGGCGTTGGCCTTGTCGTGCAGGTCGACCCTGGCGAGCAGGGCGCCCGCCCGCTCGACGGCCTGGGCTTTGGAGAGGCCGCGCACGCGGATCGGCGCCTCTATGATGTTGCCGAGCGCCGTCAGGTGCGGGAACAGGTTGAAGCGCTGGAAGACCATGCCCACCTGGGAGCGCATCAGGGCCACGTTGCGCGCGGAGTCGGGGCGCAACTGGCCCCCCACCTCGCGGTAGCCGACCAGTCGGCCGTCGACGTAGATGCGGCCGCGCTCGATCGTCTCCAGGTGGTTGATACAGCGTAAAAACGTGCTCTTGCCCGAGCCGCTGGGGCCGATGATGGCCACGACCTGCCCCGGCGCCACGGACAGGTTGATGCCTTTGAGCACCTCCAACGCGCCGAAGCGCTTATGCACGTCCTCGGCCCGGATCATGTGTTCCATCGCAGTTTCCAGTCGTCAGTTTCCAGTTGTCAGAGAAGGGGAGTGCAGTCATCTTACCATATAGCCCTCAGCCAGCGTGCTTTCTGGCAACTGGCAACTGGCAACTCTATCGCTGCACGGCTCCGCCCAGGCTCAGCACGCTGGTCATCCAGGCGCGTGCGGAGCGGCGGGAGGCCGCGCGCCGGTCGCCCAGGCGGTTTTCCAGCCAGGCCTGTCCGATGCTGAAGATGGTAGTCAGGACCAGGTAGTAGATCGAGGCCACGGTCAGTAGTTCCAGCGGATGGAATGCGCCGGGCACGGATATGATGTCGGCGCTGCTGTAAATCCTTTGCGTGCGCAGGAGCAACTCGTCTAGCGACGCGGCTCCCACCAACGAGGACGTTTTGAGCATACTGATAAACTCGTTCCCCGTCGGCGGGATGATGACGCGCGCGGCCTGTGGTAGGATGATGCGGCGCATGGCCAGGCCGAAGGTCATGCCCAACGACTGCGCTGCCTCCATCTGCCCCTTGTCCACCGCCTCGATGCCCGCGCGCATGATCTCGGCCATGTAGGCGCCCTCGTTGAGGCTTAATGCCAGCAACCCGACGTAGAATGGGCCAACTCTCGATAGGGCGGCGTACCAGAAGAGGATTTGTACCAGGACCGGGGTGCCGCGGAAGAACCAAATGTACAGGTTCGCGGGCAGATAGAACAGGGGGTTGCGCGCCGTACGGCCGAGGGCCATGATCGTGCCCAGCACGATGCCGATGATCTGAGCCAGGACAGATAACTCCAGCGTAATCCAGACCCCACCGATAAGCTCGCTGGAGAATAGGTACTGTGAGACGATACTCGGGTCATAGCCCATGCTTACCCTCCCATGACCCGTGTGATGCGGTTATGACGCTATCCTCGCGCTTCGATGGCGACAAAGCGAAGGCCCTCGATGAGACTACCTATGGCTATGGAGGGAGCCGGGCAGGAGCTAAGCCTGCGCTCATGAGCGCTGTTAATAAGAGGTAGGGTGCGCAACGCGATGACGGCCGTCTTAGTACGCGGCCTGGCTCAGATCATACTTCTTAAGGATCCTGGCGTAGGAGCCATCCTTGCGCATCGCCTGGAGGCGCCCGCGACGGCGCTCCGCAACGCCGTGTCCGACTTGCGGAATGCCATGGCATAGGGAGTCGCGCCGAACTGCTTACCGGTGACCTGGAGAAGGCCGGGGCGCAACTTGGCGTAGTAGCTCGCCACCGTGTAGTCGTCGAGGACGGCGGAGAAGCGGCCGGTCGCCAGCCCCTGGACTGCCGTAGTGTCCTCGGGGAAGGTCGAGACGTTGATGGGCGCCTTGTGTTGCGACATCAGCGCCTGGTTCTCGGTTTTGGCCGACGCTTCCTCGGTCGTGCCGACCTGCACGCCGATGCTCTTGCCGCTGAGGTCGGCGATCGTGAAGATGTGCTCCGGTTTGCCGGCGCGCACCAGGATACTCTGGCCCACGTTCATGTAGGGCACGAAGTTGACGACTTTGGCGCGCGCGGGGGTCACCCCCAGAGAGGAGAGAATGACATCCCAGCGGTGCGATTGCAGTCCCGTGACGATGATGCCGAAGTCGGTCACGTTATAGAAAAAGGCCTTGAGATGCAGCCGCGCCGCGATACCCTGGCCTATCTCGACATCCGCCCCGGTCTGTACGGTCGCGCCCTAGCCGGCGAAGTATTCCATGGGCGGGTAGCCGAAGTTGGTGCCGAAGGTGATGGTGCCCGGCGTGACCAGTCCGGGGATCGACGCTTGGGGCGCGGAGCGGGGCGCAACTCTGGGGGCGCTGGCGGAGGCATAGGCGGGCAGGACGGCGAGCGTCGCGGCGGCGGCAAGGACAAAGGTCAGACGTTTCAATGATGGCTCCTTCTAGCGAGAAATGTATAAGAGCAGTCCACGCCTCATCGACGAGCACGTGCGATAGCTTGGCACAGCACGATCAGGAGTCCGGCAATGGACCCGTCGAACTATGATATGTAGCCTACAGGGTCGATGCAAGAATAGCAACAACGCGCCGTCAACGCGTCAACGCAGGTGCGCTTCCACATCTACTCACTGGCAACTGCCCACTGCCCACTGGCAACTGCCCACTGCCCACTGCCCACTGCCCACTGCCTACTGATTGCCGAGTTGCGCGCCCGGCCAGGTCTGGTACAGGCCGTCGATGGCCGCGTCGTCGGTGTCGAGGGCGCCTTGCAGCGTCGTCCAATCGGCGGGGCCATGGATAGCGATGATGCCGCCGATGGTCGTCTCGAGGGCGCTGAAGGCGGTATCGACGGACATCTTGATGAGCAGGGGGTCTTTGCCCGTGGCCGGGACGGCATCGAAGGCATGGTGGTCCGCGACGAGCCCATCGTGCTGGCTTTGCAGGTAGGCGCGCATGCTGCCGGGCAGTGCGCCTCCACCGCCGTTCTGGTACAGCGGCGCGACGTGCACCCGGATATAGCCGACGGCCAGCGCCTCGTCGAGCAGGTAGGTCTTCAGCGCCGTTTGCGTCGCCACGGCGTAGTCACGCTTGGGACTGGCGACGGGATTGAACGGCGGGGTCATCGCCGCGACGTACGGCTCCGTCCCGCCCGTCGGCGCCTGGATGATCCCTTTGTAGAGCACTTGCAGCCCGACGGCGCTGGTGATGGTCAGCGTCGAGAAGAATATCCAGCCGTTCTCCGTCACGGGACGGTTCTTGATCACGAACATCTCTTTGGGCGTCAGTTGGTCGCTGCCGATGAAGCCCTGCGGGTAGAAGTTCGTACCGGTGATGTTGGTCATCACCAGATTGTGCGGGTCGAAATAGAAATACAGGGCCGTCGCGCTCTGGTAGCTGACGTTGAGCTTGACGAATAGTTGCTCCTGCCCTTTATACGGCAGCCCGAAGGAGTCCAGATGAACCGGCTCGGCGTGCAGCACGCTGAGCGACAGCGACCCTGTGGGCGGGCTCGACGCCCCCGGTTGCGTCGCGGCCACACCTTGTCCTACCATCGATTGCGCGGCGGGCGAGTCCGGTACCGTCCCGGCCCGTGGCGCGGGCGCCTCCAGGGCGTGTGCATTGTCGGTCCGGGGGCGCGCGGCGCTCGCTGCGTTGCTCGCCCGTTCCGGGGTCAACGCAGGGACGGGCGGGACGCCCGCGCCCCCAGAGACGCTTCTCCCGTTGTCGTGCCGGCGACTTCTCACAGACCGTACGGGCGCCGCCTTTGCCGCGCGCGGCGCGGGTGCGACGACCCCTATGCTCTGTTGCTGGGGTTGCAGCCTAGCGGTCGCCGTGACCGGCGCCAGGGCAACCACAAGCGCCAGGGCAGCCACAAGGACGCCGTCTACTGCTCTCACGCTCATGGTGCTATCTGCCTCCCTCACACACGATAATCGACATTCACAGGACGCGCCTAGTACTACAACGTGACATTGACCTGCGACTGAAGTCGCATGGCAAAGAACGACGACTAAAGTCGTAATGGCGCCGCGCGGTGAGACACTTTAGTGTCCGTGGTGTGCCATGCGACTTCAGTCGCAGGCTGGTCCTAACGTTGTAATACTAGATGCGACTGCCGGGACACAGGCGCCAGTATAGCAGGTGGCTACCGATTACAGGCGCCAGTATAGCAAGTGGAGCCGATTAATAGTGGAAACGCTGTTTCTCCTTCGCCTCGCGGTACCCGCGCAGGGCCGTCTGGACCCCTTCTTCGGCGGAGACCTCCGCGACCGGGACATCCCACCAACCCTCGTAGCCGGGTACCCTGGCCTCGACGTCGACCGGCACGTAGATCAGTACGGTCCCTGTCTGGCGCGTCGCGTCCCGCAGCGCCGCGCAGAGCGTGTCGCGGTCGTGGACCGCGTAGGTCTTGACGCCCAGACTCTCGGCGTTCTTGACGAAGTCGACGGGGATGTAGGGGCCGTCCAGCCGGCCGTTCGATCCGTCGCGGAAGCGCAGCTCGTTGCCGAAGGACGGCGACCCGGCCTGCATCTGCAGACCGCGGATGCACTGGTACCCGTGGTTGTCGAGCAGCACGACGGTCAGCTTATACCCTTCCTGCAGCGAGGTCACGAGCTCGTGGTTGAGCATCAGGTAGCTGCCGTCGCCCACCATGACGTAGACCTCGCGGCTGGGGTCCGCCATCTTGACGCCCAGGCCGCCGGCGATCTCGTAGCCCATGCAGGAGTAGCCGTACTCGAGGTGGTAGCCCTTGGGATCGACGGGCCGCCACAGCTTGAGCAGGCCGCCGGGCAGGCCGCCGGCCGCGCACACCACCACGTCCCGCGGCCCGCTGACGCTGTTGACGAGCCCGATCACGTTGGCCTGCGTCAGGAGGGCGTCCGCGCCCGTACTGCCGCCCTCCGCAACGCGCCGCTGGGCGTCCACGGTCGCGTCCCACTCCTCCTTCAGCCTCCGGACCGTGCGCCCGTACGCCTCGTCGGTGCGGTATCCCGCCTCTTGCAAGGCGCCGGCGAGCAGCTCGAGCGTGGCGCGGGCGTCGCCGACGAGCGGGAGCGCGCCGAGCTTGTAGGCGTCCAGGGCCGCGACGTTGACGCCGACGAAGGCCACGTCGGGGTCCTGGAAGGCGGTCTTGGAGGCGGTCGTAAAGTCGGCCAGGCGCGTGCCGACCGCGATCACGAGGTCGGCCGCGGCGGCCAGCCGGTTGGCGGCCAGCCCGCCGTTGGCGCCGACAGGGCCGGCGTTCCAGGGATGGTCCCACGGCAGCGCGCCCTTACCGGCCTGCGTCTCACAGACGGGGATGCCACAAGCGCGCGCCAGCCTGTCCAGCGCCTCGGACGCCTCTGAGTAGATGACGCCGCCGCCGGCGACGATCAACGGCCGCTTGGCCTCCCGGATGCGTTGCGCCACCGGCGCCAGCGCGCTCTCCGGAGGCGCGTAGCGGTGGATGCGGCGCACCCGCTTCTCGAAAAAGGCGGCCGGGAAATCGTAGGCCTCGGCCTGCACGTCCTCGGGCAGGCCAATGGTCACGGCGCCCGTCTCGGCCTGGTCGGTCAGGACGCGCATGGCCTCGGGCAGGCTAGCCAGGAGCTGCTCAGGGCGCACGATGCGGTCCCAATACTTCGAGACCGGGCGGAAGGTGTCGTTGACGCTGACGTCCCCGCCGCCGGGGTACTCCAACCCTTGCAGGACGGGGTGTGGGAGGCGCGTGGCGAAGATATCGCCCGGCAGCAGCAGCACGGGCAGGCGATTGATGGTCGCCGTTGCCGCCCCCGTGACCATGTTGGTGGCCCCCGGCCCGACCGAGGTGGTGCAGGCGAACGTGCGCAGGCGGTTGCTCATCTTGGCGTAGGCGGCCGCGGTGTGGACCATGGCCTGCTCGTTGCGCGGCTGGTAGTAGCGCAAGCCCTGCCCCTCCTCGCCGCCTCTCTGGTCTCCCTGTCCTCCCTGGCCGACCTCCTCCAGGGCTTGCCCCAGGCCCGTCACGTTGCCGTGGCCGAAGATGCCGAACATGCCGGCAAAAAACCGTTGCTCCCGCCCGTCGCGCTCGACGTATTGCCGGGCCAGGAACCGCACGATGGCCTGCGCCGTGGTCATCCGGATGGTGTCCATCATTGTCCTCCTGGCGGCGCGTCGCCACATCCCGCGCCGCGCCGCACGCTATACACTGCTTATCTCCGCTGCCTCCCCGACGGCCACCACAACTGGGAGCGCGGGCAGCTTGCCCGCAAGGACCAAGCGGGCAAGCTGCCCGCGCTCCCAGGACATCCGCGCGTCAACCTCATTTCTCCTGGCTCCCATACGGCCGCCACGACTCCGCGACCCACTTGTGATCGGGGTCGTCGGTGAAGCGCCACTCGCGCACCGGACCGGCCATAACGTTGAGGTAGTACAGGTCGTAGCCGGGCGCGGCAGCCACGGTATGGTACCCGCACGGTACCAGCACCAGTGTGCCATCCTCGACCACCACGGCCTCGTCCAGGGTACGGTCCGGCGTGTAGACGCGCTGGAACGCGAAGCCCTGGGCGGGCTGGAAGCGATGGTAGTAGGTTTCCTCCAGGTACGTCTCGCGCGGTGGGTCGTCCTGGTCGTGCTTATGCGGCGGGTAGCTCGACCAGTTGCCGGCGGGCGTGATCACCTCCACCAGGAAGAGGCGCTCGGCGGGCCGGTCGGCCTCCAGCACGTGCCGCACGTGGCGCAACGCGCTGCCCTGCCCGCGGGCCTCCTCGCCGATGTCCTCGGGGCTGATCAGCCGCGCCTCGGCGCCGCGCTCGGCCCGCGCGCCCGCCCGCGCCGCCTCGCAGGCTGTGTCGGCCCGCAGCGTGAAAGAGACCCCCGGCGGCAGGTAGACCACGTAGGGCCGGCCCGCGAAAGGGCTATCGCGCCGGCCGATCCGCTCCCACGCGCCGGCGGACGAGGTGACGCTCGCCGTACCGCCCAGGATGACCAGCCCGACCTCCTCGTCGTCCGTGCTGTCCCGTACCTCCTGGCCCGGTTGCAGCCTCCAGACCCGGAAGCTGACGTAGTCCCACCCGGCCTCCGCGCGCGTGAGGCCGAGCAGCGTCCCGTCTTCCGCCGGCGCCGGCGCCGGGCGCACCGCCAATCCCTTGCGTTCCATCCCTACCCCTTTCCTCGTTTCTCTGCCCGCTGCCTGGCACGTCGCCGACGGGGACGACAATGTTAGTCATACCGTACCACTTTCACTCGTCACTCGTCACTCGTCACTCGTCACTAATTGACATCGGCGTGGGTGCTGTGTTATCTATCATGTACGGCACGCTTTTGGGGTAGTTTAGCGTTCATTCCGATTTCATCGGCGTCGCTGTAGAATACGGGAAGCGTTCCCGCGGTCTCTCTTCCTGCGCGCATTCTCGCGCGTATGATGGTACTGGCACAGACCCGCTACGGCGGGGAGAAGGTGGTCTTTCGCAATGGAGCACGAGTTCGAGAATCTTGACCCGCAGCAGCAGTCGGATCGGCTGAGCATCGCGGTCGGCCGCCGCGAGGCGCTGGCGCTGGCCGGCAAGTTGGGCCTGGGCGGCGCCGCCCTGGCCGCCCTGGGTTCGAGCATGGGCGCGGTCCCGGCCTTTGCCGCCGCGCGCAGCGGGGCACTATCCAAGCACAGCTACAAGTTCGTCCTGGTTAACCACGTCACGACCAACCCCTTCTTTGTCCCCACCAAGACCGGCGCGCAGGACGCCTGCGACCTGCTGGGCTGCTCCTACAACTGGACCGGTTCGACGACGAGCAACGTCGGCGAGATGGTCACGGCCATGCAGACGGCCATCGCCGGCAGCGTTGATGGCATCGGCGTGCCCATGATCGACCCCAAGGCCTTCAATGCCCCGACGCAGAACGCGCTCAAGAAGGGCATCCCGGTCGTGTCGTACAATGCCGACCTGCAGGCCAGCGGCCGTCTCGCCTACATCGGGCAGGAGCTCTTCGCCTCCGGCGTGGCTATGGGCCAGCGCATCGCCGCCCACGTGGCCCCCGGCAGCAAGATCGTGCTCTTCATCGCCACGCCCGGCTCGGGTAACATCCAGCCGCGCATCGACGGCGCCAAGTCCGTGCTGGGCAGCAAGTACCAGGTCGCCACCATCACGACGGGCGCCGACGCCAACGGTGAGCGTTCGGCAGTCGAGGCGTACTACGTCGGCCACAAGGACGTCAAGGGCATGTTCGCGGTCGACGGCGGCAGCACCGAGGGCGTGGCGCTGACCTCGAAGAAGTACGGTCTGCAGAAGAAGGGCGTCTATACGGGCGGGTACGACCTCGTCCCCGGCACGGTCAAGGCGATCGGAACGGGTGACATGGGCTTCACTATCGACCAGCAGCCCTATCTGCAGGGCTTCTTGCCGATCCTACAACTCTTCTTCTACAAGGCCTCCAACACGCTGATCTCCCCGTCGGACACGAACACCGGCCTCAAGTTTGTGACCAACGACAATATCAAGACCTACGGCATCTCGAGCCCCTTCGAGGGGTCGTAGCGGTCGTAGACATCCGCGCCAAGCGACGCACGCCAATTCCGTGACGGCGCGCGAGTCCTGAGCGGCTCACGCGCCTTGCCATGGTCGTGGAGAGGGAGCCCGTTCGATCGCGGGTTCCCTCTCCTTTATGTATCGGTGTCTCCTGGTGTATCGTAACCATATATCATGCTGCTGACCGGGCCGGCGCGCCGGCCGCTTCTTCTGTGCAAACCAACGAAGTAACAAGGTGGTGAGGGCGCTATGGTAGCACAACCACAACAACGCGAGACGCTGGCAACCCGTCTTTTCCCCAATGGCGTGCGAGGTGTGCTCCAACTCCCCGAGGCCAGCATCACGCTGGTGGCCATCATCATCGCCGTCATCTTTCAGTCGATCAATGCCGGCTTCTTGACCGGGTTGCTACCGACCTTGCTCAAAGACGCGGCGCAGTACGGCCTCCTTGCCATCGGCGAGGCCATGCTGATGATCACCGGAGAGATCGACCTGTCCGTGCCCAAGATTTACTCCACGGTGCCGTTCGTGGTGCTCTTCGCGGCCGGCTTCCTGCCCTTCCCTCTGGCCGTCCTCGTCGGCCTCGCCGTCGGCGCGCTGATCGGCATGGTCAACGGGATCATCACGGTGAAGTTCGGCGTGCCGTCGCTGATCACGACCCTGGGCATGCAATTCTTGCTTGACGGCATCGTGCTCACGGTGGTCAATAGTAATCCCATCGCCACACCCATCAATGATCCCTACGCCGGCTGGCTGGGCAACGGGGTCAACTTCACCGATTTCTCGTTGGCCCAGATCGCCAATTTCCTCTGGTTGATCGCCGCCGTGATCGTGCTGACCCTGGTGCTGCGACGGACCCGCTTCGGCCTGCACACCATCTCCGTGGGCAGCAACCTGCTGGCCTCACGCGAGATCGGCATCCGCACCGACCTGGTCAAGATCGTCAACTTCATGATCGCGGGCGTCACCGCCGGTTTCGCGGGCATCCTGTTCTGGGGTGGCCAGGGGTCGGTCAACCCGTCGGCCGGCGATCCTTCGCTGGCCCTCTACGGCATTGCCGCCGCCGTTATCGGCGGAACCTCGCTCTTCGGCGGGTACGGCACCATCATCGGCGCGCTGATTGGCGCCCTGGTCATCGCCGCGTTGCGCGACGGCCTGCCGCTGGTCGGCGCGCCGGCCACGGTGTCGTTTATCATCCTGGGTATCGCCATCGTGGTGTCGATGGTGCTGAACATCCGCTTTAGCAAGTCCAGAGGGCGCAGGTAGGCCCCGACGAGAGTAGAGTAGGGCAAGAGTAAGGGTAGGGAACAGGAGATAGCGATGACCACGGAGAGTCGGGTAGACGAGTTGATGTCGGCGCCGCCCCTCGTCGACGCGCCGGACCTGCTGCGGGCCGACAACATCACCAAGAGCTACGGCCCCACCCCTGTCCTGCGCAACGTGACGATGCACCTGCGCAAGGGGGAGGTGCTGGGGTTGGTGGGCGACAACGGCGCCGGCAAATCGACCTTCATCAAGATTCTGGCCGGCTTCCATCAGCCCACCAGCGGCACGATGACGTGGGAGGGTCAGCCAATCGTCTTCCGGTCGCCGCTCGACGCGCGCGCGCACGGCGTGGAGACGGTGTACCAGGACCTGGCCCTGATCAACGATCTGACGGTCTTCCAGAACATGTTCCTGGGCCGCGAGCCGTTGATGCGCGTCGGCGGGGTCGGCCTCCCTTTCACGAACAACGGCCTGATGAAGCGCCAGACGCGCGCCTATCTGAGCCAGTTGGGCATCAACCTGCCGGCGGTCAGCCGCAAGGTGGGCGACCTCTCCGGCGGCCAGCGCCAGTCCATCGCGGTGGCGCGCGCCATGCAGTCGAACCCCAAACTGCTGATTATGGACGAGCCGCTGGCGGCGCTGGGAGTGCGCGAGGGCGCGCTGGTGCTTGGCCTGGTGCAGGAGCTGCGGCGGCGCCGCGAGGTCTCGATCATCCTGATCGTGCACAACTACTCGCAGGTCTTCGAGGTGTGCGACCGCATCAACTTCCTGCACACCGGCGAGATCGTACTCGACGTGGACACCGACCAGACGAGCGAGGAGGAGCTGATCCGCATCGTCAAGTCGGGCCTTGGCCGCGCCGCGATCGCCGATGCCGTCGCCGGCGCCTCGATCTAGTACAGTTTGGCGCAAGTAACCCACCGATCGGCGCCGGCCTGCGACTAAAGTCGCATAGCAAACCACGGACACTAAAGTGTCTCGACGGCTCACATAAATCGCCAAGATATTTCAGCCGACGTGTACTAGTATGACAACATGACATGGACCTGCGACTAAAGTCGCAGGTCGATGGTTGTACTACTGGTCGGTATGTACTGAGCAGCAGTAGAGGGGGCAGAGACTATGGTCCGGGTGGGCAATGCGCCCTGCTCCTGGGGCGTCATCGAGGGCATCGACGAGGGCGCGGAAGGCGCCGAGGGCGAGCGCGGATACCGGCGTGTGCTGGACGAGATGCGCGAGACGGGCTACACCGGCGCCGAGCTGGGCCCCTGGGGCTTCATGCCGACCGACCCGGCGCTCCTGCGCGACGAGCTGCGGGCGCGCGAGCTGGCCCTGATCGGCTCCTGGGTCAGCGTCTTCCTGCACGACCGCGACAGGCACGCGCGGAGCGCCCGCGACGCCGTGCGCACCGCCCGCCAGCTGGCAACGGTGGGAGGAGCGGAGTGCGTGGTCGTCCTGGGCAACGACCCCTACGGCGACCCCCTGCGCACCCGCTACGCCGGGCGCATCACTCCGGACATGGGCATGGATGAGGCGACCTGCGAGACCTTTGCTGAGGGCGCGACGCGGGTGGCGCGCGACGTGCGCGACGAAACGGGGCTGCGCACCGTGTTCCACCACCACATCGGTACCTGGGTCGAGACGCCGCGAGAGACCCGGCGCCTGATGGATATGACCGACCCCGACCTGCTCGGGCTGTGCTTCGACACCGGGCACTGGCAATTCGCCGGGGGCGACCCTCTGGCGGCGATCGGGGACTACGCCGGGCGCATCTGGCACGCGCACTTCAAGGACTGCGCGCCGGACGTCGCGGCTCGCTCCCGCGTCGAGGGGTGGGACGGCGTCACCTCAGTCGGGCACGGTGTGTTCTGCGAGTTGGGGAGGGGCGGAGTCCCGTTCCCGGCGGTGCGCGACGCGCTGGACGGGATCGGCTATCGCGGCTGGGTGGTGGTCGAACAGGATGTCCTGCCCGGCATGGGCGCGCCCAAGGAGAGCGCGCGGCGCAACCGCGCGTACCTGGCGTCAATCGGGGTGTAGCGCCTGACCTGCTATGATCGTGGTGTATGCGAAGAGAGCCTGAGGGCCGGCGGTGACGGGGCGGGACTGGGCCTACCTGCTGGGGCTCTCCGCCCTGTGGGGCTCCTCGTACCTGTTCATCAAGATAGCGGTCGACGGGAACCTGGCGCCCGCGGAGCTGGTCTTCGTGCGCCTGGTCCTGGCCACGGCGGTGCTCTACCTCGTCGCCCGCCTGCAGCGGTTGCGCCTGCCGCGCGACCGGCGGGTGTGGCGCTCCTTCGCCATCATGGGCCTGGTGGGGACGGCCCTGCCCTTCGTGCTTATCTCCTGGGGCGAGACGACCCTGGACTCGTCGCTCGCCGCCGTCCTTAACGCCACGGTGCCCATCGCCACGGTGCTGCTCTCGCACTACTGGACGCGCCAGGAGCGCCTCACGCCGACGCGCATCGTCGGGTTGCTGGCCGGGTTCCTCGGCGTCGTGGTCGTCGTCGGCAACGTCTCGTTCCACGCCGTCGGCGGCATGGGCGCCCTTGGCGTGGCGGCGCTGCTGCTCTCCTCGCTGTGCTACGGCGTGTCCGCCATCTTTGCCCGCGGCGCCTTCCAGGGCGTCGCGCCGGTCGTCGCCTCCACGGGGCAGATGCTGTGCGGCGCGCTGTACACGGCGATCCCCGGCACGCTCTCCGCGCTGGCCGAACGCCAGGCGCCCCAGGTTAGTGCGGTCGCCGCCATGGTGGCCCTCGCGTTGCTGGGGACGGTGGGGGCCTACCTGCTCTACTACCGGCTGATCGCGCGGGTGGGGGCCACGCGCACGACCACCTCCACCTACCTGCTGCCGGCTTTTGCCGTCGTCTACGGCGCCCTGTTCCTGCACGAGCCGGTGACGGCGCGCCTGCTGGCCGGCTTCGCCCTGATCCTGCTCGGCATCGCCTTCGTCACCAGGCGAGTGACGAGTGTTTAGTGGCTAGTGACGAGTGAGATGGGACGAGGACGGTGATTGACCTCTCGGGCGGTCAGCGCCAGCCCATCGCCGACGGCTACTCCACTATACTGTGCGCGTAAACATACCGTCGCCTACAGGCGACGGCTTTCAGGAGCCCTGCGTCCACCGTGTCCCACCAGGCACGACGGATACGGACCACGAGGGCTGGTTACGGCAGCCCCCATCAGCGCGATCATGCACGCGCCATTGAAGTCGGCGTCCCCCGACCATAAGCAGGAGGGATTGATGCACCGGAATCGTTTGCCCTGGCGGTCCCCCATATGGAGGCAGCAGTGGCACGTCTGAGAGGTATACGCCGGGTTGACCAGCACCAGCGGGAGGCCGGCGTCGTGCGCCTTGTAGGCCAGGAAGCCGCGCAACTGGTGGAACGCCCAGCTGTTGGACCGTCGCCGCTCGGTCTTGCACCGTGGCTGCCCGTTGGTGCGGTCCCGGATACCCGTCAGGTTCTCCAGGGCGATGGCGCGTCCGGTGTACGCCGCCTGCACGATGCGCTTGCTCGCCGTGTGGTTCACGTTCCGTTGAAAACGTCGTTCCCGTCCCGACAACCGTGCCAGAGTAGACCGACCGCGTCGGCGGCTACTCCTCGTGCCTTTCGAGACGGTGCGTTGGATCAGCTGCCGTGTCCTGCTGTAGCGGTCCCTGACCGCCGTGACTTGCTCCCCGCTAAAGCTCTCGTCATCGCTGGTGTGAGCGATGTCGCGCCGGCCCAGGTCCACGCCCAGCATCCCCTCGGTCGCGCGGGGCGCGGGGTCGGGATACCGCGCGGCGACCATCGACCGCCAGCGCCCCTTGCGGTCGCACACCAGGTCGGCTTCCCGCAGCTTGGTGGACGCTTTCAGTTGCGCGCGCTGGATCCCGCCGATGTTCAGCCGGACTGTGAGCCGCCCGTCCAGGGCCGTGATGGCCGCGTGGTTGCCGTCCACACGGTACAGACGCGGCGTGTCCAGCACCACCGCCCCCTCCGGCCTGAACGTCCGCTTGGTCTCGTGGTCGCGCTTATAGGCATCGACCACGACGCCAATGGCGCGGATGGCGTGCTGGGCCATCAGCCCGTACGTCGCCCGCGGGTCCGCGTAGACGAGCGCATGCGGCTCTTTATTCAACAAGAGCCGTATACTAACAGTATACGGCTCTTGTTAGAAAGGAGCGGCAATGATGCGCGGACGGAGAGAAGATTGCACGGACAGGGATACGCTCTATCGATTATACGTGGAGGAACAGAAGTCTACGTCGCAAGTGGCCTCTGTGTTGGGCATTCCCGTCAGTCGCGCCCGAACGTTTCTGGAACGCGCTCACATTCCGATGCGTCCGCCTGGAGATGCCTTCCGTCTCTGTGTGATGGAAGGAAGGCGACGTCCAACAGGGCGGAAGGGCGCAGAAAACGCGGCGTGGAAAGGCGGGAGGCGCGTTACATCAGGGGGCTATGTGGAACTGCGTCTGCCGGATCATCCTCGCGCCCGTGCGAACGGTTACGTATTCGAGCATATTGTTGTGTGGGAAGATCACAACGGGCCGTTGCCGCCTGGCTGGCATATCCATCATATCAATGGCGACAAGCAAAACAACGACATATCGAACTTGAGTGGCATCCCGTCGCAAGAACATATGAGATATATAGCGATGCAGCAGGGCAAGATACGCGCATTAGAGGAAGACAATGCACTCTTGCGAGAGAGGGTGCTGCAATTGGAGGAAATGCTAGGAAAGCGCCAACAAGCCGACTAGCCGACCAACGCATGCAGCCGGAAGCGGTTGAACACCTGGGCGTCCCAGGCCACGTCGGACACGTGGTTACAGGCGCCCGCGAACGCCCGGCGCAGCGCCACGAAGGCGGCGCGTTGCGCGTCGGTGGGGGCCAACGTCAGGGCGATGGTGCGGATGCTCATACCCCTATTTTACCATATCTGGAGTACACGCCGCTCAACAGTGAGTGCGGTTGCTCCCATTCCTCTGTCGCCTGAAGACGACAGTTTCCTGGGAGATTTCTATGAGCGAGTACCAATACTATGAGTTTCAGGCCATCGACCGGCCGCTGACCGCGCAGGAACTGGACGAGGTCCGCGCGCTGTCCAGCCGCGTCCAGTTGACGCCGACGCAGGCCATCTTCACGTACTCCTACGGCGACTTCCGCGGCGACCCGCTCACGGTGCTCGAGAAGCACTTCGACGCCATGCTCTACGTGGCCAATTGGGGCTCGAAGCAGCTGGCGTTCCGCTTCCCACGCGCGTTGGTCGATGTCGACCGCCTCAAGCCGTACTACTACGCCTGCGACGAGATCTCGCTGACCACGACGGAGCAGCACGTCGTGCTGGATATTAACTTTGCCGAAGAGGAGGGCACGGGCTGGGTCGAGGGCGAGGGGTTGCTGACCGCGCTGGCGCCGCTGCGCGAGGATATCATGCGCGGAGACCTGCGCGCCCTCTATCTGGCCGGTCTGAAGGCCTCTCAATACGCGGATGATGTCGATGATGATGACGACGACGACGAGGGCAGCGACGACGAGGAGAACGAGAGTAGCGGGCCGGCGGAGCTGCCGACGTTGCCGGTGCCGCCCGGGTTAGGACAGCTCTCGCCGCCGCTGCGCGCCTTGGTTGATTTCCTCGACATCGACCATAGCCTGATCGCGACCGCCGCGGCCTCCAGCGCGCCCCTGGAATAGGCGGAAGACCGGATCGACGAATGGGTGGAGTTGCTGCCGGAGTCCGAGCGCATTGCCTGGCTCATCCGCCTCGCTAAAAGCGAACCGCGCCTTGACATGCACCTGCTACGTCGACTCCGCGAGGTGGCGAAGCACTGACGTAGGTGACGTAGAGGTGCGACAGCTTAATCGACTCGTGACGCGCACCACGCCAGGGTGATGGCGCTGCCCGCCGAGACCGCCGCGATCAAGAACCGGAGCGGGTTGGGATTTCGCGCGAAAGCGGCGAGGCTCACCACGGCATCGGCGGCGTCCGACACCGCCCCGGCCCTGATCCAATAGCGTAGCGGCTGTCCCTGTCGTTGTGCCAGGACCGCGCCCAGGCCGATCAGCGCGTCGCGCACCCCGAAGGTGCGCGCCAGCAGCGCCACGTTCGCGTCGTCACGCGCGGTCCCCAGCCACAGCCCAATGATCGGGCGCGGCGCGACCAGGAGGGCCAGGCCGGCCCCGACGCGGCCGTACGAGATCGCCCGAGCCACCACCACGGCGGTCAACGCCTTCACTCCCCCTCTCCCGACCGCGGGAGAGGGGGTCGGGGGGTGAGGGTTGCTCCCGCGGTCGGGAGAGGCGCGCTGGACCGGCAATCCCGCGGGTAGGGATCGGGAGGCCAGTCAGCCACGGGGTGGGGGGTGAGGTGAGAGGGGTGGGTGAGAGCGATTCCTTGCGCGGCCAGCCACGCGGCGACATCGCCGAAGACCTCCTCCCGCTCGAGCTCGCGGAACGGCTCATGGCGCAGCCCCGGATAGAGACGCAGGTCCCGCGCGGGCGCCGCGACCGCCAGGTCGTAGAGGCGTTGCGACGCCTCCGCGGGGACCAGCGGGTCCTCGGTCCCATGCAGCAGCAGGAACGGGACGCGCAGCTCTTTGGCGCGCCTGAACACCTCGGCGGGCGCGCGGCCGAACATCTCGACGTAGAGGCGCGCGGTCACGTGCGCGTGGCGTACGGTGTCCTCTCTTGTGACCTGCTGGAGGGCGGGGTCGCGCGTCAGCAGCGTCGGGTCGGAGACGCCGGTATCGGTATAGGTCGGATAGACGCGCGACATGGCCCGGCCCAGTGTGCGCTTCCACAGCGGAATCGCCGCTGTCACCATCAGCGCGGGGGCCGAGTAAATGGCGGCATCGAGCAGTCGTGGATGGCGCAGCGCGAACAGCAGCGCGATGGTCCCGCCCATGGAGTGGCCCACCAGCACCAGGGGTAGTCCCACGTTCTCGGCGCGGGCGCGCCGCACCAATGGCAGCAAGTCATCGACGTAGCGCTGGTAGCGCGGCACATGACCGCGCCGTCCCTCGCTGCGCCCGAAGCCGCGGTGGTCGTGGGCATAGATAGCCGCGCCACGCGCAGCGAAATGCTCCACGAAGGGCAGATAGACAGCGGTGTGTTCGCCCAGTCCGTGCGACAGGACCATCACGGCGTCGACCGAACCGCGCGCCGGGCGCCAGTGCTGCACGAAGATGCGCTCACCGTCCGGCGCGCGCGTGTAGTCCGTCTCGTGCGCGATGGCTTGGCGGAGATCAACGCGCGGCGCAGGCGCCTCCAGATCCTGGATCGTCGTCATATCGTCAGCGCCCCGTCTACCTACGCTGCCTGGCGGCGCCAGATCAACCCACCGACGATGGCCACGATGATGATCAGCAGCACGACTCCGCCGTATCCATCGTGGAAAAGCCAACGGAACGCGAACCAGTACAGCAGGAACTTGAAGATGCCGATGCTGCCCAGCGCCCCTAGCGCGGCCCCGAGGCCGGCGCCCGCCTTCGCGAGAATCACGAAAAAGGCGGCGATGCCAGCGCCGACGCCCTTGAGCACGCCGCCCCCGCCGCTGTTTGCCGGCCGGCCGTTGATCGTGGTCCCGCTGCTGACCGTGTTGGGCTGCTGCGCGTAGGGATTGGCCGCCGGGAATGATGAGCCTGAGGCCCACGTCCCATCCGCGTTCTGCGCGGGGGTCTGCGTCTGCGTCGGCATCTGCGCCCACGTCGCGCCGCCGTTCCCGGTCTCAGTACCGTACGTCGTGGCGCCATACGACGGGGATGCCGCCGCGCCCGCGGAGGGCACGGATGACCCAACTGCTTGTGGGTGATAGAGCGGTCTCTCCGGGATCACCGTGGGCGTGTCGCTCTCGGCGCCCGCGTACGACTCCTGGTACGAGGGCTCCGTCGGTTCCAGCGGCGCGGGATAAGGCTCATACGCGGGTGTGGAGGCAGAGACGCTGCCGTACGCGGGCGCGGCCTCCGCCTCTAATGGTCGTGTCGCTTGCGCGGCACGTTGCTCGCGCCCGCAGTAGGGGCAGAACTGGTCGTCCGACCCGATCTCCATCCCGCAGACGCACGTCTTCGACGCCATCATACCTTCTCCTCTGTCCGGGCAGGCCGCGTGTCGCGCGTCCCTAAACCGCACGCCTCTCCAGCGCGCCGGCCCGACCCTGTGGACCTCTTAGTGTTCACTGTATCACGGCAGGGCAAACGCTGCCGGACAGTCGGGCTAACGGCTTACTGCTTATGTCGTGGCGTGGCGCACGACGTCGACCACGGCCACCTCGCACAGCGTCAGCACGACGCCGGCCAGCAGCAGCAGGGCCGCGTCGCCGCCCGTTGCCGCGCGCTGCTCGCGCCGCGTCGCCACGGTCACTACCACGGCGTTGACGAGCCCCCAGCCGACCAGCACGCCCAGCGTTGACAGCAGCGAGAGGGGGTAGTAGAGCCAGGCCCGCGAGGCCAGCAAGACGGCCGCGGCCACGATGGCCGCGACGACGAAGCCGGCCAACTCGGTGTAGTCTTCCAGCACGGCCTCGTCCTCGGGCACGCGCCAGACGACGCGGTTGACCAGCGGTAAACCCAGCACGGCCAGAGCCAGCCCCGCGCCGGCGCCGGTGATCACACGGATGGGATTGGTGGTGGGGTAGAGGCCGTGCAGGCCGCGCGTCTGCAGGGTCGAGTTGATGCCGTCCACGACCATGGCCACGAACAGCCCGCCCAGCAGCGCGAGCAGCGGGCGTGGGGGCCAATGCGCGCTGCGTCCCCTGCCCACCACGACGGCCGCGGCCAGAGCCAGCAGCAGCGTGAGGTAGAGGCCCGCGTCGCGCGCGTCGAGCGGCATGGCTTGCCCGCCGAAGCTGAGGGTGCGCGTGGGCGCCTGCGCGCAGCAGGCCGCGCCGACCAGCCGCAGCTTGGCGTCGAGCGGCCACGGCGTCAGCGCGACGAACAGGACGACGACCAGCCCCAACCCTAGCGCCACCGCCCGTCGCCGTTGGTTCGCCGGTCGCTGGTCCCCTGCTGGATCGGCCTCCGCGACCGTTGATGGGACGGATGGGGCGGGCGATAGCGACGGATCGGAGGGTGGGAGAGGAGGGGTGTTGCCGGAACCGGCCATGGTCGATGACGCCCTAGCCCACGATGCCGGCCGATGGGCAAACATCGTTGAGGAGACAGCCGGGGCAGTCCGGCTTCCTGGCCGTGCAAACGGTCCGCCCATGCAGGATGATGCGGTGCCCCGAGTCCAGCCACTCCCGCGCCGGCAACAGAGCCATCAGGTCGGTCTCCACGCGCACAGGGTCGTCGCTTGTGGTCAGTCCGAGGCGGCGCGAGACGCGGCCCACGTGCGTATCCACGGCGATACCCTCCACGATGCGGTGAGCATTGCCCAGCACCACGTTGGCCGTCTTGCGCGCCACGCCGGGTAGGGCGGTCAGGGCGTCCATGGTTTTGGGCACGTCGCCGCCGTACTGCTGGACCAGGATGCGGCAGGCGGCCTGGATGTTGCGCGCTTTGTTGCGGTAGAAGCCGGTCGGCTTGACCGCCGCCTCCAGTTCGTCAAGCGGGGCGTTGGCGTAGTCCTGGGCCGAGCGATAGGTCCCGAATAACGTCGTCGTCACAGCGTTGACACGCTCGTCGGTGCACTGCGCGGCCAAGATCGTGGCCACCAGCAGCTCGAGCGGGTTGGAGAAGCGCAGCGCGCAGGTCGCGTTGGGGTAGGCCCCGCGCAGGCGCTCCACGATCGTCGCGACGCGCGTTGCTCCGACTGCCTGGGTTGCCTCGGCCTCCTGGTCGATTTGCATGCTGAAGCGGCTCCTACAAATTCACGCCTACGTGTCGCCGTTACCGGAAGGTAAAAGTGGCATGTATGCCTCGAAAGATCGGTACTGCCAATCATCCTCAAACCGTGGGCGTGGATCGGACCTCAGCGCGCCTGCTAGCAAGATCGCCAGTTCAGCGTTTGCCGCTGTTGTCGACGTCGCCGCGCAAGTATTGCCAGAGCGTCACCTCCCCTCTCTTGCAAAGGAACTCCTTGCTCTGAGGCAAGTGCAATAGCAAGTTCAACTCTCGCTATCGCTTTTTCCTCCGACCCTTCCGCCGCATTCAAAAAACGAGTAGCCATTTCCATGTGTACCTGATGACCCTCGGTTGTTTGCGCATCCACGGTCGCGTCATCGGGTTGCATAGGAGCAGATACCGCCAGCGTTACCTGCTCCATCTCGTTGATCGGTACGGTATTCTCGCGTATCTTTGAGTGCTCCGTAGTGGCTTTGCCCAAAAAGGCATGCTTGCCCATAAAGCCCCGTCTTGCCGCGCATCGCATCCTGCCCAAAAAGTCGCTCACGCATAAGACGTTCAAGCAGGCATAGATAGAAGGTACGGCACGTGCTGGACTGGTGCCACGGAGCGGCAGAGTGGCGCTAACGCGCGGGCAGCAAGCCTAAATGGCAAGCACCTAATTCAATTAGGAGAGGCAACTAGTATGCTCGCCGCACCTCGATGATTTTCAATTATCTTGCACGCTCCCGTTTCCGTTAGAGCGTGTATGCAAGCGTGATGCACGCTTAACACAAGGTCTTGAAATCTCTGATCTTGCTCTAGGGGCATTACTACCAAACCTATAGCTTTTGCCTTGTCCATTGAGAGATGTCTATCGTGCGTCTTCGTGAGCGCATGATTCGACAATTCTTCAACGATAACGTTGGCTCGTTCGGCAGCTTTTCTCCTGCCGCTGAACATGCCTGTCATCAGCCATTCCCTGACCATTTGCGCGGACAAGTCTACCGCTTTCTGACAATCACCGACCAATGTGGGATCGTACTGAGACAGGATGGGTTGCCAAAGAGGTATAGTGCTAGGATTGCTTATGATATCTTCTCTTGCCTGTCGAAACTCCTCCAAGATACCATGAGCCGCCATGCCTCCAAACTGGGGATCAATCGGCCCTAGACTGGACTGCTTGCCCATGACTATCTCTTTGCACGCGCAAGCTACCATGGTACCAGCGGACATTGCTATCTGCGGGATAATAGCCCGGATGTCCGTGCCGAACATAGATCGCAAGTAGCTCACTAGCGATTCTGTCGCCGCTATGCTACCCCCTGGCGTATGCAAGAACAGGTCTAAGCCTTTAGTACGATCAAGTTCATGAATGGTAGCCATAAAGCCATTCTTGTCATTGTCATTGATGCTGAATAAATCACCCAATCCAGCACTAATGACATCTAGCTTCTGCAGCCATCCAGAGTAGTAGACGATGGTGTTCCGGCCTGTATGCTCGTATAGTTCCTTGATGTATTTACGCCGAACTAGATCGTATGCCGATCCTGACGCTTTGAGGGTATTAACCTCATCGACCAACGTTTTCCAGTTCGGCATTACTTACTTCACGTCCGTGGTGGAACCAGAACTGTAGGAAAGGCGCAAGCTATAACTCCTCGGAGGCTTTACCTGCTTCTCTTTTCCACCTTGTTCTACTATGTGCGTGCGCTGTTCCTGCGTCGCGATACGCATTGTCTCAAAGACCTGATGCGCTTCTTCCTCGGAGACATGCAGGGGTGTAGTCTCGGCATTGTCAGCCACAGCGTTTCTCCTTTTCGATATGATATGATGTGCGCCTTCGAGCTACGTTAGCTTCTTAACTGCCTTGCTCTTAGTGGAGACTGTGCCAAGGTTTTGCTGTGCTACTATTTTGCGTGGCGTATTCCAATAGGGGCTTTTGCACTTTGGACATACGTGGGGGGGTTGATCCTTCTCGCGGGGTAGCCACTCATGCCCGCACCGATCACATTGATAGCCCCATAATCGTACCTTCGCCATACCTGCTAGTATCTGCCTGTTAGGTACAATTGTCAAGCTACTTCAAAATCTGATGATGGGTGTGCAGACCAACGTCGTAACCGGCGTCGAGGTCACGGACAGTACGGTCAATGACGCACCCTACCTCCCCACCTTGGCTCAAACAACCGCCAGGTGGTTCATCATGGAGGAAGTGGCGGCGGACAAGGGCTACATGTCGAGCGCGATGAGCCCCTACAGCATTACCACAAGCGCAGCAATGTCGAAACGACGTTCAGCATAGTCAAGGGCAAGTTTGGAGACGCACTACGTTCCAAGGGCGCGGTAGCGCAGCACAAAGAGGTGCTGTGCCACAACCTATGCTGCCTCGTGGCGTCGATATACGAATTGGGCATCGAGCCGACGTTTTGGACAGAGGCAGCAAGCGCATAGGAAACCAAACAGAGGGACGGGCAACAGGAACAATCCCTGTTGCCCGTCTCTCTGTCACAGTGCTAAGCTTCTAATACGGGCAGACGTGTTGCGATCGAGTCAAGTTATTGCAGCACGTCTCGTCGGTCTGAGGCGGAGCCTCTCTAGAATTGATGTCGTTTCTGTTGAGAGGCTTGGTATCGTGCCATAGCTTGGGCGTGGCGCTTCGATACCAATGAACGTCTACTCCATGTCGCCTCATGCCCACATCTGCCGACGAAAGCCAATCTGACGTACGATAAGTACTTCGCTCCCAATCTTCACGCTGCCTTGACGTGGCTACTCAAAGAACGGGGCACAGATTGGAGACCATGCGGCGCTTGTACGGGTCACTCTACACAGTAGGCGGCGTGTTAGACTTTTAGGACAGAAATCACACTTGCCCACAATGTACGCTCGCAGCATACGTTTATGGGCAAAGCCACTCCGTAGTTAAGAACAACGGCGGTTGTAAGTGAGTACAGTCTTCGTGCGAGTCCCATTCCCTGTAGCTATTATCAGGGCCTGTCCATGCAGTATACCCCGTATCTTCAACGTACGAGCCATCGTCGTCGGTGTTGATAAGGTTGCGGGCAGGCTAGTCGCCGTAGTCCAGGCGGCGTGGGCGGACGACGGCGTCGGCGGCGGGGGCCGGGGCATCACCGGCGGCGCGGGCACAGAGGGCAAGGCTCATCAGGAAATCGTCGTGGCCCTCGCTGTCGGGGACGTAGAAGGTCATCTGCTCGCCCGCGCGCAGCTCGTAGCGCGCCGCCTCGGCCTCGGCCCAGAACGCACGGATCTCGTCGGATCCATCGGCGGCGTAGACGCGACAGCGGCCCGTATTGACCATGCTCAGCAGACCAAAGGCCAGCCGGCTCTTGCTTGGCGCGGTAAACACGAACTGCTCCACGGTCGGGCCGAGCTCGGACGCCAGCCACGAGGCGATGCCCGCGCCAATGCCGGTGGCGTCGACGACCACGCGCCGGCAGTCCCACACCTCGCGCAGCAGGTGGCGCAGCGCGCTCAACTGTGTCTTGTGGTCGCGCCCCGTCCAACGGTGGTGCGCGACGATCTCCAGCACCGGCTCGCGGTCGTCGTCCCAGCGGACGCGCCCGATCGTCAGCACGGTGGAGTCGCGGCGCGGCCGCACCGCGCGCAGGGCCGCGTCGGCGGCCTGCTCATCCTCGCCCGCGATGTCGATCCCGGCCACGTAGGCTTCGCCCGGAAGTGGCGCGGCCAGGCGCGCGTGCCGTCCCTGCAGTAGGGCGCGCTGGGCCGGGGAGAGGAAGCGGCCCAGGCCCGCCACGCACTCCAGGCGATACTGCGTGCGGATAACCGGGTGCTCCGCGCCCAGCCGCGCGATCTCGCCCTCCACGAAGCGCCGGTAGGCCGGGTTGAGCGCGGCCAGTTGCTCCCAGGTGTACTCGAAGTGCAGCTGGCGGCCCAGCCGGCGCTGGCGCTCCAGGTTGGCGCGGCGCTGGCGCTCCAGCAGGCAATCTTCCGTCCACGCCGTGCCGTAGAGCACCGTGGTGGCGTTGCCGGTACTGGCCATGGGACGGAAGTCGCGCAGGTACTTCTCCTCGTCCACGTCCTGGGCCTCGTCGATTTCCAGCAGGATGTCGGCCGTGGCGCCGACGACGTTGGAGGCGCGGTCGGCCGAGAAGAACAGCACCCGCGCCGCGCCCAGGCGCAGGGCGTAGCCGTGCTCCCCGCGCCAGCGTCCGGCGGAGAAAGGCGCGTCAAGCTCGCGCTCCAGCCGTTGCTTGCTGGTGATGAGCTGCGGCGCGAAGGTCGGCGCGGCCTTGACGATCTGACCGCCGCGCCCGGCGAAGAGGTTGAGCAGGTAGAGTTCGAGCGCGGCCGAGGTCTGGTTCTTGCCCATCTGCCTGGCCATCATCACGGTGATGACGTCGCCGTGTCCTGCCCGCACGCTGGCCACAACGGCGCGCGCCGCCTCGACCTGGTAGGGGCGCAGCGGGCGCGTCCCGGCAACCGCGACAAAACGCTCCACGTCGGCCAGCAGCGCGCGCACCCCCGCGCGTTGTTCGGCCCCTGTGCCCCTTGTTATGATCGGCATCGGCCACCTCCTCGTCCGTGCTGTGTAGCGCGCGTACAACCATGACACCGCCAGGCTAGATCCATTGTCGCGGGCACGGTGGACGAACGCCGCTGTCGCCGCGTCATGCGAGTCGTGGCAGAGGCTCGATACGACCTTCGTCGGTGGAAGCGGCGCCTGCATGTCATACTATAGGCGAGGAGCATGGCCGATGGGCGGGCGATAAGATGGCCAGGGCCAGCAAAGCGTGCCGGTCCGGTTCATGCTCAAGGAGTATCGTCCCAGTTGCATGTATTCTGGTTTGAGTTGCCGCCTGGACTCATCGTGACGATGTACCAGGGGAGCACGAGTAGGTGAATGGGAAGGGGACGTATGACCAACGCCAAGGGTACAGTACTGGTCGTGGACGATGACCCATTCATCGTCGACTTCATCGAGACGGCGCTGGAAGACGAGGGGTATCTGGTGCTTGCCGCGGTCAACGGCGGGGCGCTCAAAGCGGCGCACGACCTGCGCCCAGACGTCATTTTGCTCGACATTATGATGCCGGGGATGGACGGTGTAGAGGTCAGCCGGCGCCTGCGCGATGACCCGGTGACGGCTGGCATCCCGATCGTGGTGATGTCCGCGCAGGACCGTCTGCGCACCACGTCGAGCCTGATGCCGGTCGACGACCGGTTGCCCAAGCCGTTCGATCTGGACCACCTATACGCCATGGTGGCTCGCTGGGCGCAAGCCTCATGAAACGTCGCACCTGGCGCCGCTGGCCGGCCGAGCAGCTCAATCCGACGGGCGCCGGCGGCCGTTCCCCCTTTCGCGGCCAGGGCAAGGGCGCCAAGAGCGGCAAGGGTCAGGGGAAGACCAGGCGCGACGCGCGGCAGCCGCTGCTGTGTCCCGTCTGCGACGCACACCTGGTCGCCAAAGATGTCGTCGAGCAAGGGGCTCGTGGCCCGGAGATCGTGCGTAGCCTCTCCTGCCCCAACCCAGCGTGTCCTCGCGCTCGCGAGATCCGGGCGAGTGATTAGTGGCGAGTGGCGAGTGGCGAGTGGCGAGTCACTAATCACTCGTCAGTGGAAGCCGTTGGCGACGTTGTTCAGGGACGAGGCGATGCGCGGTTCCAGGAACAGGACGGCGACGACCAGGCAGGCCGCGACGAAGCCAAGGATGGCGGCATACTCCACCAAACCCTGACCGCTCGCGACGGCGCGATAGGCGGCGCGCAGCGCCATGATGACCGACGCCAGGCGTTCTCGATAGGTCTTCACGATGGGTTAAGCCTCCATTCCGAACATGTGATGCCAGTATAGCGAGAGGCTGCGCGCGCGCGCAGCCTCTATTCGGGTAGAATCCGGCCCCCTACTCGTCTACCGCTAGCCCTTTACGTGTCTTGCGTATCCCCCTTTCGTCCGCCTTATGCCCCCTGCCTCCTCGCTTCCTCTCCACTATCGGCGATGCGGATACAGGCGCCGTGCCTCCCATCATGATGTGGGACATCGCCGCGTCATCTTCGTCCAGGAGGCGCCGCCCTTCCTCGCGCACAGCGATGTCGAGCGTCTCTCTCTCGGTCATCCCTTTGTCCTCAGCAGTCGTCCGGGCTTCCCGCACATCGTTGAGGGCGCGCACCAACGCATGGACGGTCCGCGGGATCTCACCCGGCCGGTCAGGATCGTCACGCTCGATCAGGCGCAGCAGGTGCAGACGCAACACCGCGACCTCCGCGGCCAGACCCTGTTGCGCCAGCGCCTGGGCAAACACCGTCTGCTCCGCGACGCTCAACACGCGAGCGTAGAACTCTCGCGGCGCAACCTCGGCGGCACGATCCCCCACGGGTAGCGGTCCCTGGCCGTTGCCCATGCGATGCTGGCTGCAGAAGCCATCTCCTCGGGGACGCCGCCGGCAGGGCCTGCCGCCCCTGGTCACGCCCCGACACGTCTCCGGCCACCCCTGTGCGCGGACATGATCGCCGTACAGCGCCACGATCTCCGCGCTCGCCCCTGCTCCCTCTTCCTCGCTCGCTCCCATCAGCTCCGTGCGTGTCTTTGTGTCCACAGCCGCACCTCGCCTTACCTCGCCTTCCCTCGCCTTACCTCGCCTTCCCTCGCCTTACCTCGCCTTCAATCGTCCCTCTTCCATGCCTCGCTACGCCTTACTCAACAGGCGGTCGCCCTCCTCCCCAACCACCGCCACCAGTAGAAGAACGTTTGTTCTAGAATCAAGCCCAGTATAGCACCCTGGCAGGGATCGTCAAGGAACCGTCGCGCGTTGCCAGTTGTCAGCCATCAGTTGTCAGAAGGACAACCGCGACTGATGGTTAGGTTATGGTCTACGCATGGTCTTGCTCGTGTTCCATCGTAGCTCGCCGACAATTGCTAACTGGCAACTGGCAACTGGCAACTGGCAACTACGTTGGTTCCTCAAAATACATCTGATCCAGGCGCAGCCAACCGGGCGACGAGGTCTCGGGGTAGTAGACGGCCAGGCGGTTGAGGGCGACGCCAGGAACGCCGGGCGTCCAGCCCTCGTCGTTGAGGCGCTTGGCCTCCCCGAACGTGGGAGCCTCGGCCGTCCGCGCGGGCGCATCAGCCGTGGCCGCGCGATAGAAGGTCAGCCGCTGTCGCTCGCGGTCGCCCTCGGGGTGCAACACGATTGGCTGGCGGCGCATGGATAGGAAGGTGAAGCGGCTCAGGGGTAGGTCCATGACCACGTTCTTCTCGCGTCCCAGCACGGCGTCGGCGACGGTGATGGAGCGGCGCGGGATCGGCTTGAAACCCTCGGCCGTTCCCGCCGCGGCCAGACGGCGGCGCTCGCGCTCACCCTCCAACTGGCGCAGGCGGCCGCGTAACCGCTCGTAGCGCCGCCGCATCGGTACGAACTCCCGCTCGAAGAGGGCGATGTCCTCGCGCTGCGCCACGATAGCCGCCTCGAGCGCACCCTCCGAGAGCGCCTCGGGCGCGCCGCCGGCCTGGTCTCCCTCGCTTGTTTCGGACCCCTGGTTTGCGGTCACATCGTCTCCTCAGCAGCCACGGCAGCCACGGCCGTGCGTGTCGTCGTCGCTGCCCGCGCCTCTCTCGCCTCTCCCAACTCGTGCAGCGCCGGCAGCGAGTCGAGCGGCCCGCCCACGACAACGGTGTGTCCGCTCGGCAAGCCGGCGTCCAGCGCGGCGTCCGCGATGGCCTTGCCCATGTCGTCGGCGGTAGGCAACCGCTCCACGGCGTCGCGCCGCTGCTGAAAGATGCCCGGCGCGCTCCGTTCCAGCAGCTTGGGCGTAATGGTGCCCTCGATCATATCGCCGGTGACCACCAGCAGGCGCAGACCGGCGGCTGTCAGGTCCGCCTGCCGCGCGCGCAGGGCCGCCTCGCCGGCGTGCTTGGTCGAGGCAACCGGGGTGTAGGCGTCGAAGTACGCCACCTTGCCGTGCAGGTGCGCCCAGTGGCTGGTGACAAAGACGATCGTTCCGCCGGGACGCAGCAGGGGCAGGGCGGCGGCGACGGTGGCCAGCTGGGCGTCGCGGTTGATGCGCATAGGATAGGTGGGGTCCGCGGCCACGAGGTCGCGTTCCAGCCCGCCCGAGGCGTTGAGGACCAGCAGGTCCAGCCCATGGCGCCACCCGGCCAGCGCGTCCATCAGCCGCGCGATGTCGTCGTCCTCCGTCATGTCGCAGCCCACGGCAAGGGCATGCGCTCCCTGCGCGCGAATCTTGGCGGCGACCGCCTCGGCCCGCGCCGCCTTATTGCGGTAGGTCAGGGCCACGTCGTAGCCGCGCGCGGCCAGCGCCAGGCAGGTCGCGGCGCCGATGCCCCGCGACCCGCCCGTCACCAGCGCCACCCTGTTGCCATCCACATGCGTGCCCATACTCTGATCCCCGAGCGCGTCTCGTGCGTCCAGTGTGCTGCCTCCCATCGCGGCCTCATGAGCCATTCCTACCACCCATCCCACATTGTAGTCGCTGGGCGCTCTTGTCGCGCGCCGCCCCGATTTTCCGACCGAATAGGGCCTGTCAAAAAACGCTACACTGTATTACATGCGCCTTTTGTCACACCAGGTGAGGCACGGGGTAGATCGGGCAGCCGCATTTACAATATGTTGTTGTATTAATGACAGGGGGGTGGAAAACGTCACCATATGGTCTACTCCGACTATATGTGGCGACAAGTGGCGGCACGGCGTATCGGTGAGATCAATGTCGAACTGACCACCGCGAGTGTTAGCATCGAGCATATCGGCCGGAGTCGTACTGAGTGCTACGTGAGGTTGACCCATGAGCACTGACGAAACTGATGGAGAGGTGCGAGACGAGGTACGATCGTATACTCGGCGCTTTTTGTCACTCGGGTTGCAGTGTCTTTCGATCATCATCTGGGGTGCGGTTCAAGTGGCCTTGACACTGGTTCATAGCGCCCTGCCATCAGATGTGCTAGTTCAAGGCACTTATGTTCTCTGCCTCATAGCGGAAGCTCTTGTCACACTTCTTTGGACCGGTGGGAACGCATGGCGTGAGGTGCATCTCTATTTTATTGGCATACGAACCGATGTACGCATCGCGGAAATCACGGCCCGGCATCGCATCGAAGATGCGGAGCGTCGTCAACTTACATCATCAGAAAGATCTACGGAGTAATGGATATGCTGGGAGCGTCACCTAACGATGACAGGATGCTATTGGAGCGTCCGTTGCCCGAGGCATTGAGTTTGTACATTGTCCAGGTCGCCGGCATTTTCATCATCGCGCTCATTTTTATTGGCCTCTTCATCGTCGCCTTCTCTATTGAACGAGCTACGAGAGCTATATCTAGCAGCAATCCCATAGGACCAACTGGCGGCTCGGTACCCGTCATACTGTCCTTTATTGCAGGTACAGCGTCGGCACTACTGGTTGGCGCTGCGATACTATTCCGAGCGCGGACGATGCGGCTTGGCAAAGATACAGGCGAACAAGACGCTTCGGACGCTATCCGCCATCTTGATGCCGCGATCAATGCCTATAACGAAGAGAACTTCGCTGGGGCTGAGCATCAGGGGATGGCTAGCTTGAATGCCTTTCAGCATCTTGGTGTGATCAAAGGCATCGCCGAGGCAAGTATGGTCCTTGGGACAACCTTTCTTCAAGTGAAGAGTCTCGATAGCGCCTACGTCTACGCCTCGGGCAGCCTTAGGCATTATGAAGCCATCAACGATGAAGGCGGTATGGCGCGGGCACTTTCATTGCTGGGCGATATCGCTCAAATAGAAGAGAGGTTTGCTCAGGCTGAAGAGTACTATCGTGATAGTCTTACGCACATGAGGTGGTCAGACAACAATTGGGACATCATCACGACGATGCTCAACCGAGCCATTGTCTTGGATGCATTGGGTCGGAGCGCAACCGCGGATGAGTTGCGAGCGAGCGCCTGGAACATCATCCAGAACGAAACAAAACGGGGAACACCGCGCAAGCACGTTCCGCTCGCAACTCATCATGCGTCCATCATTCGTAAGCCGATAAAGGTCGGTTAGCTATGAAGTTGTCTGAACCGTGAAAGTGCAGAGGAAGTGAGAGGTAGGGGCGGTAACAGCGCAATGGCGGTATCATAGGGTGCGGACCCAACGCGCCCTTATCCCATTCCGGAGGATCATTCGATGCGTCATTCGCGGACCTGCCGCCGCCTCACCCGTGTCTCACTTGCCATACTCTTGCTGACCGCTTTCCCTGTGTCCGCCGCGGCAGCCCCGTCATCATCTCCCGTCGCCTCGTCGCCGACGCCGCGCCATGTCCCTGGTCATATCGTCCCGAGCACGCGGTTGTCGTCGCCCGTGCCCCCGGCCATTTCTCGCTTCTATACCTGGACGCTGCTGGGCGAACGATTGATGCGCACCCCTGGTTTGACGCTCGACACGATTGGGCTGGCCGGGTGCTGGAGCGCGCGGCAGATCGCGCGCGTGACAGTCGGGACGGCCACGCGCGGCGCCGTGCCACGCGTGCGGATCGACCGCCGGAGCGGGGCGGTCACGGTGACGGGGCTGCACCGCCGCGACCTACCGTTGTCGGTTGCTCTGCGCTTTACGGGTCCGCTCGTCAGCGCGGCGCGCGGCGGCGCCATCACCGTCCACGAGGGCGGCCGCCACGGCAGCCTGGCCGTCTACGTCGTCGGCGGCCCGCGCTGCACGGTCTCACGGCCTCGACCGCAACGGCGCCCGCCCACCGCGCTCCCGACCGTCGTGTTGCCGGGCCACGCGCCAACCCTGACGCCGGCCAGCACGGCCACGCCGGGCGGTCCCAGCGCCACGCCTACGTTCGTCTATCCCACCGCGCCAACCCTGCCCACCATCGCGCCGTATCCCAGCCCGACGGATCAGCCCACGCTCACGCCGACGGCCACCCCCAGCCCGACCGCCACCGTGACCCCCACGCCCACCCCAAGCGCGACGCCGACGCCCACCAGCACGGCTACGGCCACCGCGACGGCTACCAGCACGGCTACGGCCACCGCCTCACCGACGGCGTCCAACACCGCGACGGCAGCGCCAACCACGACCACAACCCTCGGTGGCACGGCCACGCCTCGCGCATGATGCAGCGGCACGATAGCTTGCCGCCTTGCAGGAACCGCGGACCGGGCCGCCTGCTCCTCCGTCGACTCTACAGCAGTTGTCTTACTTGGCGTACAGGCCTTCAACACCTGATGCCGCTACGCTGACCACAGCATAATGATAGAATGGTGTGACAATCGGTTCTCCACACGATGATATGTAGGAAGGTCCTTTGGATGGCAATTCAACACGACCAAGCACGAACGGATTTGCCGCCGATGCTGTCGTTGAGTCCCGCTGATCTTCAGCAGATCGCGGAGGAGCAGAACGCCTGGCTCGCGTCTCCGCCGCTATCTGACGACGAATTGGCCGAACTGCGGCAGCAGTACCCCGAGCAGGCATGGGCCTATACGCGGGAGATGGAGGATGGACTGCGTCGAGCTCTGGAGGATGTAAAAGCCGGACGCACCATACAGGTCGATTCCATCGAGGAGATGTTTGCCGTGCTCGACGCGGATAGCTCTCCCGATGCCGACCTCTAGTCTTGCCGCCGAGTTCCGGCAGTACTACAAGAAACTAACGCAGGAGGAACGGGCGCAATTCAAGACCGCGGTCAGCAAGTTTGTTGTCGACTTGAAAGCGGGACGAGGCTTTCGTCCAGGCCTACGCATCCGTGGATTGGCACGGCGACCCGGTGTTTATGAGATGACGTGGGCTCCCGACGGACGGGCGACCTTTGAGTATGGTGCGCCCGTACGCGATGGCGAACCGCACATCATCTGGCTGCGCATCGGGACGCATGCCATCCTTGACGACTAAATGGTGGATCTTGCCCGTAGGATCAGGGAGATAGACTCTACCCCTGGGTTTGCGGCGGCAGTTGCACGCGGATATGCAATTCCTCCAGCTGGCCCGGCGCGACGGGGCTGGGCGCGTCGCCCATCAGGTCCTGCGCGCTCTGGTTCTTGGGGAAGGGGATGGCCTCGCGGATGTTGTCCTCGCCGGCCAGCAGCATCACGATGCGGTCGACCCCGGGAGCGATGCCGCCGTGGGGCGGCGTGCCGTACTCGAACGCGCGTAGCATGTGCCCGAACTGCGCCTCGGTCTGGTCCTCCGGGATGCCCAGCAGCCGGAACACCTGCTCCTGCACCGCGCGCTGGTAGATGCGGATGGAGCCGCCGGCCAGTTCGTAGCCGTTGCAGACCAGGTCGTACTGTTTGGCGCGCACCGCCAGCGGGTCGGACTCCAGCAGCGGCACGTCCTCGTCCAGCGGCGCGGTGAACTGGTGATGCACCGCCTTGATGCCGCCCGTCTCCTCGTCGCGCTCGAACATGGGCATCTCGACCACCCAGGCAAAGGCCAGCACGTCGGGGTCGGCCAGGCCCAACCGCGCGCCCAGCTCCAGGCGCAGCCGCCCCAGCGCCTCGGCCACCACGGCCGGCGCGTCGGCCACCAGCAGCAGCATGTCGCCGGGCACGGCCTCCAGGCGCTCCATCAGCGCGGCGCGGGTCTCGGGCGAGATGAAGCGGGCCACGTTGGAACGCACGCCGTCGGCGGTCAGGCCGATCGTGACCAATCCTTTGGCCCCGAAGCGTTTGGCCGTCTCGGTCAGCTCGTCGATCTCGCGCCGCGAGATCTCGCCCAGGCCTGGCGCGCGCAGGGCCTTGATCTGCCCGCCGCTCTCCAGCACGCCAGCGAAGAGCTTGAACTCGGTGCCGGCGAACAGGTCGCCCACGTTCCGCAACTCCAGGCCGAAGCGCAGGTCGGGCTTATCGGAGCCGTAGCGGTCCATGGCCTCGTGGAAAGTCAGGCGCGGGAAGGGCGTCTGCTGCATGCGCTTGTCCGAAACGGCGGGCACAAGCTCGGTCATCAGCCCCTCGACCAGATTGAGCACGTCGTCGCGGTCGACGAAGCTCATCTCGATGTCGAGTTGGGTGAACTCAGGCTGGCGGTCGCCGCGCTGGTCCTCGTCGCGGAAGCAGCGCGCGATCTGGAAGTAGCGCTCGAAGCCGGC
>JAABUQ010000732.1_pt1 | contig 75704 bp, 63 predicted proteins | sample 5560001 | NCBI WGS metagenome assembly JAABUQ01 (sample SAMN10711888, study PRJNA513371) | rock metagenome | isolation source: Antarctica rocks | place: Antarctica: Victoria Land, Finger Mt nord | collected 2015-12-18 | reverse complement strand
GCAAAGTGTCAAATTACAACACTATCCTTCTCCTATCGGACCAATCCCTTACGCCGCATCTGATCAAGGTCAAATTCCACGGGCATAATAGGGCTAATTCTTGCTTCGGCGCAAGCCCACCCAATTAAAGAAAAGCCAAGTTGTAATCCTTTAGCAATCACAGTTGGTTCAGTTCCCGCAACGAGGTTAAGGCATTCTTGCCACAGTTCGACCATTCTTCCCTCATTATAGTGCTCTCGATATCCCTGTAGGAGAGCCTCATGCGGTGTAAAGTCATTATAATTTAGATGTATTGTTGCCGCAATTAAGAAAAGCCAGTACCCTACCTGGCTTCCCTCTAAGATTGTATCGGGTTCTCGGCCAGCGTGTACATGTTCTCCGCTTTGTACATCTGCAAGTTCTTGCAATTCGTCAGCTAAGCGTGATGCGAGGTAGCTTTGGCTATGATCTTGTAGAAGCCGTGAGGTGTTTGACTGCTCACTCATATCGTTATCACGTAAGTAAAGATACACACTATACAATTGCCGCATTTTCACTCGAAGTTCTTCCGGTGTTTCTATGGATACAGAGTCTTTGTCTATATGAAATTCGTCTTCTTTTGTTGAACTAGTGTTTTGGGCAATGCTCTTGTCGTACACTTCTCCAGGATTAAAGATGCGTTCTTGAACAATCTTGTATGTGTCGTCTGGTAAAAGCTGTCGATAATAACAACTTTGGTAGCCCTCGTGGCAGGCGGCTCCTCCTTGTTGCACGACGCGCACAAGGAGACTGTTCTCCTCGCAATTAACAAAAATAGTGCGTACTTCCTGACTGTTACCGGATTGCTCACCTTTACGCCAAATAGTGTTGCGCGAACGACTAAAGAAGTGCGTGAAACCCGTCTCTCGCGTTTTCTGTAAGGCTTCCTCGTTCATAAAAGCAACCATTAATACTTCACCTGTTGCGTCATCTACAACAACACTAGGAGCGAGTCCCTGACGATCAAAGCGTAGCATTATTTTCCTCAACCTTCTCTAGCTTTTGCCAGATTAACAATGAACAGTGCCGACCACAATACATATTTCAGCTAGGTCGCACAACCACGCCCTCTCCTTGTAAATAGTGCTTTACGTCACATACACGAAACTCGCCGAAGTGAAAGATTGAGGCAGCTAGGGCTGCGTCAGCCTTTCCACGTGTTAATCCATCATAAAAATGTTTCAGTGTACCAACACCTCCTGATGCAATCACAGGTACAGAAACCGCGCTTGATATCTTTGCATTCAATGCTAGATCGTACCCTTGCTTGGTGCCATCGCGATCCATACTGGTTAAAAGAATTTCGCCTGCTCCTAGTGCAACTCCTTGTTGCGCCCACTCCAGTGCATCTTTCCCTGTAGGAGTACGGCCCCCGTGAATAAACACTTCATACTCGCTAGGCATATTCTGGTTTGACCGTGCGTCAATTGCCAGAACCATGCACTGGGCTCCGAACTGTTCCGCCCCCGCCTTAAGTAGTTCGGGCTGTTGCACCGCGGCAGTGTTCAGCGAAGTCTTGTCAGCCCCCGCGCTTAGCGTTGCGCGAATATCTTCGAGAGTACGAATACCACCACCAACTGTTACTGGAATAAATACTTGCTCTGCTGTACGGCATACGATATCAAGCATGGTAGCTCGATTCTCATATGAGGCAGTAATATCAAGAAATACAATCTCGTCAGCACCTTCTGCGTTGTAGAATTTGGCAAGCTCTACAGGGTCGCCAGCATCGCGCAAGTTTACAAAGTTTACACCTTTGACCACTCGGCCCTTTGCAACGTCCAGACAAGGAATTATTCTTTTCGTCAGCATCACTACTACCTTTCTAGCTCTCGTATTGCTGCATGCAAGTCTATATCACCTGTGTACAGGGCTTTCCCAACGATAGCTCCCTCAACCCCCATTGCCCCCAGGACGTGCAAGTCTGCAAGTGAACTGACACCGCCGGAGGCAATCAGAGAGTACCTACTTGTGGATTGGGTAATAGCTTCTTGCATACGCGCAATTGCCTCGATATTTGGTCCAGTGAGCGCTCCATCACGCGCAATATCTGTATAGATAAAGCGGCGCACTCCTAGCGCGCTTAACTCGATTGCCAAGTCTGTCACTGTCACCCCTGATGTCTCAATCCAGCCTGCAATTGCTACCTTTCCCTCGCGTGCATCCAGCCCTACCGCAATACGCTCTCCATAGCGTGCAAGAGCCTCTTGCAACAACGCGCGATTTGTGATTGCTACGGTTCCCAGAATCACACGGTCCACCCCTGCATCGAAAACTTGCTCAATATGTTCCATTGAACGTAGACCACCACCAACTTCAATCCGTGCGTGAGTCACTGCTCTCATTCGCTTAAGGAGATCAAGGTTTATGGGATGGCCTTGTGCTGCTCCATCAAGATCAACGATATGCAGCCATTTTGCACCTGACTCATGCCACCGCTTTGCAGTGTTCACAGGATCACTGTCATAGACGGTTGCTTTTGCGTAGTCGCCCTGATAAAGACGGACAGATTGACCTTCTTTGATATCAATTGCAGGAAGAATAATCACGCTTTTACCCACCTAACAAAGTTTTGGAGCATTTGTAACCCAAACTTTCCACTCTTCTCGGGATGAAATTGTGTACCCCACACTTGCTCCGTTGCGATAACACTACAATACGGTGAGCCATACTCGGTGACCGCCGCAACGCCTTGGAAATCTTGTGGTTCGACATAATACGAGTGCGCAAAGTAAAAGTAGGTATCCTCTGGAATATCGACAAAGATTGGCAAGTCTTTGTGAAGAGGTTTGACTTGGTTCCAACCCATGTGCGGAATTTTCGGCCCATGCGGAATGCGTCTTACCTCGCCCCGAAACAAACTCAGCCCATTCACCTCACCCTCAGCATGATGCTCTGCTAAAAGTTGCATGCCCAGGCAGATACCAAGAAACGGCTTACCTTGCTGTGTCGCTTTCCGAATTGCATCATCTAAACCATGCTCAGTTATTTGTATCATCGCTGAACCTGCCGAGCCAACACCAGGTAGGACAACGGCCTCAGCTTCAGCAACAAGAGCAGGATCATTTGTTACCTGCACTGTTGCACCAACATATTCAAGCGCTTTTTCTATACTATGAATATTTCCCGCGCCATAGTCAATTAATGCAATCATACTCCATATCCTCTTCCATCAATATGCCAGGATGTTATACCATTATTCCCCATAAATACCGCAAGCGCAAATCCAAGCCAACCAATACTTGCTGGCATGCGTTCAGCATCTAGCAAATTCATTGTCAATAAAGGACAACATAGTAATGCAGACTGCATAATCTCTAACCAATCGTCAGGAAGCGCATGTAATGAACGCAATTGCGCGAGAAGAGGTTGCAGCAGATGCTCTTCCTTTGTGGAAAGTAGGGCTTGGCGTACAGGAGCCAGTATATAACCATGATTGACGATAATCGTTGTATTATCAATATCAACACCAATATGATATTGCTGCGCTGTTTCTACAGGAAAGTACATCCACGTAGCAAATACATTGTGGAAAAGCGGCTTTATAACATCTAGTAATGGCGAATGACGACCTGCAAAGGCGGGATCAAAGTAGAGATAGTCTTGCTTGTTCTCCAAAAAGACATTGCCGAAGTGAGCGTCACCGTGTCCAATAACCGTAAAAGCCGCTCGTGCAGGAGCAAGTACAACAGTTGCACGCTCGATTAATTCGCCTAACGTGTACTGTTGGTTTATACCATTAATCTGCCATTTGTAAGAGAGAAGTACATCAAATGGAACACTTCCCTTGTTGTCAGGTAGTATCACACTTTTGTTACTGTAGTAGTTTTTCAAACGCTCACCAGTCAAGCGATGCCAAAAGAGTTGATGAATGGGGGCGCGTGCATGTTCTTCCGCACTGCTATAAGCAAGCGTTCGTGTATAGAGCGTGAGCAAGCGTTCACACTCGCGCCGCTCAGCATTCATCAGTGGTGCAATCGTGATGTCTGTTGTTTGTTCTGTCTCGACAGAGCGCATTAAATCAAACATCACAGGCCAGTGCACAACGGGATAGATCACCATTTGCTGTCCGTGTTCATGCATGGTACGTACTGGTTTAACGACGTTATAGCCAGCTTGTCGCAGCACTTCAGCATGGTAGTATTCCTCCAAAACACCTTGTTCTTCCACATGCGTCTTGAAAAAGTATTCCTCTCCATTGACAGAATAGAAGCCATTGAAAGAATTCAACGAAACCGCTTTTGGAGTGAGTGTCACGCGTTCTGTTTGCAAATTCATATGCAGGGCAAACCAGCGCTGTAGCAAACGTTCTGCTTTTTCACGATCAGTAAACTGCAAGCGTTGAATAGTTGCTAGACTATCTATCTGCTTTATCAGGGCAGGCAGTTTCGTTACATTCTCAATGAGAAAATCGGGCAAGCTTTGCTCAAGAATTGTTCTGGCTTGTGCTGTTCTTGCACCCGTCAAGACTGCAATGGCAATAGCATCTGCTGCATGTCCACCTTGTATATCGCTTGGTGTATCGCCAACGACAATGAACGGTTGTATTTTATGGCTATAAGAATAATCATATTCAGGATTAGCAGCCAGCAGAAATTGATAGGGATCAGGCTTCACCAAAGATACTATTTTCCCTTGTGCTTCGAGTTCGGCTTCGGCTTTGGCTATTTCAGCATGTGTGGTAATATGCTGTGCATCAAAGTATGATAACAGGCCATAGTTTTCGAGTGGTACGAGTGCTTCCTGTCCAGGCCGACCGGTAGCAATACCAAGCGTGTATCCCTGTTGCTGAAGTTCCTTAAGTGTGGCACGTATTTGTTCCACAGGAAGTAGAGGCTCTTCAAAGTAGATACAACCTCGTTTTCCTGGCTGCATTGGAGGATATTCATAATCACGAATGTACAGTTTCTCTCCCAGGTACCACTCCTGAAAGAGATTTTCACAAAACCACCACGAGGGACTGTAGCGTGCGAAAACGTCCATTACAGGTATACCCAATATTTCACTGGCATAGGCATTGAAACGCTTTATCAGCTCAAGACCACTATATCCATGAAACACTGGGCCATTAATGGCGTCAAGTACTCGCGTTTCTTGTAACTTTTTGTCTGACACAGCGGCTAGCTGTACCCTGAATGCTGCAATCCAGCCATCGTCTGCAGGTCTTAATGGCACTAATGCATCTATATCTGGTACAAGTGCAAGAAGATGGATAAGATACAAACAAAATCCGCAGTAGCACGTATCCCAATTGGAGTTGACTGCTCTTGACTTAAAACCTACAATTGCGGCCTCTGGCAGAATACCCCGACTAAGAGTACGACTTGCATCTGCTGTTGTTACGGGTTGATAGGCATGCGTAGTATTTTCTATATTCCAATAGCGCGGGCTATAGAGCAACTCATGTACGACTAAACCCGCCGTGTCCCAGTATGCTTCTTCGCTCGTGATAACGCCATCAAGATCAAAGATAATCAGCTTTGTGTTACTCAAGGCGCCACCCGTTTCAATCGGTCACGTACACTACGAACACTAGTAGATGCTTCACCAAAGCGGTAGGTCAAGGGCATAATGCTAATATTCGCAGCTCCAATACTACGCAGAACGGCCACTGTTTCCAGAAGTTCAGGAGCAGAGCCACCAATACGTACTATACCAGAAATGGTATACCATCCTGGCTGCACCGAAGTTGCAACCTCAGACATTGAGATACGCAGTTCAGCACGAGAGGTAAGCGTTTTCAGGTGCTGCTGGAGTTCGTCGGAAATATGCTGTATTGCTTCGTGGCTCTCCGCTTGTACCTGTGCAGTAAGCATAGAACGATCCCGCGCCTGTGTGCGTGCCTCAATTAATTCAAGAATGATTTCTGCAACTCTAAGCGCATGTTGCTCTTGCACAAGTTGTCGTCCATTCGCAACTAAACATGATTGTGAGCGTAGTACGACGCCATCCTCTAACAGCTTCAAGCGGTTTTCACGCAGTGTTGTCCCTGTTTCCGTAAGGTCTACAATCAAATCGGCAGTGTCAGTAAGTGGAGCCGCCTCTAATGCTCCATGTGGGGAAAATATTTTACAGTGTGTGATGTTATGCTTGCGTAAGAATTGTCCCGTCAAAACCGGATATTTTGTGGCTATACGAAGTCCTCGTCCTTTATGTGCGAGGTAATAGCCAGAGAGGTGCCAGAGATCGGCACAATTGCTCACATCGATCCATGTTTCAGGTACGGCAATAACAAGACGACAAGCTCCATAGCCAAGGTCGCGCTCTAGCACCATCAGGTCCTCGTCTCCATCGTCGTCGTCGTCTAACTCGTCTCCATAGCCACGATGCTCGGCAAGAATATCATAGCCTGTAATGCCCAGAGCTGCATCGCCGCTTTGAACGAGCAGCGGAATATCTGCCGCACGCTGAAACACAACCTCTACATCAGGCATACTCTTGATGCGTGCAAGATACTGACGTGGATTGCTTCTATTTACTTTTAGCCCACACTCGGCAAGAAAATTTAGTGTTGCTGCCTCTAATGCCCCTTTGCCAGGAAGGGCCAAACGCACTGTACTCACAGTTCTACCTCTTTCGCAACCACGCTTTGGACAAGTGACTCAATACTAACAACCTGCTCTTCTCCCGTAATAAGGTCACGCACCGTCACTACATTTTTTCGCCGCTCATCCTCACCTGCAATAATTGCGAGCGGGATATTCTTTTTAGACGCTTGTTTCAAGCCAGAACTTACACCATGTCCAGTCACATCAAGCTCTACATGAATACCAGACGAACGCGCGGTACGAGCTATGGAAAGCGCGTACGGCATCTCTTCCACATTTACAGGAATAACAAGAGCTTGCGTGCTTATTGCTAGCGGAAGGTCACTCTTTGGCACAAGGGTAAGGAGGCGCTCAACCCCAAAGGCAAAACCACACGCGCTCACATCACGTTTGCTACCAACTGCACGCATTAAGCGATCATAGCGTCCTCCACCACAAAGTTGTGTATCAAAGCCGTCTGCTTCTTGCGCGTGTATCTCGAATACCAGCCCTGTATAATAACTGACACCACGCCCAAGCGAGAGATTGAGTACAATCTGTTCGCGTGGCACTCCTCCTTGCTCGAGAATAGAGACAAGTTGTTGTAGTTCTAGCAATGGTTCTGTATTTAGCTGGTAGCGTGCTAGCAAGTCTTGCAAGGCATCAAACACATGCGGGGGCGATCCAGAAATGGCATGAAGCGCACGTAAGAAGTCTAACGCATAGAGAATCTGCCGACGTTGCTCACCACGCTCCATCTTCCATAAGAAACGTTCAACTACCTCACGACGTGCATCATCGTCACCAAAGGAGATACTGATACCACTCAGCAGCGATGTAATATAGTGTGAGTCCTGTATTGGGGCTGGTTTATGACGTTCTACTGCCGTGTCACTTATTGGCAGGGACGCGATGAATCCGTCCCTACTGTCATCAGAAACGCGTGGATAGAGTGCTTCAAGACGAGCTTGTGCTAATTGCTCACCCTCTTCAGATCGACTAATTTGCTCCATCAGACTCAGAAGGAGACGAGCGGCTTGATCGTCAAGGTGTAGACTGTTAATAAAGCTACTAGCAACTCCAATATGTCCGAGTTCCAGGCGATACTGCGAAATGTGCAGTTCTTGCAGCACATCACACGCGAGTTGTAACATCTCAGCATCAGCAGAGGCTGCATGTCCACCAAATAACTCGATACCAAATTGCGTATGTTGACGATATCGGCTGCGCCCAGGAGCTTCATAGCGAAAAATTGGTCCAGCATATTGAAAGCGCAAAGGTAATGACTGCTGCTGATAGTGATCGAGATAGAGCCGACAGATAGAAGCTGTATATTCTGGGCGCAGGCAGAGATCGCGATGATGCAACCGAAATGCATAAAGATTTTGCCATAATTCCTGACCAAAGCTTGCCTGAAACAGGTCACTCCGCTCAAGAATAGGTGTATCAATAGGTGCATAGCCTGCACGCGCTAGCGTCATTGTCAAACGGTCTGTTATCCATTGGTGGTTTTGATGCGCTTCAGGTAAAAGATCATGCATTCCACGCAAACGTTCCACACGTCTTTTCATCTTGTGTTCGTATCCTCTCAACGAATGATCATCGTGCCAGCACCTTGATCGGTGAATAGCTCACGGAGCAACACATGCTTCTCGCGACCATCTACAATATGTACACGCGGCACAATTGTCAGAGCATCCAGGCAAGCTACCACCTTCGGAATCATGCCGCCATTGATGACGCCTTCTTCGATCAACTGCTTCGCTTCTTGTTCGCTTAACTCCGAGATTAATGAGCCGTCAGAACGCCGAATGCCCACAACATTGCTCAAGAAGATAAGTTTTTCCGCATTGAGCGCACTTGCCAGGTGTGATGCCACGAGGTCTGCATTAATATTCAAACAGGTTCCGTCCGGTCCCTCACCAAGAGGTGCAATTACCGGAATATACCCTTGCTCGATAAGTGCGTGTACAGGTGTGGGATCAACAGCCTCCACCTCACCCACAAAGCCAAGACGTTCACTGATAATATGCGCTCGTACCATACTTCCATCGGTCCCACTGAGACCCATTGCCTTGCCGCCCATATGTGAGACCATCAAGACTAGCCCTTGATTGACCTGTCCTAATAGGACCATACGCACAACTTCGAGCGTTTGGGCATCAGTGACACGCAAGCCATTTTCAAAGCGCGTTGGCAGATGCAATTTGTCAAGCCACTCATTGATATACGGACCTCCACCGTGGACCAGCACAGGACGAATGCCCAGCTTTTGTAACCAGACAATATCTTGTAGCACAGACTCCTGATGCTCAAGCGTGCTTCCACCTAATTTTATCACGAGTGTCTTGCCTTTTAAAAAATCAATATATGGCAATGCCTCGCTTAATACCTGCGCGATGAGATGTTGGTCATTAATAATATCGCCCTCCGGCGTCAATGAAAAACTAATAGCCATGAATAGGTCCCTCTCCTTATTTCATTACGGGTAGACAGACGGTGCCATCAATCCGGTAGTTTCTGGCAAGTCATAGAGAATATTTGCGTTTTGTAGTGCCTGTCCTGATGCTCCTTTGACGAGATTATCAAGACACGAGATCACGACAAGCCTCTGTGTACGGGTATCTATAAACGGATGAATAAAACAATGGTTGCTTCCATAACTCCACTTTGTATGTGGCGATTGATCAGTTACATGCACAAACGGCTCATTGGCATAGTGCTTTTCGTACAAGGCATGCACATCTTCTGTTGTCAATGTCGTTTGTTTCAAGTCCGCGTAACACGTCGCAAGAATGCCGCGTGTCATAGGCACAAGATGTGGCATAAATGTCACACGCAGTTGTCCTTCAACCGAGGAACTCCCAGTTGGTGCCGACGCAGCTAGTTCCTGCGTGATCTCTGGTAAATGTCGATGTCCATTGAGACTATAAGCATTTATGTTCTCGTTCACCTCATCATAGAGTGTGGTAAGCGAGGGAGTACGACCCGCACCACTTACACCAGATTTTGCGTCAATGATAATGCTCGGCGAAATGATTCCTGCCGCTATAGCTGGAACCAGCGCTAGAATAGCTGCAGTTGCATAACAGCCTGGATTGGCAACTAGAGATGCGTTGGTAATTTGCTCACGATGAAGCTCACATAGACCATATGTTGTCAACTCTAAAAGTGCTGGCGCTGGATGTGTATGTTTGTACCACTCTTCATAGATGTTCACATCATGCAGGCGAAAGTCGGCAGACAAATCAACAACCTTCGTGCCACGGTCCAAAAGCTTCAGTACTGACTCCGCCGCTGCTGCATGCGGAAGACAGACAAAGGCAAGATCAGTTTGAGCAGGTTCTTCCGTAATAACTAGCGCTGGATTTATGGTAGCAGGAGATGCTTGAAGCTGTGGAAATACATCTCCCAAGTGCTTGCCAACTGCACTACGTCCAGTTACAGAAGTAACAACAAACAGTGGATGCAGTGCAAGCAAACGCAATAATTCCAGAGCTGTATAGCTCGTCACATTAACAATAGAGACAGTTACCATACACTTCTCTCCTTTATATTCATAACATCTATATTCATAACATCACGGCAATCAAACACAATAAAAAAAGCCCTCGTCCCCCATATCAGGGACGAGGGCAAATACATTGCTCCCGTGGTACCACCCACATTGTCTTTCAATCTTCTTAGATAAAGAAGCCGCATCTCTCACGGCCCGGCTTCTCTACTTCAACGTAGCGAAGGTGGAAAGACCACTTTTTTGTTGACTCTTTTGCTGCGTGGGAGCCATCCACCCGTACCTACTTGTCACATAACGTGACTTTCTTCGGTCAGCCGCTTCCGAAGCGGTTCTGAGGTAGTATACCCATTCCGATCTCTCACCATTTATCGGATCGCTGTCGGACACTATTCTCATACTCTGTTCGTTCAACGCGGGTCAGTCTGTATTCAATTATCTTACCTACAAGGATAACAGGATAGAAACCAGATGTCAATTTATTTTTTAGCAGTAACTTCGTAAGATTATGGAGGAAATGACTATATTGAAGAAAAGTGTGCCATCACAGAACTTTATCATAGCCCTTGCTCTATAGCTAAAATTTGCATACAATACCTGTGTTAAACAATAATAAGATGCTCATGAAAACAATAACAGGGGGACAATGAGTCTCTATGCCATATGATAAAGATGCACATCGTGAAAAGACAATGGTTGCACTTTCGTCGGTTGGGGCGGCAGTTGGACTTACAAGTCTCAAGATTGTTGTTGCTCTACTGACGGGAAGCTTAGGTATTCTAGCAGAGGCGGCGCACTCTGGCCTGGATCTTGTGGCAGCGCTTATGACCTTCTTCGCGGTGCGCGTAGCGGACAAACCAGCCGATGCAACACATAACTATGGTCATTATAAAATTGAAAACCTTTCAGCTTTTTTTGAGGCTGTATTGCTCTTAGTCACCGCCATATGGGTTATCTACGAGGCTATACGTCGTTTGCTCTTTCACGAAGGACAGGTCAATATCAGTGTATGGGCGTTCGTGGTTATGCTGATATCAATCGGTGTTGATGTGACCCGTTCGCGTGTCCTGTTACGTGTTGCTCGTAGATTAGGCAGTCAGGCGTTAGAGGCTGATGCCGTGCATTTTAGTACAGATATTTGGAGTTCAGCCGTTGTTATTGCGGGACTGCTCATTGTCTGGTTGACCCATAATTTTTCGCTACCCTCCTGGTTAGCACAGGCTGATGCAGTCGCGGCACTCGGAGTTTCAGGAATTGTCATCTGGGTTGGTCTACGACTAGCAAAAGAAACGATTGATGCGCTTGTTGACCGCGCTCCCGATGAACTTGCACCTCAGGTACAAACGCATATCGACCACGTTCAGGGCGTGACAGAGGTACGACGTATTCGTTTGCGGCGTGCAGGCAACAAACTCTTTACAGATGTCATTGTCACGGCTCCACGCACGTATACCTTTGAGCAAATACACGAACTCTCTGAAGCTGTTGAAGAAGCAGCAAGAGATGGTGTACACAGCATTTCTCCACAGGGCGAGACTGATGTCGTTGTACACGTCGAGCCTACGGCCTCACCACAAGAAACCGTCACGGATCAGATACATTATCTCGCGGAACTCCAAGGAGTCCATGCGCACGATATTCATGTGCGTGATGTCAACGGACGCCTAGAGGCAGACTTTGATGTTGAAGTGCAGTCCGATATGAACGTACAAGAAGCACACGCGGTTGCAACACGCCTGGAACAAGCCGTGTTAGATAGCAACGAACGTCTCAGACGTGTTACAACACATTTAGAGGCACCAAATGAGATCGTGGTGCCACGTCAAGAAGTGACACAGCGCTTTGGCGAGATGAGAACAACAATTTGTAGCATTGCCAATGGTGTTGCGGGCGCAGGTAGTGCACACGACGTTCATCTCTACCGCTCACAACCAAATTCTGCTGGAGTTAGCAATGCAGAAAACAAGCTTGATCTTGTGCTTCACACAACAATCGACGCGCAGGTCCCACTCAGTCAAGCACATATACAGGCAGAAGAAATCAAACGTAGATTGCGCCACGAGTACCCACAATTGGACTCAGTCGTAATTCATACCGAGCCACCTGAGATGTAGGAACCGATAATGTGTTATTGTATAATGCAAAAGCTAAGTACCTGCGTTTTAGTAATTGGAGTTCTTACATGTCTACCTCTGCTCGCCGCGTATCAACATTTGGCACAACCGTCTTTACTGAAATCAACACTCTTGCACAGCAGTATGGAGCGCTCAACTTAGGACAGGGGAAACCCGACTTTGACACTCCGTCTGATATCGTGCAGCGCCTGACCGAGGCGGCGCAGTCGGGAGAGTACAATCAATATGCCCCCGGGCCAGGTAGTCCTGCGTTACGTCAAGCTGTTGCCGAGCATGCCACGCGTTTCTATAACATGGAGATTCATCCCACGGGTGGTGTTGTGGTAACGTCGGGCGCGACAGAGGGTATTCTTGCGGCACTCATGGGGCTTGTCGATCCTGGCGATGAAGTGATTGTCATCGAGCCATTCTATGACTCCTACGTGCCTGGAATTCTTATGGCAAACGCCGTCCCTGTTTATGTACCCTTGCATCCTCCCACATGGACGTTTGATGCAGACGAACTTCGTGCCGCATTTACAAAAAAGACACGTGCAATTATCTTAAATACTCCGCATAATCCTACTGGGCGCGTCTTCACCTACCAGGAATTGAGCCAAATTGCGGAATTATGCATTGAGCATGACGTAACAGTCATCTCCGATGAAGTATATGAACATCTGCTTTTTGATAACGCACAACATATTCCTATTGCTACACTCCCTGGAATGTTTGAGCGAACGGTTACGGTGAGCAGTGCGGGTAAGTTGTTTAGTGCGACAGGTTGGAAAATTGGTTGGGTCTATGGCACGCCCAATCTTATTGAAGGGGTCATGCGTGCACACCAATTTGTAACCTTCTCGGTGCATTATCCGTCACAAGAGGCAATGGCGTATGCGCTTAACTTACCAGCATCATACTACAAAGAGTTTCAGGCAATGTACGAAACAAAGCGTCAACATATGCTCTCTGCTCTCGAAAGTGGGGGACTAACGTGTGTTGCCCCGGAAGGCACATATTTTGCAATGGTAGATTTCTCAGAAGTTTTCCAGGGAACATCGCTTGAGTTCACACGCTATTTGATTCAAGAAATCGGCGTAGCGTGTATTCCACCAGATACATTTTATGGTCAGGAACACGCACATATCGGCAAAAACTATGTGCGTTTCGCATTTTGTAAGAGTGACACAGTCTTACAAAAGGTACATACACGACTGGCACAACTACACCAAATAAAATAGACGCTATAAAAAGCCAAGATGTGCGTTGTAATATGCAATAGTAAAAGAAGAGGTAATCGGGAGAGCGATGGTTAGCAATAGAGGAGACCTTACAGGAAGAACACTAGGAACATGCATACTGGAAAATCTTGTTGGGCAGGGTGGTATGGGTGCTGTCTATCTTGCACATCAAACCCGACCAGCGCGTAGAGTCGCGGTAAAGGTATTGTTACCCAGCACAGCTATGAGCACTGAGGTGTACGCGGCATTTCTTACACGCTTTCGTCGCGAGGCCGACGTTGTAGCGAAGCTCGAACACATCAATATCATGCCGATCTACGAATATGGTGAGCAGGATAATTTGGCCTACTTAGTCATGCCTTATCTTACAGGTGGTAGTTTACGCGACGTACTACAAAGGCAAGGAGCCCTCTCACTCGAAGAAGCCGCGAAGTATATAGATCAGGCGGCATCAGCACTTGACTATGCGCATGCGCAAGGCGTTGTTCACCGCGACCTGAAACCTGCCAATTTCGTATTAGCTTCAGATGGAAGACTAGTACTTGCTGACTTTGGCATAGCACGTATTATGGAAGATACCTCTAGCGGTTCAGGATTAACCAGTACAGGCATGATTATTGGCACTCCTGAGTACATGGCACCAGAGATGGTAAATGGTGAGCAGGTTGATTATCGCGCCGACATCTATGAACTTGGCATTGTGCTCTTCCAAATGCTCAGTGGACATGTGCCTTTTCGAGGAACAACTCCTATTGTCGTTATTACAAAGCATATGCAGGAAATGCTTCCATTCTTACATCAACTCAATCCAGCTATTCCTGCTGCTGTCGATGCTGTCATACAAAAGGCAACGGCAAAGAGGCGCGAAGACCGCTATACGTCAGTAAGTGCTTTTGCACAGGATTTCCGCGGAGCAATAAGTCAATCCAATGCGCCTTATGTTCCCTATGTCGTTGATATACAGAATAATGCTACAACTCTTGCCTCATCTGAACCAACAGTTGCACAGGCAACACAAAGACAAACCTACACACCTCCACAGCAAAGTGGTACATATTACAATCAGAGCAATCCAAATAGGCCGCCAGTAAATACTTCTGGAAACTATCAACAACCAGTCTATCCAACATATAACCCTTCCTCAGCAGATCCATATCAAGCTCCAACCAGGAATAACTATCGACCACTACTAGTAATTCTAGGTATTCTTGCTGCGCTCGTACTCATCGTTGGCGGAGTATCTGCAGGTATACTACTAAATAAGAATCCACAAGCGGGTACAGGGACAACACCGACGCCTGGAAGTACAGCACAGCCGACTGCGGCTGCAACTGCTACAAAGGCTCCACCAACACCTTCTCCAACAAAACAACCTACAGTAGCACCTAGCGCTACGCTCAAGCCAACGGCAGCGCCAACTCAGCCAGCTACCGTTCCCGTTGGAAACTTACTCTATAGTGCAGCAAGCCCGGGCAATGGATGTGATTCAGGTGGAGGTACATGGGTAAACTACAATGGAGCACAAGTCTCTTGCCGAAGTGGCAAAACTGCAATTAGTAATCCATCACAGACTCCATCACTGAACGGGACATTCCTTACTGCTATACCAGGACAAGGATATCCCGCGGACTACGTTATACAGGTACAGGTACAGCAAGATGCTGCGTCTTCAGCGGACTTTGGTGTGTATTTCCGTAACCAACCTGGCACGCAGTAAGGAGCCTATACATTTCTCGTTCATCCTGACGGGACGTGGGGAGCCTATGTTTATGATAACGATACAGGTAAGGCTACACGCATTAAGAGAGGAACATTAGGGGGAGATAGTCACGCTTCTATGACGCTCGCCATTTCGGTTAGTGGGAACCACTTTACTTTTTATGCCAATGGCAACAAGTTAGGGAGTGTAGATAACTCGAAATATTCATCAGGAACGGCGGGTATTGCGGTAGATCAAGGTGCAACAATTACCGCAAGCAATTTTGCACTCTATACCCCTTCTTCGTAAATCAAAGCCTTAGTTGACGCAAAATAAAGGGAGTAGTGGAAAGTTAATTGGCTTTCCACTACTCCCCTTATTATCTCTATCAGTATAAGTGGCTAAACAACACTCTTATTGCTGTACGCTTGCGTTACATCTTGTACTGGCCCAATGATTTTCCGTGCGACAAGGAATTTCGTCATTGACTCCCAAGTTGCACTATCATTGTAGCCAAGTTTTCCATTGCCTTGCCATATCGGAATAGTTGCTTGCAGCACGCTCAGAGTCTGAGCAATATCTGTCAAACCAGGAATAAACGGTTTACAAAGCGTCACCGCTCCTGATGGGTCCGCAATAACATCTTTTAGCCCCTTTAATGTTGCCTGTACAAAGTCTCGCACCATCTGAGGTTGGTTATGATATGTATCTTCTGTAGTCACAATACCATTTGAGACCAAAGGCTGGTAGTCTGAAACATCGAACGTGCGTACATCAAAACCCTGTTTCTTTAAGCGTAATGGTTCGTTGTTCGAGTAGCCCACGACAGCATCTACCTTATTTCCAACCAGTGCTGCTACCTGTGTGAAACCGATTGATTGTACCTTCACATCTGAGAGTGAGAGTTTCGCACTGTAAAGTAATGCTTGTAATCCTGTGTAGTTTGAACCATATGGCCCAGGAACACCAACGGTATGACCTTTAATATCTGCTAACTTTTTGATAGATGAGTTTGCAGGCACAATTAGGCTCACAGGATACTTTTGGAAGATAGTAGCAACATCAACTACTTTGACGTTCTTATCGCGTGCTTGCAACGCCTCGTCTCCACCAGCGAAGACAAAGTTGTTTTTGCCAGCAACCATTGAGCCAACCAAGTCAGGCACATTGCCCTGATTAAATATTACATTTAAGCCTGCTGACTTGTAATAGCCCTTACTTTGAGCGACATAAAATGGTGCAAATTGAATGTCGGCAATATAGCCAAGTCCAATAGAGATATTTCTTGTTCCTGACTGTGTCGTTGTACTGCCGCCACCTGAAGTTGTGCTACTGCTACCACAAGCACCTAGCAAAAGTGCCAACAAGACACTTATAGACAAAATGGACACAAGAGTAGCTGAACGATGACGAATAGGCATCGAGATGTTTCTCCGTTTTCTTGTAGATGATGTTCAATTAGTAAACAATCGCTGCGAGTTTCACCAAAAGCCATGTCACGCCATAGTACAGCGCTGCTAAAATCGCGAGTACAATGATGGTTGCAAACATCAATGGCGTGTTGTACTGGTGTAACCCTTGTTGAACCAGAGAGCCAAGCCCTGTATTGCCACCGCTCACAAACTCTCCCACTATCGCACCGGTAATCGACAGGGTAAAGCCTGTACGCACTGCGGCAAGTAGCGATGGCAGAGCAAGTGGAAACTCGATATGTGTGAGCAGGGACCAGCCAGAAGCACCCTCAACGCGGGCTGCATCGGTAAGGGCGGGATCAATAGTTTGCACACCGAGAATCGTGTTTATCACCATCGGGAAAAGGACAACCAGCATGCATATCACCATGTTGGGAACCAACCCGTACCCTAACCACAGAACAAGGAAAGGGGCGATCACAAGCGCAGGAATAGCCTGACCTGCCGACAAGTAGGGCTGAATTGTGATAGACAGCAAACGCGACTTCGCCAATCCATACCCTAGTGGCAGCGCAACTCCAACTGCAAGGAAGAAACCAAAAACGCTCTCTTGCACAGTGACAACAAGAGCATCCCTGAGATACATTCCAGTACCCAAGCCATCTGTCAAACTGGCAAGAACATCACCTGGAGGAGGTAGAAAGAGACTAGGAACGTGACCAAACGTTGTACTCACATACCAACTCACCAGGAGCAGGAGAGCCAACACAACTGGTGGCACAACTAAAAGTACTCGCCCGGTCACGTTTTGTACAGGAGTACGCACATTTTGTTTGCGTACTGGACGTTGCTGCAAGTCGTCTTGTGCTTGCGCATACGTGTGCACCATAGCAGGTGCATCATTCGTCGTAGAGGTGATAACACTCATTAGACTTCCCTCTGTCACAGCTATACTGATGGTCATTTCTGAAACAACGCAGAGAAAACCACCAATTCAACTGACATTCGGGAGGCATGTAAGGGAGGTACAGAAGAATCGTCAGTGCTATAAGGTATACACCAATAGCCCTGTTACCAGTGTGTAACAGGACTCAACGATTCCCATTTAAACCTTCTCCCATCCAGACTATACTGTCGGCTTCGGAATCACACCGAATCCTGTCCACCAAGCCGTTTTACAACGGCATGGAGACTCGCGGGCTTAGCACATGTACCGCGCACATATACTTCACCGCCGGTCGGGAATTGCACCCTGCCCCGAAGGTCTCTAAGGACAAGTATGCCACAAAATACTGTGGTAGTGCAAGTAAAACAACTACTGAATTCCTACATCTTTTGGGGCGTAGATCACGTAACCTTCAAAGACAAGCCTTCGATAGCTGTGACCGAACTGGCTATCTCTATTCAGCTTAGCATCGAGGAGCGCGATTTGTTGAAATCCTAGAGGAAACACATATGCAGGTAGAGCAGATGCCTTGACTATATCTCTATATGGAGCATACCGATCAAAGCCAGGATTGAGCTTTTCATCAAGTGCGCTGCAGATAATCTTCTCTTCACTTTGAAGGATAAGACGGTTACAGGTCCAATACTCTGAATAAATACGCGTGGTATTAAGCACGAGAAGACGTTGCACGAGACGATTTTGCTGTACATAAGACGCTTGTGCTTCAGGTATCCGTAGAAACGTCAAGCATGTTCCCATGATAAACACGATGAGGAGTAGAAACGGAATACCTCTACTTACAAAAAGATGCAAGGTCGTTCGTCTGTGAAACACTTTTTTTGCTATCCATTCTCCATTCCACAAAGGCCAAAGTATGGCAGGAGTGGCAACAAGTACACAGAGAAGATAGCGAGCCGTAGGACCAGGAAATACAGCAGCCGCGGGGCTAATTGCGTAAAGAAGCATGGTGCCGCCCGCGCTCACTAGAAGCATCAGACGACAGTAATGGCGTACTATAGTCTGCCGTTCAGTAATTCTATCATCTAACTGTAATAATGTTCTGCCCTTCCATCCCCGCCAGATGAGGATCACCGTGAGGAACGTCGCAAACGCCCATAGAAGCACATATCCTAACCCCCAGCCACCTTGTAAGACTACACAATACACATTTACCGTCCCAAAGTAAGGAAAGGCTCTAACAGGACACAGAGGATTAAAACCCGTAGCATTAGGTAGGCTAACCATAAAGGTGCCTACTATTTGTTGAAGGAAAGGCAGATGCTGTGAGGAGCCAGAGTGCTGAATAGATAGCAGGATTGCAATGGAGCTGCGGCTTAGGGGTGCAGTAAGATTGTAGTAGAGGAGGGGAAAGCCACCGATTATTAGACCTAACAGGAGGCTAAGGCCAGCCCATGACACAAGTTCACGCCGACAGAAGAGCAGGAGGAGAAGAGTTGCCGTACCCAGAAAAGGAAGAATTAGAAAATCAACCCAAAGCGCACACCCTATAACCAGACCCAGTATTCCATACACAATGATACGACGAAGAGTCGTTCGTGTGTATTTGGTCATCTCGTGAGGTGAAAGAACTAACCAAGAAATAACGAGGCAGATAAAGGCCGCAAAGAAGAGCGTTTCTGGATACTCACCTACAGCCCTTAACTGGCGTCTTATGATCTCCTCTGAGCCAAAGCAGAGCAAGAGAACAGTAAAAACCGCTAACCTCGAGGTATAGAGCAGACGTGTTAGATAGTACATACAGAGAAGAAAAAGCGAGAAGAAAGGCAAAAGGGCAAGCCGAAGAGTGAACATCGAGGGCCCAAAGAGATGAAACAACGGAGCTGCGATATAACCCTCAAGTGGACCTAAATAGGGCAAACCATAAAAGAAAATAGGCCATTCTCCATTAAAAGCAACATGACGTGCCAGAATACCCATGTTTCCTTCATCGCTGTTCGTTATCGGCCAGTTCAAAGAGATTAAGATAAGGCGGAGCAGTGTAGCTATAAAGATGACTATCAGGATAGAAAGTTCTTCTCGTCCTAAGCGCAGATATTTTTTCCTTTGGTAGTGTACCATGCGAATTGATGAAACCTTTCCTGATTAAGAGATACTCTATACTCCCTCTACTCCTTTCGCCTTTACGTTCGATATAGCAAATGCTATTCGTTCTTCACAAGGTGAAACTCTTCAGCGTAAGTGTAGTTATACTTCTTACCGATCTCGTTACCGAAGGTACGTATCATCTGCTCCACCTCTTCGCTACTATTCTCAAACTGGCTTACGTGTGCACGCAGTGCCTCCATCTTGCTATCCATAACTGAAGTAATATCAACTGCGTAATTCTGTACAGGCGCACCAGCAATGTAGATTTCCGAAACTTTGTGCGGCTTGAGTCCCTCTTGCATCAGTTCTGGAAAGTCCCAAGGATTTTGTGATGCAGGATAGATTGCCTCTAGTGTTGCACGTCCTGCAATGAGATGGTCGCGATGATACATCTGAAGAATATATGAAGGTGTCCAAGAGCGATCTGGCGATTGACAGACTACGCGCGTGGGTTTGTGAAGCCGCAACAGACGTACAATATCCCTACGCATCTCTAGCGATGGTTCCAATTGCCCATCAGGATAACCAAGAAAATAGACATCTTTTAGTCCAAGTGCGGCACCTGCATTACGTTGCTCTTGCTTACGCGTCTCAACTATGCGTTGACGAGCCGCAGGACTCACATCTGTTGCCTCATCAGAGCCACCACTGCCACCATCAGCACAGATGACATAGTAGACAGCCCAACCGTTGCGTACCCAAAGAGCTGCTGTGCCAGCACAAGCAAACTCGGCATCGTCTTCATGCGCAACGATAACCATTGCTGTTTTCTCAATTGTCATTGATGAGCTTTTAAATTCTGTCATAGAAATTCTTTCTCATATTGATAACCATCATTGCGTTGAACAGCTTTCAGGTACTGGGGATGCACGTCAAAATGCTTCAGATGAAACGCTGGGCGAAAACGAATTGCAATTCGCCCTTCATGCGTCCCCTTGTTTGGCCCATTTGGCACAACCGCTTTCACTATATCACCTGTTACATAGCCCATGTAGGATTTGTGTCGTGCCTTTGGTTTCGTTCTAGGAAAGCCGCTCTCGTTCATCAAGCACATCTGTCTACATCCGTGTCCCGTTGCCTTGATGATAAGTGGATGCACTTGCTTTACCTGTAACGCAGGAGGAGTGCTGGCACCAACACACGCGGCATCAATCCAATGCTGCTTGTCGAGTCCTTGTGTCACACGATTGAATTTAGTTCGGCCCCCTGTTCCTGTTTCTACTGGCAACCCTGTTGCTTTCAAACGTTCATACAACGCCCATCGTGTTGTGTTGACCGCCGCTGCGTCTTTCAGAGGGGCTTTGGCATGAGCAAGAACGCGACTTAGTATGTCAGGCTTGTCCTTGAGAAACATCCTGATATCTCTCGTTCCCTTGCGAATGTTGCATGGCTCACAGGCAAGCGTGAGGTTGCTCACTCTACTTGATCCACCTGACGCACGACATTGAATATGTTCTATCTGCAAGGGCACGTCTTTCTTGCCACAGTATACACATTGACGCCCCCATTTTTCAAGCAGATACTCTCGCACTTCATAGCCGTGCAATTGCCCCTGTTGATATTCAATGCCTGAAATCTCTGCGTTCTGCATTCGTTGGGTATCAAACTTGACGAGTTCCTGACTGGTTGCCACAATGGGGCAATATTTCGAGAGTCGATTGACCCATGTTACGATATTGGCGAGTCTACTAAGTTGAGATGGCGGCAACCATCCTTGCTTGCGTCTGCGATTGTCAAAACGCGACTTGCGATACCGTGTGGTTCGTCGCCGACGAGCACGGCGTACTCCGCGTCGGCTTTGTAGTGCATCGCGGATGCCTTGCCCTCGATGCGTGAGTTCTGCTGCCCACACCACATCTCCTGATGCATCATTAACTATTGCTATACCTGTTGTCTTGGAGCCTGGATCAAGTTTCAAGCGGAGCGGTTGTGTGACAGGCTCTTGCACCTCTTGCTTGAGAATGAGCGTGAAAGGGTATCTTCTGAATACTGCCGCTTTAGCACTGGATAACAACAGGCGTGCATATCCAGGGTGGATTGGGTCCAAAGGCTTATGCAGAGTATCGACAACGAAAATCTTGCTCATAATGAGCCTCCTGTTTCCAGGGTAATGGTGGCCTTGACAATGTTATGAGGCGGTTTGACGATACGAACACTGAGCATACCCGTTGCTCTGTTTAATCCGTACCCGTAGCGGTTGAGACTGGCCTCGCATCCCAACGTACCTAATTTCACCTCTAACGGAGCTATTGCTAGCTGAGTCTGGACAAGATCAGGCTTGCTCACGCAAGCCTCCCCCGTTCAACGGGATAGGTTCTTGACTGCAACCTTGTTTTGCCCCAAATCGCTCATGTCCTCCTCACTTTCACTTGTGAACTTGCCTCTACACAAAGTGTAGAAGCTTCTACTCCTTGCCGACTTTGGACGTGTCTCACTCAAAAGATGATGTTTGTTCAGGTTTAAGATATTGATGATAGTATTGGTACCACCATCCAGTTCAGCATCACAAAAACACGAACGCCACTTCGGACAGGTCTTTCTTGACCATTACACAACATTCTGTACGCTTTAACAGTCATACTGATTGTTCGTATTCACAATTGGAAAGAGACAGACAAGGATGTTTGTCTCTTTCCACCTTTCTCTTGCACTTAAGCAACGTGGCTGATAAGCACGCGTTTGACGTGATGCTCATAGCGACGCAATCGTTGCTCACGTTCCTCAGAGGTTTCGGCAAGCACTGGCCCACTCATATAACCAAGCGTAAAGCCGAGAATGGATTCGACATTATTGGGATCATCGTCGAATTGATAGCCGCCCTTGCCATCAGGAATGGCGACTAGCCGCATCACCTGTGGGACAGTCATGGCATGGACGAAAGGCGCGTCCTCATGCCATGTGTCGAAGTAGTGTTCACGTCCCATTGCGTAGGCATGGGCAAAAGGTTGGGTGTCGAGGATAACGGTAAGCTTCCCCCACTGGACCTGTTGCGAGGTTGTTGTCATGATGCATGTTCCTTTCTGTGCTTGACGAATGACTCCCCTTGCCGCTATCATGCGACAAGAAGAGCCTAATCACGGATTAAAGGCTTAGACTCTTCTTGTTGACTCCATCTAATGACATGGAGTCAACGTTGTACATCTTACAAAAGAAGTATATACAACTTGCAGCCAAACTTCAATACAAAGGCATATTTGATATCACACGCATCCATATGTGAATGGTTGCTATAGTATGATACTATGAGACTACCTCAATAAATTTTAGGAGCGCGTATTCGATGGAAGAGAAAAGCAAATATACATTACAAGAGTTATTTACAAATTTACCCATCTCTATTGCCGAGTTAGCTCGAAGAAGCAACGTGAATGAAGTTACGATTGCTAGAGTACGCGATGGAGAGTCTATTGCTCTCCGAAGCACTGCCAATAAACTCCTGCGTATATTTTCTGAGGTGTACGGGAAAACGTTGACACTTAACAACGTTGACTTTCCAGTCAGAGGCTAAAGAAAGAAGGAGTAGGGCGGTCCGAGTCAGCCTTACTCCTTCTTGGCATCAAAATGAATGAGTCAGTCATTTCTCCAAAAGAGGAAGAGTCCTTAATCTTTTTCGAGAAGAACGATAAGTAAGCCGCCGACCATCGCGAGATTTTTCGTGAAGTGAATTTGATGGTTTGCACGGTTCTGTGGATTTTCCTCTTGCCAAAATGGATGGCCCACAAATGTTGTAGGAATCAACGTCCCTAACAATATGATGGCTGCCAGTTTAGGAAGGAAGCCAACCGCTAGCGCAGTTCCGGCAATAGCCATAGCACCGCCATTGAGAATGACAGCCTGTCTCGCTACTGGAATACCAGATTGCTCAACTCTTGTAACACGTCCGCCAGGATTTGAAAATGCTCCATACCCACCAGTAATAAACACGCTTGCTAATAGTGTGTGACCAAGTGTTTTGACGAGTGACATAGCGTTCTTTCTCCTCACTATCATAGAATAAAAGAGAGACATTCATTGTTACACACTTTATGTAAGTGTACTTGTATGCTTATAACGCGATTCTGACCACATGCAAGTTACATTTTACAAGCTGGTACTACTCAATGCTATACGTCATAAGCAGAGCCGATACATTATTTTCTGTAGCGTTGGCTCATCGAGGGTATAATACATCACGAGGATCTACATGACAACTGAACTACGCATACTACCTATCACAGGGATTGGCGAAATTCCGCCAGGAACAGACCTGGGTAAACTCATACATGACGCACTCCAAGCCCAACATTTAACGATTGAACAAGGGGACGTGCTGGTCATAACACAAAAGATCGTCTCAAAGGCCGAGGATCAATTGGTCAATCTTGATAAAGTTGAGCCATCTGAGTTTGCACGTATCGCTGCTCAACAGAGCAAAAAGGATGCTCAACACCTCGAAGTGGTGCTGCGCGAGAGCAAGCGCATTGTGCGTATGGACCACGGTGTCCTCATTAGTGAGACACATCACGGCTTCATCTGTGCAAATGCAGGCGTCGATGAGTCAAACATTGGTGGAACACGTCAATTAGCATTGTTACCAGTTGACGCGAATCGCTCTGCACGCGAAATTCGGGCGGGCCTTCAACAGCTTTCAGAAAAGCAGCCAGAGCCTGACATTGCCGTCATCATTTCCGATACATGGGGCCGTCCCTGGCGCACTGGACAGGTGAACAATGCGATCGGCGTTGCAGGGATGGAGTCAGTAGTTGACTATCGGGGTCAAATCGACCCCTACGGCTATGAGCTTCAGGCCAGTGCCATTGCGGTCGCAGATGAGTTAGCCTCTGCCGCCGAACTCGTCATGGGCAAGATTGATCGTATTCCCGTAGCACTTATCCGTGGTTATGCATACATTCCAGCAGAGGGCGATGCTAACACATTGATACGCGACAGCGCATCAGACATGTTTCGCTAAGCAGTCTTATTAGAAAGTAACATCGCGTGACAATACATTCTGAGATACGGCAGGAGACACAGCCAAGCCGCTCGTCTGATCTTGCAACACTTCTACGCAATAGGCGTAGCGTGCGCAGTTACCAACAACGACCAGTGACACATGAGCAGTTGGAGCAGATACTAGAAGCAGCACGCTGGGCACCCTCGCCTCATGGCAGACAACCGTGGCGTTTTGTCGTCTTAACACGACAAGAACCAAAGCAGGCGCTTGCAGATAGCATGGGCGAAACATGGCAGCGCAATCTTGAGATGGATGGGCAAGATGCAGCAGTTGTCAACATCCGTCGCGAAAAATCGCGTCAACGTATCTTGAATGCCCCAGCCATAATTCTTCCTTGTCTCTACCTGGAAGACCTTGACTTCTATCCTGATGAGCAAAGGCAGGAAGACGAAAAGACGATGGCTATACAGAGCATCGGTGCGGCAATACAAAATATGCTTCTCATGGCCTATGACCTTGGACTTGATGCTGGTTGGATGTGTGCACCACTTTTTTGTCCAGAGGTTGTGTGCGATGCGCTTAAGCTGGATACACGGCTCATTCCACAAGCACTTATCACAATAGGATACGCCGTAGCCGACCCTAAACGGCGTGAGCGTCTTCCATTGAGCAGTCTAATTGTACATTTTGATTGAGGTAAAAATATGATTGTTGTTCTTGCAGGTGGTGTTGGTGCGGCACGTTTTTTACAAGGTGTGGTACAAGTCGTGCCACAAGAGCAGTTGACGGTAATTGTTAATACGGGTGATGACCGCGATTTTTATGGTCTGTATGTCTCGCCTGATAGTGATATCGTCATGTATACGCTGGCTGGTATGGTTGACGAGACGCATGGGTGGGGAGTACGTGACGATACCTATAATACAATGCAGCAACTTACGCAATATGGTGAAGATGATTGGTTCATGTTAGGAGATCGCGACCTGGCAACACACATTCACCGCACTCACTTGTTACGACAAGGAAAAACGCTGAGTGAGGTTGCTGACAATATTCGCACACAACTGAGTTTGGGGTTGCGTGTCTTGCCAATGAGCAACCAGCCTATTGCCACGCACATCAAAACACCTGTTGGATTGCTCCATTTCCAAGAATATATGGTAAAACGCCATACCGTGGATGAAGTACAAGATGTGGTTTTTGTAGGCGCAAAAGAGGCGAAGCCCGCTCCTGGTGTTCTCGAAGCTCTAAAAGAGGCCGAGGCTATTTTGATTGCACCAAGTAATCCTATTGTGAGTATCGGCAGTATCCTCTCTGTGCCAGGCGTACACGATACCCTGCACGAGGCAAGTGGAATGGTCGTAGCGGTCAGCCCCATCATCGGTGGCACAACAATCAAAGGACCTGCTGACAAACTCATGAGCGGTCTAGGGCTAGACGTGTCTGCCGTAGGCGTAGCACGTCATTACCGTGATTTTCTGGACGTGATGGTCATTGACGAGCAAGACAAGAACCTTGTTACAGCGATTGAAGACCTCGGCATTCCTACTACGGTCACAGACACCATTATGCGCGATAGTGCGACAAAAAAAGCCCTTGCTCAGACCGTATTACGCGCTGCTGGCTTAGCATTTTAGGCACAGTTTTTAGTAAAGATGTACTCAAATGTATCATGCACTCATTCCTGTTAAAGCGCTTGGCGAAGTAAAGAGCAGACTTGCTCCCTATCTTACATTGTATCAACGTGAAGAATTGGTACTCACAATGCTGAGCCATGTTATTCAGACGCTTCTTGACTGTCATGAATTAGAACGTGTTTCGGTAGTTAGTCCAGACCAGCGGGTATTAGAGTATGCCTACATGTGGGGCGCATATACCCTTCAAGAAGAAAAACAGGGCCATAATCCAGCATTGCAGGCTGCAGCTACACGAGAGGTGGCAATAGGAACGACAGCACTACTCACCATTTCCGCCGATCTCCCTTTACTTCAACAGAATGACATAGAGCGCATGCTAGCGGCCTCTCATCACTATGATGTTGTACTTGCTCCTGCTCAGGAAGGGACTGGAACAAATGCAGTACTGATGCACCCACCATTAGCACTACCTTATGTATTTGGCCCTAACAGCTTACAACGTTATCAAGAGCAAGCAGAGCGTCGAGAACTCCTCACAACACAGATACAACGTCCTGGACTTGCTCTCGACGTAGATACAATTAAAGACCTTGAACTCTTTCGACGCTACGAAGAAGAGGAGCAAACGGCGGCTCATATCGTCGATGCAGCCTATTTGCTCTAAAAGAAAAACTTTTACTATCCATGACCGTATCTCTCTGAGGAACATATTTTTGTGTTAAGGTCACTTCCTAATTCTTTTGAACAAGTGTTTATGTCGGTCTTGCAGAATACATGATATTCAATGCATCCGGTTGTGTATGCACATTCACAGCGCAATAGGTAAACCCTGATGGCAGGTTGTTCGATGACGTAAATTGTATTTCATGGTTGATTTGATCTTCGTAGTTCGTAACAAAGTTTGTCACAGGAATGTTCGCAAGGTCTGCATGAAGAAGACGTACTCGTGGTTGACAGGACTGAATATAGGGCTGCAAGGTAAGCGTGAAAGGTCTTGTAACGCTGACGACAAGTAAATTAAAACGATCATTCCCACTAATCTGTATGCGGTTGTCGGTTGTCAATGTCACGCGCACATCAGTAATGTCCCCCGTCATTCCCGACGTTTTTAGTTTCTCGGACACGAGCTGCGTTAAATAGTTACTGCTTATTTGTACAGTAAGCGATGAGGGTTGTGTAGAGACTGGCGTTTGAATTGGTGTCCTATCACGAATAACAAAAAGTGCAAAAAAGAGAGTCGCCAGAATTCCTAGCATAACGCCTAAGAGAAAGAGGAGAAAAGATAGTAAGGAATTACCTCTACGTATTCTAACAGGTTGCGATTGTGCAGAAGCATTTTTTCTTGTGGTAGATAGACTAGAGCCTCCCTCTATAGATTCAGTGGGTGCATCGTGATGCAAATCCATGCGTTTTTCTCCCTGTATTCTACTGTTTAGCTTATACTACCTTGATAGTAAGAAGTTTGCAAGTGGACAAAAGGACTTTCTTTATCTCTAATTTTCAAATACACCTTTGTATAGAAATGTATTTTGTGCAAAATGTACAATAACAATAAACTACTTTCTTATAAAATACCTATAGCATCCCATCCGTTTAGCGTCATATGATACATCAAAGTAAAACAAATTTCACGAGGGTTAGGTTCTACGTGTCTATATTTATGCAAAGTAGCCGAATCTTCGTTTGTGCAATGCGTGCCAGTATATCTAGCAATGGCGCTGGAAGTATGTTAAGAGGAGAGTGAAATATATGACCCCTGAAGAAGTCCTCCAGTTTGCCGAAGAGAATGGCGCAAAGATGGTTGACCTCAAGTTTACGGACCTTCCAGGGTCCTGGCAACACTTCAGCGTTCCAGCGCATGAGTTGAAAGCATCGACATTTGCCGAAGGAGTAGCCTTCGATGGCTCCAGCATTCGCGGTTTCCAGAGCATCAATGAAAGCGATATGCTTGTCATCCCTGATGCGGATACTGCTATCATGGACCCGTTCACAACTATTCCAACATTGAGCTTAGTTTGCGACATTGCCCATCCAGGACCAAGCGGTGCTAAAAAGCCATATACGCGCGACCCACGCTATATCGCGAAGAAAGCAAATGAGTACTTACGCTCAACAGGTATCGCGGATACAAGCTATATGGGTCCAGAGGCTGAATTCTTTGTATTTGACAGCGTACGCTACAGTTCGACCATGAACACCCAGTATGTAGAAGTGAACTCCAACGAGGCACACTGGAATAGTTCACGTGATGGTGTACAGAATCTGGGTCACTTGATGCGTGTCAAAGAAGGCTACTTTCCTGTCGCTCCAAGCGACACAATGCAAGACCTACGCAGTGAAATGACTCTCTTGCTTGAAAGTCTTGGCGTTCCTATCGAGGCACAGCATCACGAAGTTGGCGCACCTGGGCAAGGCGAGATTGATATGCGCTTCAACACCCTGCTTAAAAGCGCAGATAACATTATGCTCTACAAGTACGTCGTCAAGAACACAGCACGCAAGTATGGCAAGACAGCCACATTCATGCCCAAGCCTGTCTTCGGTGACAATGGCTCCGGTATGCACGTTCACCAGAGTTTGTGGAAAGAAGAAAAGCCCCTCTTCTATGCAGAGGATGGTTATGCATATCTTTCACAGCTAGCACGCTACTATGTCGGTGGTATTCTGACTCACGCACCTGCGCTACTGGCTATTGCGGCACCAACGACAAACAGCTACAAACGCCTCGTACCTGGCTACGAAGCTCCTGTCAATCTCGTCTTCTCGTCAGGCAACCGTAGTGCTGCTGTGCGTATACCAAAGACGTTTACAGCTCCTGCTAAGCGTATTGAATTCCGCTCACCGGACCCAAGCGCGAATCCATACCTGCTCTTTGCCGCACTCCTGATGGCAGGACTTGATGGCATCAAAAACCAGATTGACCCAAGTGAACACGGCTTTGGTCCAGTCGATCAGAACCTCTACGAAATGTCGCCAGAGGAACTTCGCGAGATACGTTCGGTGCCTGGCTCACTCGAAGAGTCACTAACAGCACTCGAAGCAGATCACAGCTTCCTCTTAGAAGGCGATGTCTTCACTGCTGATCTACTGCAAAGCTATATTGAGTTGAAGCATAGTCAATCAGACGAAGTTCGCCTCCGTCCTGCACCAATCGAATTTGGTATGTACTACGATGTCTAGTCGTCATACATCTTAAGAGAGTGACAAGAGAAGCGGGCCCGCATGGTTGTAATAACCATGCGGGCCCGCTTCTCTTGTCAACATGTAAAAGAGCTTATAGATATGTAAGTGAGGAAATTAAGCTATCTTACATTTTACACAATAAAAGGTATGCTAGATGTAGTACCTTTGGATTGCAATGTTCAAAGTAAGATGCTTGAACAGTCAACACAAAAATATGTTATATTTATAAAAACATTTAACACTGTTGTTGTGTTTGTTCAAATACTGCACAAGAGAGACGAAATCATGCAATTACTTACTGACAGTTATGGACGACGCATTAAAAGTATGCGTATCTCAATCACTGATAAATGTAACTTTCGCTGCACCTATTGCATGCCAGCAGAAGGACTTCCCTGGCTCAAAAAGGCGGAAATCCTTTCTTATGAAGAGATTGTACATGTTGCGCGTGTCGCGATCAGCCTTGGCATTGAGCAAATTCGGCTGACTGGTGGAGAGCCACTTGTGCGACGCGATGTGCCAGAACTTATTCGACAACTCCGTGCCATTGATGGTCTGCACAGCCTAAGCTTAACCACAAACGGTATTCTTCTCAAACAACAGTCTAAAGCACTTGCAGAAGCTGGACTCACCCGCATTAACGTAAGTTTGGATTCGCTGATGCGCGAAAAATTTGCACAACTCACGCGCCGTGACCAACTTGACCGTGTGCTGGAAGGACTGGAAGAGGTTGAGAAATATCCTACTATTCATCCAATCAAGATAAATGCTGTGGCTATTCGTGGCTATAGCGAAGCGGAAGTGCTTGATTTTGTCCGTTTCGCACGCAACAAAGCTTACGTGATGCGCTGGATTGAGTTTATGCCTCTTGACGCAGATCAAGCGTGGCGCAAAGAGGATATTCTCACAGGCGGCGAGATGAAAGCAATTATTGAAGCAGAGTATGGTCCACTCGTACAAATTACTTCGGGCGATCCATCAGAGACCGCACGTCGCTACACATTTAGTGACGGTATTGGCGAAGTCGGCTTTATCAATCCAGTCAGCGAACCCTTCTGTTCCACCTGTGATCGCATTCGCATTACGGCTGATGGACAACTTCGCACATGTCTTTTCGCAACCGATGAAACTGACCTGCGTACTGTTCTTCGCTCTGGGGCAGATGATGAGTTGCTTGCAGCTACCCTGCGACAAGCTGTATGGAAGAAAGAGCTAAAACATTATATTGGGGACAAACGTTTCAAACATGCAAGTCGTAGTATGTCAATGATTGGTGGCTAGAAAGAAAATAACAATGAGTAGCGACGTATCCTTGCTATTCGCGTCAAACCTGTAAGTATAGTATCAGTACCATAAAAAGTACGTTACAAAAAAACAGGATGCTCGTTGTTATAGTCAAATAGTTTTTTGTTTATGTAAACAGTCTTAGGACTGCTCATACGAGGTATCAATAAAGGGCTGAATAGTAGAAAGGTCTGACCGTACATCAGTACAAGACCAGAAAGAGGACCCCGTGATATACGATGAGGCCGATTTGCTGACGGTGCGAGAAGTTGCGAAACAACTACGAGTTGACGACACAACAGTACGACGATGGATCAAGAATGGCGTGCTTGAGGCTATCACACTGCCTCATCGAGGAGCGCGCCAGGCATATCGTATTCGCAAAACCACGCTAGATACCCTCCTTGCACCACCACCACCACAACAAACAGAAAACGAGTAGCCAGAGACTTCATAACCTGTTAGACTATAGACATATGAAAAAACTGATAGATCGTGAGGTTCATATGTCTACAATCGATAGTGAGGTACTTTTCCAAGAATTGCAGGGGAGCGCGGAGTCAGGTTTCGCCACAATTCATTCAGAGGTACATCATTCACCAGGAGGTGTACCGTACTTGTCCAGGCCAGGAGTTGCTGTACTTGCGCGACCAAGTACACATATAGCAAGTTTGACAGGGTTCCTTCAAGGTTTCGATTCTTCCCTTCATTTCACAGAGTATTTAGATGACTCTACAGCTTTGCCCGATGGTGCTCAGTTATGCAAGATTGCGGGTCAAGTATGTTATATGAGCTTTGGTCGTATGCGTTCTATGAATGCACAAGCCAAGCGCTATTTTGATAACCTTAAATCATCTGGTCATGGGTCTGTCTTCGAGCACGCGAACTACAGTCTCCTCTTCTACGGCATCTCGCGCAGTGTTACTCATGAACTGATTCGTCACAGATCTGGCTTCGGATACTCGCAATTGAGTCAACGCTACGTCTCAGGGCGAACGCTTCGTTTCGTTGAGCGACCAGAATACCAAAGCGACGACTTCCTCCACAACCAATTCTTGCAGCGTATTGAGCGTGCCACAGATGAATACGCTACACTCACCAATCGGCTCTTAGAAATGCAGAAATCCGGCGTAAACATCCTGAGTGCAGAGGCGAAGACCGATCTGCTCAAAAAAGTGCGGCAAAGCGCACGTTCTGTTTTGCCAAACGAAACAGAAACGGTTATTGTTGTCACGGGCAATGCACGCGCGTGGCGACACGTTATCGAAGAGCGGGCCAGCGCTCATGCCGAAGTCGAGATACGCGAACTCGCTGTGCGCGCCTTTCTTTGCCTACAGCAGGCTGACCCGGTGTTGTTTGATGACTATACAATAGAGCAGCTTTCTGACGGGACATACATCGTAAAGACAGATTTTGTGAAAGTCTAAAAATCTAGCAGATGAGGAAAGGAGTTTTTAGCTGAATTGTTTAAACTCCTTTCCTATAGCTTCTACCACAACTCGCGTCTGTATAACTGCATTCCGTTCTGCTTTACCTCATTTATCAGGTACATTTCACACTTTTCGATCAAGCGTGAAGAGGGTGTGTTTCGTATAGGAAGTAGAGCTTCAAAGTAGACAGGAATACCGTCTTGTTCAGCTTCAAACTCGAACTCAGCGGCCAGAATACGCGCCCGATTGAGCGCACCGACGAGTAAGAGGCGTCCTGCTCCTCGTTGCCGTTGTTGCGGGTGCACAGTTCCCTGACACAGCAAATGATACGCTTCTTGGTCTTGGTATAGCGTGAGTGTAGTGTAACCAATGATCTCACCTTCGATGCCGTCAAGCGTACCTGCTTGTCCCCACGTGTTCAGTTCATCATCGTCATCGGTAATTACAAAGGCATTCGAGCGTGCATCCGTCTCAGAGTTTGTAAGCCACGTCTCAATTGAAATTTCTGGTTGAAACGCTTCATAGCCATCGACGTTAGCAGCTACGTGTTGAATTTGCACAAGCGTTGGCAAATCTTCTGGTCGATAATTGCGTATACGCATACTACACGCTCTCCCTTAAAACTATGGGATAATGATCTTTGTTTTGTAAAGTCGCTATCAATTGCTCGCCAATTTGAGGTAATAGTGGGATCTGAGTTAAGTTGTTCATAACAAGCATAGCATAAAATGATATACTCTAAGAACTACTGTCTGCCAGTAGTTCTCATGTACATTCGCATAGCTGCCCTCAGCATCGATTCATGCAAAGGAGTTTCAATCTTGTCTACCGTTACTAACCTCTCACATATTCAGCGTATTCGCCAGGAGATGCCTGCCGTGACATCGCGTATTTATCTCAATAATGGCACATTCGGCCCGATGCCAACTCATGTTGTACGGGCAATGCAGGAACGCCTACAGTACGAATTACAGAATGGACGCCTGGGTACAGAGGCATTCGAGGTGATGAAAGCGGTCTACAGTGAGGCACGTATGCGTGTCGCGCATTTGCTCAATGCTGATGTACAAGAGATCGCACTCACGGACAATACTGGTGAGGGTATGAATATTGTGAGCTACGGCCTCAATTGGCGTGAGTGCGATGAGGTTATTACAACTAACCATGAACATATTAGTGCGCTCGCTCCCCTTTACCAGCTTCGTGATCGCTATGGCATTGTTATTCGTGTTGCCGACCTTGGGCCATTAGCAGATCGTCCTGTCCTTGAGACTATAGAACCACTGGTCACTGAGCGTACACGTATGATTGTGCTTTCGCACGTTACCTGGACAACAGGAGTAGTCCTCGATATCGCGGCGGTCAATCACCTGGGACATGAGCGTGGCATTCCTGTACTGATAGATGGCGCACAATCAGCAGGAGATATTCCTATTGATGTAAAAGCGCTTGACGTTGATTTTTATGCTATTCCTATGCAGAAATGGCTCTGTGGTCCTGATGGAACGGGCGCATTGTATGTCAATCGCGCATCGCAGCACTATATCACCTCGACATACGTTGGATACTGGTCTGTGAAGCATGAGCCTGGGATAGAATGGGAATTAGAGGATTTCGCGCAACGCTTTGAGCTTGGAGGACGCCAAACCGCGGCTCTTGCAGGACAGGCAACAGTGCTTCGATGGATGGAAGAGTCTGTTGAGTATGAATGGCTTTTCGAGCGGATCAAAACGCTCAGTACGTATACGTTTAATGCACTCAAGCAAGTTCCTAAGATCAAAATTCTTACGCCTCAAGCTGGCACAAGTGGACTGATGGGCTTTACGTTAGGAGAGCTTGATGTAACTGAGGTGGTGCAGAGACTGCATGACGAGCATACTATCTACATCCGCAACATTCCATCAACCAACTCACTGCGCGTCTCAACCGGTTTCTACAATACAGAAGAGGAGATAGATACGCTTGTACAGGCGTTATCAAAGATGTGATCAGTAGCAAAAGATGTTCAGGGGGTTAGGGAAATACCCTAACCCCCTGAACATTACTCACAAAAGACCACCTGAGTGAACCATATGCCAAGAGGACGTGATACATCGGTCCCTAACCCCTTGAACACTGCTAACAAAAAGCCACCTGAGTGGGCGGGTGAGACGGCAACTTCTTATTTTCCCGTGGGGCTACCCCCAAAGTATCGTCAGAGCTGAAGAGCTTAACTTCCGTGTTCGGGATGGGAACGGGTGTACCCTCTTCGCTATAGTCACCAGCTCACCTGCGCATGCAGGTGGTTTCTCTTGACACGATGTATAGTATCATAGACCTTGCGACTTGTCAACACTTTTTAATGACAAATTTGGAAAAGAGAAACATTCAAAAATAATTGTAGATGCATTTGCTAGCGGTCGCCAGCAACCACAGCCTCCTCAATCCTCATAGAAAGAAGACGTGAGACGCTTTCTCGCATTGAAACTCCATAGAGCACTTGTGCTACTGTCATGGTAACGCGATTATGTGTAATCATAATAAATTGTGTATGTTGCGCTAGTCGCTTTAAGATATCACAGAAGCGCGTCACGTTTGACTCGTCAAGGGCAGCATCAACCTCATCGAGCAAACAGAAGGGCGGCGGATTGATTTCTAGTAGAGCGAAAAGCAATGCGGCAGACACAAGGGCACGTTCTCCGCCCGAAAGCAGCGCGAGGTCTTGCACCTTCTTTCCTGGTAGCTGCACAATTACATCAACCCCTGCTGGCATACCCGATGGTACAGGACGCTCTTCTTCATCAGATTTCGCGGTGACGAGTTCGAGACGTGCAATACCTCCATTAAAAAGCGTTGTGAAATGCTCGCGAAAGCGTACGTTGATTGCCTGAAACGTGATCTCAAATTGTCGCGCCATCGTGACATCAAGCTGACTGATAATTGCATGCAACTGTAATGCGGCTTGTTCCATATCGGTAATTTGTGTTGAGAGGAACTCAAATCGTGTACGTGTCTCCTCGTAGAGTTGCGGTGCATTGCAATCATACCCACCCATTGCTTTAAGGCGACTACGTAACGCATCTACACGTCGTCGTAATTTGCGTAGTTGCGTCTCTTCTCCTTCTGAAAGAACACCTCCGCTTTCCATACCAGAAATATCAACCGTATCAATAGGAGTAGCAATCTGAGACTCGTGTATCCCTAAATCTCGCGGGTCATCAATTCCCATCTCTTCACGCAGTTGCTCTAAGAGTGTTGTAACTGCATCACGCGCTCTTTGACACTCAAGCAAGAAACGCCGATAGAGTATTTCTTGCTCGGTCATGCGTTGCTGCACCTCCACCCGCTGTTGCTCTGATACTGCGATGTATTGATCGACCTGGGTTAATTCATCTTCTACTGCATGCAGTGTCTCATTCAGAGCGTGCGCTTGCGTTTGTACTTTTTCTAGCTCAAGGCGTTGGAGGGTGATTGTTTCTTGCAGCACTTGCTGTCGCTGCTCAGTGTCTTTACGACGAGTTACCTGCTGCTCGATCATTCCTTTGAGTTCCTGGGCCTGTGTGCGTTGCACTGTCAATTGTTGCTGTAGTGCCTTTGCCTCCTGTCGCTTTACCGCGACATTTGTGCGCGCACGTCCAACCTCATCTTGTTGACGACGATATATGATGGCACGTTCTTCCATCTCATATTGAAGTTCTTCGGCGCGGCCTGCTAACTCACGTTGTGACTTTTCATGCGCTTTGACACGCTCCTGGGCCGCCACCACCTCTTGTTCTATTCCCATGACTTCGGCGGCAAGTTGTTGCTCGATGGACGCAGCAAGCTGTATCTCTGTATTTGTGCGCTCTAATTCTCGTTGTGATGTATTAACGATTCTATTCAGTTCGTTGAGACGACCAGTAAGTTTCTGAAGTTCTTTGTCTACTGCATTTTGCTCCATACGTCGGCCTTCTTGCGCACGTTGCACCTCGCTCAGCATAGCATGAGTCTGGTCAATGAACATTTTTTGTTGCTCTACTTGCTGTGGAAGTTCACGCAGTTCGCGTTCATAGGCAAGCAAGCCTTGTTGACCATTGTCTTTCCCTCCGCTTGTGAGCCAGCCATCAACATGGAGCATTTCGCCTTTCAAGGTAACTATGGATGTGAATGGCAAATCGCTGCCAGATGAGAGGCTTAGAGGTATGGCCCACGCTAGTAGCGCTTGTGCAGCGTCTACGGTACGAGTAATGACGATGCCACGAAGTATTCTGTGAAACAGGGCGGTATAGCGTGCTTCACATTGAATATGCCGCCACGCAAAACCGACGACAGCATTCTGTAGTGTTGGTTGTTCAGCTAAGAAGCGTTGCAGTACCGTCTCTTCCTCTTGCTCCTGGATAGCAAATATTGTCGCGTCGCTGTCGTCATCCTCCCGCTCTAGCCACACAACCATTGCCTTTCCAGTACTTTGTAAAAACGACAGGGCATGGTACGCATCATCCAACTGTTTTACGACGACAGCTTGCATGTAAGGACCCAACGCGGTCTCTAATGCGACCTCCATCCCTGATGGTGCAACGCCTAGTTGGGGTACAGGACCAAGCAGCCCAGTTATTTTTCCAGCAGGGGCGCGTAAAAGACTACGAACTCCATCACTATAGCCGCTTAAGCTCTGACGCCAGTTTTTCAACATGTTCAAGCGATCAGTTCCGGTACGCTTCTGACGTTCTGCCTCAGCCAGTGTTGATTTGAGGCGCTCCAATTCTTGCTGAGCATCAGCAATAGCACGCACTAAAGCTTGTTTGCGTTGTGTAACCTGTTGCTCTTCATTACGTACGGTACTCAGATTGACACGCTCTTCTACGAGGCGTGTTTCAACTGTGCGTAGTGACTGTTGCGATTGTGCAATAGTATCTCGTCTTGAGGCAAGTAAGCGGTTTCGCTCACCAAGTTGCCTTTGTACGCGCCCCAGATCGGTTTGACTAGAGCCTAAACGGGCTTGTATCTGAATAAGATCATTTTGTGCAGTACGCAAGCGACGCTCGTCCATCTCGTATTCTTTTTGTGCCTTCGAGACCTGTACTTCTAGCGCCGCAAGCAATGCGGATTCTTTGTCCACCGCCTCGTCTGCGTCGTCGCACTGCTCTTCGAGGTCAATCGTCCTTTTTTGTGCAGCAATTCCGCGCTCACGTAGACGCCGTTCTTCTTGCTTAATATCTTCATACTGCTGCTCCAAGCTTCCGATGCGCTCCTGGCTTATAGCAAGATTCCGTTCGCTCTTCTGCATAGTGTTGTTGGCGTCATTATATGCTTGACGCGCCGTACTGATACGTGCTTGTGTTTGTTGGCGTTTAGCACGGAGTGTGTTGCCTTGCTCCTGCAATTGAGAAAGGGATTGCTCGACCTGACGCACACGTACAGCCTGCTCTTGCTCGACGTGTTCCGCACGTTCTTTCGATGAGTGCAAGCGACGCCATTGTAGGGCATACCATGTAGCAAGTACTTCTTGTAACTCGTTATTCAACTGCGTATATTCGACTGTCCGACGTGCTTGCTCGGCAAGTGGTGTTAAACGTGGCTCAATCTCGTTGACGATATCGCGTAGGCGTTCGAGGTTTTGTTCTGTCTGGCGTAGGCGATTTTCAGCATCGGCTCGCTGCACTTGAAAGGGACGAATACCAGCCGCGTCCTCGAATAATCCACGACGCTCTTCGGCGCGTAAGCTAAGGGCTGCATCAATCGAACCTTGTCCGACGACAGTGTAGGAGTCATGACCAATACGTGCTTGCGCCAGGAGGAGAAGAATGTCTTTAAGACGAACCTTCTGCTTATTAAGCAGATATTCGTTTTCACCAGAACGGAAACTTCGGCGTGTAACGGTAATCTCGCTGTAGTCTGAAGGAACCCATCCAGTACTGTTGTCGAGTGTCAACGAAACCTCTGCCATGCCCAACGCTGAGCGGCCACTGGCACCTGCAAAAATAATATCGTCGCTCCTCTTGCCGCGTAGTTGGCGCATGCTCTGTTCGCCTAATACCCAGCGCATTGAGTCTGCAACATTCGATTTTCCCGCCCCATTTGGTCCAATCACCGCCGTTATGCCAGGACTAAATTCAAGGAGTGTGCGGTTGGCAAAGCTTTTGAAGCCTAACATTTCTAGCCGTTTAAGATACACAGACCAACGTATCCTTCCTGATATACCCGAATTTTTACCGATATTACCATAATGTTATACTTACGTCGAGTATGTTCGTTATAAGAGTTACGTGGGGTATGTTTCACAACGTGAGAGACAACAACAGGAGTGTCATAAACACTTACTAGTAACCAGGTAGACAGATGCAGTAAGATGAAGACACCGTATGTATGATTACATTTTCACATCGCAACAGAAATGAGATGTGTACAAGGAACAGGACTTATTTATGCAGCAGCGTTCACCAGCATTTTTCGCATTGATTGCTCTTGGAGTAGTACTTCTACTAGCTGGAATTGTTTATGGCCTTGGCTCACGCCAGGTACAGTATAAGAGTGTACCGCAGGGGAGTATTGCGCACTACCTTTCTTCGGGTGGTACAGGCTATTTGCAAATGGAGGGCAATCCTTCACTCTACATCGTCCATCAAGATAACTTTAGTCCTAAGATACCGACGTTCGCTGATAGTGATACGGTTTCCTTCGTGTATGACCCCGCTGAGACAACGTCTGTTGATGTCAAATCAACAATTGGAACACATCTTGTTGGGAATGCTTCAAAGGTTGTAGCAATTACATCAAGCGATACAACTGGTCAGAAAACGTATACAACTCCTGAGTATGTAAGTAGTCCACAAGGCTACAATCACAATCAATGGCCGATAGGCATTGGTCTGCTGGTCGTTGGTCTGCTCCTCGCTGGCGCTTCGTTCTTTCTTCCCAAGAAAAAATTGCCTGTCATGACGACATCTTCTCCCTTTACAAGCGCCCCAATGCAGGGACAACCGCAACAGTTCCCGTCAATGCCGGGAACATTCCCCTATGGACAACAACTCCCGCAGACGTACCCAACACCGTATCCATCAACACCACAAAATTATCAACCACAATCGGGACCATTACAACAGGCGCCATTTACTGGCTATTCACAGCAACCCAATCCTCTTGGTCAACCGCAGCAGCAACCCAATCCTCTTGGTCAACCACAGCAACAACCGAATCCTTTTGGTCAACCACAGCAACAACCGAATCCTTTTGGTCAACCACAGCAACAACCGAATCCTTTTGGTCAACCACAGCAACCCAATCCTTTCGGACAGCCGCAACAGCCATCTAGCCCACCAGGACAGTTTCTGAGACCAAAACCTTATAATGAGCCATCACAGCAATAGTAGTGTTTAGGGGTAGGACATCACCGCAAATTACTACGCGGTGATGTCCTGTTATTTCTTACACATAGTAATCACTATATGCCTACATTGAAAGCCTCCTTTACTATGTATCGTTGTACACTCAAGCATTCTTTGCTATCGATCAAACGAATAGGACTCTTAACATGTCATGGCAGGCTGTACACCTAGTAATTGCAGGCGTTTTACTGGTAACAGTGCTTGTACTTGTCATTCTCAGACCTCGAAATTTAGATTTTTCCTGGTCGGCAGGTATTGGAGCACTTCTAGCAATCGTACTTGGATTGCTACCGCTCTCTAGCCTTGTAACCATTTTTAGAGATACGTGGGATGCAACGGCAACATTAATCTTCTTATTTTTACTTTCTCAGGCGCTTGATAGTAATGGCTTTTTCAATTGGGCTGCCCTCCTACTAGCTCGTGTTGCACGTGGCTCGGGTTGGCGTCTTTATGGATTAACGCTTTTGCTGAACCTGGCGGTTGTGGCACTGCTAGCAAACGATGGTGCTGTTTTGATGCTTACACCTATTTTTGCTCAACTGTTGAAAAAAATTTATCCATATGAAGCATCGCGCTTGCCGTACCTCTTCGCTGCTGGTCTCTTTGCTGATGCCATGAGCATCATCTTCATACCTAGTAATCTCACGAATATTATTATCGCTGATGCTAATCAATTGAGCTTTCTGCGCTTCGTTGCGTGGATGCTGTTGCCCACACTTGCAGCGTTTCTTGTCGGCGGGGGCGCCTTTGCGCTTCGCTTTCGTAAGCAAATTCGTGTTTCCTACAATGTGAGTGTACTAGAGGAGCCTAAAAGCGTCATTATTGATCGACTTGCGTTCTGGGTAGGGTGGGGAGCTTTAGGGACACTTGCAGTGGGATATATCATTGGAAGTGAACTTCATTTACCTTTTTCGCTTATTTCAGGGACGGTTACGGTGGTCATGCTGCTACTAGTCCAAGTTCGGGGGCTACGCTCTGCGAAGGAAATGTTACGAAAGGCTCCCTGGAATATTCTTATCTATGCGCTTGGCATGTTTGTAGTGATTACTGCTGCATACAATCAAGGAATACTCACATTCCTCACGCATCCCTTAGTGGGATATGTTCGCGCTGGTTCGTTAGGTGCGCTCTCTGCTGGTGGCATTGTTGCGTTCTTGTCGGCCATTGCGAACAACCTGCCTGCAACGCTTATTAGCGTGCTTGTTCTGCGAGCCACAAAGCAGATCAGCCAGGTTGCTATTTACGCTATTATCATAGGAGTAAACATTGGTCCGAAGTTTACCCCCTTTGGATCATTGGCAACACTTCTCTGGTTAAGCATCCTCAAAAATCATGGTATCCGTATTTCATGGGGCGCGTATGTGCGCGAAAACTGGTGGGTAGTTCTGCTGACGCTAAGTGCTGCCTTTGGCGGTCTTTTAGTATCAAGCATGTTTCTTAAATAGTGGCCCGTTACGGTTCATGCGAATGGTAGTAGAGACCGGATTTAGCGCGTCCGAGGGCGTGATATATCACGCGAGATGAGTTCTCTCACTGCTCGTAGAAAGGATTGGCAAGGATTCCATGCGATAAATCGCACCTGGACGCGATACATCTGGTCCCTACGAAAACGTAACAGACTAGTAGTGTGATTTCATGCTCTCACCGTCACCATGACATCGAGACGCCAGCCTGTCTCATCCGCGAAACACTCCTGTATAGTTTCTAGTTCGGTACGGCTCATATTTCCTGTACAGGTAAGGCGCAGTGTCTTTGTTTCCTGATGTAGTGATTTGCTGACAATACCGACACTATCAGGGAGAAAACGACGTGCGACTTCAACGAGTGCTTTTTGATGAGCATTGGGATGCAGGTCTACATGCCAACCTGTCTGTGCTTCGAGTTCCAGGAATTGCTGTGCATAGCGTTTACGTGCTGCATCGGGAAAATGGAAATGAAGCCAGATAACTTTTCGCGTTGCATCTACGCCTACGCGGTAGAAATCGGGCGCATCACTAAACCGAGAGGTTGCTATTGCCATCGCTTCACCTTGTGAAACAGCGCTAGTAGCACTTTCTTGTGCTGGAAGAAGTATTTCTAGTTGCCAACCAGTTTCTTCCTCGAAGCGTGTTTTTGCTGCCTTTATTTCCTCTCCGCTGCTTGTGCCTGAACATACTACACTTACAATACGTTGACTCAAATACATTGAAGGCGTGTTCGTACTAGTCAAGCCTTCTGGTAGCACTTGTATAGCCATGTTAGCAAGCGCATCTTGATTCACATTTGGATAGAGACGCACACTCCAACCAGTCTTTTCCTCTACCTGTACAAACACATCGGCGTAACGTGTCTGGGCCACATCAGGAAAGTAAAAGCGGGGAATGAGCACTGCATTGCTTATGTCACCACCCGTTTTATAATAGCCAGGAAGCTTACTAAATTCATGTTGGGCGACTTGAAGTGCTAACTGTTGATTAAAGCGTTTCTTTGTCGCAACCTTCTGAGTTACGATAGAAGTAGGCGCTGCGTTTACTGATGGCGGCGTTGCACTTTGTATAGGTTCACTTGCAGGTTTAGAGACTATATCGCCTACAAGTTGTAAATTCCACCCTGTTTTTTGGTGAAAACGCTCTTGCGCCTCTGTCACTGTTTCTTGTGATACTTGCCCCACACAAGTTAGTTGCATAGTACGATGTTCAGGATAGAGTGAGGGTGCGCCGCGTGTCGATAATCCCTGTGGCAGCAGCTTTCGAGCCATTGCGGTAAGCATGCCTTGATGAGCGTTGGGCGCAATCGTAATCATAATGCCAGCTTCTTCTGCAGCATCTTCCAGCGCATCTTTATATTGTAGCCATGCAACATCAGGGAAATGAAAGGCAAGTGTTACATCACCTGTTTCAGGATCGACACTGCGTTTGTACAGGTCAGATGGCGACCCAATATGCCGTTCAATGATGGTGAGAATGCTATGCTGATCCGGGCGTGTCTGCTCCTCTGGCTCTAGCAGTGCTTCTTGCCATTCAGGAGCAAGACAATAGAGAGCGGCTCCTTCGCCTTCCATAAATGTCATCTTGGGCATGAAGAGGCGAGGATATTTATGTAGCACCTTTGCCACGGCAAGCCGTTCCTCCAGCGATTGCGCCGAAACACCTGCTATTTCACACATCTCGCCAAGTGTATAGGACGCACCTTCACGACACTGTCGCGCCATAGCATGTGGCGAGATTGTTCTACGTATTCGTCGTGCAGCACGTACCAGTTCTTCTAACAAAACACCATGAGGAATCTCTTCTTTATCTTGCGGAACGGGTCCCAAGAGGTCGAGCAGAGCCGATAGAGGATAGCGTGTGCGCTCAGAGGCAACACTTCTTGGCAGAGAGACGCGAACGGATGCGACAGGTTCTACAGCTCGGCAGAGTACAGGCTTGGTACTATCAAAGCTTACCTGTAACAAGAATATTTGCCCAACGATATCGGTAATGAAATCCTGTGGTGTCTCTTCTTGTTGCCCACGAACACGGTATGCCTCAGTAAGGGCGCTTTGGCGTACAAAGTATTTTTGCTCATAATCTTCGGCAAGGACATACATGATGTCACGTGTCAAGCCTTCCAAGACCCCTTCGTCCTGTGCATCTTGTACTATTTGCCCATACCAAACAAGAGCAAGTTCACGTGCAGTAACGATACGTAATGAGGGAACCTGTGTGACTGCACGCCATAACTCCTCAACGTATTTCCACTCGAACGTTCTTTCGTCGCCGATACCTACAGGAAGTCTTGAGAGTGAGACAGCTTCGGCAGAAGTTGTCTTTGATGAGGAACGTTTTGTGCGACCCTGTTGGACGGCAATAGTTGAACCATTGAACGGCAAAAGAACTTCTGTATCGGTCAGCCGACTCCGAAGCGCAAGACGCGACTCTTCATCGCCATGCACAAGCGCAACCTGTTTAGGATGAACAGAGGCTGCAAATGAGGCTAACTCGCCTCCATCAGCATGGGCCGAAAGGCTATACTTTGCAATCTGACATTGCACTTGAAACGATGAACCATTCAATTCAAGCGTATTTTTCTTTTGCTCGGCTAGGTCAAGCAACTTTCTGCCAGGCGCCTCTTCATCTTGATAGCCTGTAATTAGAATGGATGCATTTGGGTTTGAGACAAGACGCTGAGCATACCATACGCTTGGTCCACCTGTAAGCATACCTGAACTTGAGACAATACAGGCAGGCGTTCCGGCAAGAATACGCTCACGGTCACGCTCATCACGTATAAACGAGACATTTGGTCCTGTAAAGGGAGCGTAGCCCTTACGAATTTGTCGTTGTAGCGTGGGAGTCAGTGCCTCCGGTAAGAGTAAATAAGTTGAACACACACGCCGTACCAATCCATCAACATAGATTGGGAATTGTGGTATCTGGCCCTTATCTTGAGCCGATTGCAACAAAAGCACCAGCTCTTGCCCGCGCCCAAGGCCAAAGCATGGAATGAGTACGTGTCCACCGCGAGCAAGGCCATCGGCGACTGCTTGCGCAAGACGTTGTTCCTCACCTTGCCTGTTAGGGTGTAAGCGAGCGCCATAGGTTGACTCTAAGACAAGTAGATCACAGCTTTTCATAGGTGGCGCGACGGCACCGAGTACAGTTCTTTGCGGTGTGATACTAATGTCACCTGAAACAACGAGTGAACCGTCAGGGGCTTTAAATGCAAGGCTTACCGCACCAGCGATATGACCCGCTCTACTAGCCTGAACGGTGACACCAGGTAGTTCTGCTAGCGTGATGGACTCTCCAACGGGGAGTGGACGCACCATATTGAGCATGCTTGCTACCATCTCCTGCGGAAAAAGGGGTAGTTCCATTTCATCAACGGCTCGGCGCGTCATGATTTTTAATGCGTCGGCAAGCATAACCTCCATGAGGAGTCCAGTAGCTCTTGACGCAAAAATTGGCGTATTAGGAAACGCTTGATGAATGAGTGGCAAGGCTCCAATGTGGTCGGCGTGAGCGTGTGTTACAAAAATGGCACGTACATCTTTTCCCTCTAGCAGCGCTAGATCAGGTAAAGGGTCAGCTTTACGATCTACGCGCACACCTGCATCAACGACAATCCATTGATCGGCAAGTTCGATAGCGAGGCAACTTGCACCGACACCACTTGCTCCACCAGCAAAGATGACTTGCATTCATCAAGTCCTTTCGTTAAACGTAAAATCGTATCACTAATATTACCATTATTACCGACTCTTCGCAGTAATTAAGGTTAAAAAATCCAGGTGAGAGCGCACATGCTGAAGACTGATTACCATTACTACTATCATTACCGATATTACCGATTGTTTTGCGGGTTGTTACCAACGAGGAGTTGAGGAGGGGCATAATTGCATGAACCACTCTTTTCAATGTTTTACCCAACAGAATTATACACGAAACGAGCAGGGAAATCAAGACGAGAAAAGCCGTGAGAAACAAACAGGAGGAGACGTGATACAATTGGAAAGAGAGCAAGAAACACGTATAAAAGATTTTGGAAGCGATACAAACCGAAGCTGCTGAAGTGTATGCAGACAGCGTGAAAAAAGCTATTTTATAAGAAGGAAACATTCGTGAAGCGCATTCAATTTGGTTGGACAATTCCTAATGGTCCTAGCACACAAGATCGTGCCTCTTTTCTTGCTGATATAGAGCTAGGCTTTGACATCATAAAGGGACACTTTGACTCGGTATGGCTGACCGATCATCTACAATATGATGCAACTCCAATACTCGAAGGATGGACAGCACTTACATACCATGCAGCACGACATCCAGAATTCGATTTTGGACATGCAGTCCTTTGTCAGTCATATCGCAATCCTGCGCTTTTAGCAAAGATGGCGACAACATTTCAGTATCTGAGCAATGGTCATTTCATTCTTGGTATCGGGGCTGGCTGGAAAGAGGATGAGTATAAAGCGTACGGCTATGATTTTCCTTCAGCAGGCACACGCATCCAAGAGTTAGAAGAGACGCTTCAGATTGTGAAGGCGCTCTGGCATGACAAACAGGCAACTGTTGAAGGAAAGCATTATTCCGTAAGCAATGCTTATGCCGAGCCTAAACCTGACCCCATTCCCACGGTTATGCTTGGTGGTTCTAAACCTCGTATGCTACGCCTGACTGCCCGTCATGCGGATTGGTGGAATGTTTCGTGGACAGGCATTGAGAACTATAGGGCGCAGGTAGCAGAATGTGAAAAAGCCTGTGATGAGATTGGAAGAGATAGCTCTACACTGCGTCGTACATGGTTTGGTGGATGTCTCTGCGCTCCAACAGAGGCAGAGGTAAAGGCATTGAACGTGGCAGGAATGAGTTCTGCCAACGCCTTCGTTGGCACGCCTGCTCAGATACTTGAACAGATGCAATCATTTCTTGACTTAGGCGTTGACTACTTCATGCTGAACTGTGGTGGTTTTCCTGAGCTTACGACATTAGAGACGCTAGTTGGAGAAGTGCTTCCAAAGTTAAATCAGTAAGTTAAGAGTCAATATATATTCACAACATCCTTATCGTTGTCGGCTTGATTGGGGACGAGTATAGTAGTGACAGGGCTTGCCCCTGTCATGTTCTCTATGGTATGTGCAAAATCTTATAGGTTTCCGTCGTCTCTTCTTAGCTACATTAATTTCAAAGATTTATGTTTTCTTGCCCTTTCCCCATTTCAATGCATGCTGTACGAGTTTCTCTTGATGAGCAACCAGCCATTGTTCACGCCATAATGAATGTTGCACACGGTCCTGTATACGAGCTTCGGTTTCTAGCCCTGCCATGTAGCGCCCTATTCGATGTACAAAAGATGTGGCATCGCGAAGTCGCCAGACACTTGGAGACGCAAGAAGTTCCTCTTCACTTAATGGGAAATGGCTTATATATGCGGACCCAAAGGCATCCATAATACTCCATTCTTGTCCAGTGCCAAGCAAGTCGACGGGCCACCAACTGAGTGCCACACAAAGTTCTAAAACGCGAAGGTCCACACCTGCAAATTCAAAATCCAGGACTGCCGTTATTTGATTTTTCTGCACAAGGATGTTACTAGGGACGTAGTCGCAATGCAGCAACTGTTGAGGAAGATGCTGGTACAAACTGTCAACCGTTTCCATTGCAGTAGCAAGGGTATGTTGTATTTGCTTTGCATGTTCTCGACTAATTGGAAGTTGTTCGACGGCCATGAGGGGATCAGGGACAAGTGAATGGCAACAAGCAAGTTGGCCGAATGTCTGTAACGCCTGGTTTCCTTTAGGAATGTACATCTCTGGAAGAGCGGCTAGCTCATGGTCAAGCCATGCTAAGGTAGAACCACCGTGAGTTGCAAGAGAAATATCATTACGGTTTAGCAAACTCCCTGGCAATAAGTGAGTTAAGATAGCACATGCTTGCTCTCCTGTATCTTGCTCAAAAAGAACGACAATATCACCGTTATATGCCTTGAGCGGGAGAGGCAGAGCAAATGGGAGTTGTCTATTTGCTAATGCCTCAAGGAGGGCTGCTTCATAACGAATACGCGGAATGTGACTAATACTGGGAATAAGGCGCAGCACATAGCGTTGCCCATCTGTCGCTTCTGCACGCCAAACGGAACTGTTTGTGCCACCGGATAAAGGTGAGAGATGCCACGGTCCTGCAATAGGCCAGGCTTGCCAAAGATTCGACTTGTCCATTCTATGCATCCCCTTCTACAATAGGGAGGTTGAGGATTGTAGCGCCGACGTGAGCACGCTCACTTTTGTTGAAAAGGCTAAAACCTGAAACATGACCTTGAGTGAGAACAAGTTCACCGACAAAAAGAAAGCCTGCCTTACGGATACTATGCTCCGCGGCAGTGTTGCCTGGAGCGTAGAGAACCCAAAAGCGTTCCGCAAGCTGCATTTCCTGATGGATGATAGCTTGGAGAAAGTGAGTGTAGATGCCACGACCACGCCATTCAGGAAGCGTTTGAAAGTCCCAGAGATAGCGATTTTGAGGGGGTAGCGTAAAAGATAGCTGGATTTCGCGAACACCACCGCCTTGAGTCGCAACCCAACCGTATGCAGCAAGTTGTTCGTCAATGAAAGCGAGATATGCATGATTTCCGGTTTGTATACGTGCGTCAAATTCTTGTAGGGAAATGTTGTTTAGTTTTGCAATGAGTTCTCTGTCAGTTGATATCTGTATAGAAAATGATGGAAGTGCGGGAAGTTCGGGTAGGGCATCTCCACGCCACCAGGTTCCTAAGGCCATAAAAGATGTTTCCTCTCGTCAGTTCGTTTCATAGATCGCGACTCCTTCTTTGTTATAGACCGTTTGCATGAATGTTGCGAAGCGGGTAAGATTTGCTGGAGATCGGGTGTTGGTGTACTTCGCATATTCGATGGAGCCGACATAGAGGTATTGTGCGTGATACTCATGCATCAAATTTAGAACAACTTGTGGATCAGTACTCCTGTAGATCGTGTCGATATCGCTGAGGCGGCGATTGAAGCTGTAGCTGTTCACGGGACTTTGTAGCCAGCCGTTACGCCACTGTATTTCATGACCGGGCCAGCCCATGAGAGTCGGCAGACCAGTGAACGAAGAGACGAGCGCATAGAGGCTGTAGTCTTCGGACGAAGCATCGGCAGCTTCTACTATAATGGGATCACCTTGAATGTTCGCGTTGATCCAGCGAATGGCATCATAGTCGTGGGTGACATCGGTGAGGCAGAACGGGACGGGATCGCTATCCATGTCTGGGTAGGTATCAGGCGGATGGCAGGTCTTCAGGTACGTCATACCGTCCAAGCTCCATATTGGGTGCATTGTCATGGTGTGCGTCTGAGGATCATAGGTCGAGAGGCGTGCTGCTGGTGCTATGAGCGGATAGATCAGGGATGCAATTACCAGAGCCACAAAGCACGCTGTCCAAATGCCACTGATTCCCTTGGGAATATGGAAGTTCCACCTATGTTGTCTGCTACTAGCATGCCGAAAAGCGTCGAAGAGGAAGAAGAGTCCGCTTCCGCAGGCTACCGAAAGCAATGTCCACGCTTGAAAATAAAATTTGAAGACGGTATTCATGCGTGGATAGCCGTTCTCGAAGAGATCGCGCAAGTAGATAACTTCGCAAGCAGCTACCAGCGTGAATGCTAATGCGCCTACCAGCAAAGTGAACGCGAAGGCATGATTCTGCTTATGGTACAGCACCAGCACAGCACCTACAACCGCGATATCGCCCATCACCACAAAGGTGAGGCTGTTGTGCAATAAGAGCAGGATTGCGCCATTTAGTAGCAACACAACGAGAAGACGAACCAGAGGCTTGATCACTCCCACCTTGGGAGCAGTCAAGTGCGGTCGTCGTAATGTGCTTACCACGAGCAGTGAGATAAAGACGAAGAGGAAGAAGCCGTAGATAGGGAGTTCGAGATTGAAGGCTGAACGGTCGGTTGGTTTGACAATACCGATGCCACCTGTTGGCATGATATAACTGGCGTAAAAAGGAAGGAATAGCAGGAACGTTAGGGCAATCAAGCTGACCCAAGACAGCGCGACATCAACCACATACATCCACTGGAATGTCTGCCCGTAAGACAGCCATTGCTGAAGAGCGATTGCGACGAGTGTCAAGCCGAGGTAGGTCGGCAGGTCCCAGCCGTTCATGACGAAAAGTTGCCCGATGATCAACGCGCTGACGATCAAGGTACAGGGAAGTTGCCAACCGCGACCAAAGGCGTGCATAGCGATGCCATCTTTCTCTAACAACAGATTGAAGGCCACGCCGATTGCTACAATGGTAAACGCCAGCGTCAGCACATGAGCGTGGAAGTCAGAGAGCAAGAAGCTGAAGGCTGGAAACTCGTTGATGGTTCGGGGAATCACCCGTGAGGGAGAGAACCATTGATAGTATCCCAAATTGTTCGACGTATCCATCCACCATTGCTGAGCCGAGGCGAGATTCCCAAAGAGGACACCTATCACCAAGGAGCAGCAGCCAAACGGGATTGCACTGTACAGTGCGGGATAGCTTTGGCTGGCTGGTTCCTTCGGCGATATATTCAGTGGCTCAATCACGGCTCCCTTGTGCATCTTCATAGGAGTCTGAATGTGTTTGGCCCAGGCAACAATATTGCTGGACACGCCGAAGAGATTGAGGGCAGTGAGACCAAACAAGGTACTGATACCAGTATTAAAGACGATTGATGGAGCTTGACCGATCAGCTTTCCCAACGTCGCCATTGTAAAATGGGCGTAATAATAGTAGTTGAGAGTATACCCTGAATACCAGATATCGTTCGGCGGCAGATGTGGGCTACGCATAATGCCTGCGATGATGCCCTCATCCATGAAAGTCTCCCACGAACGAATGTCGGGTCGAAACTGGCGCAACATTCCCAGTAGGAATACCATTGCCAGGAAAATGAGTTCGGCGATGATGACATACGTGATATTGTGACGGATAACCTTCGTCAACGAGCGGTGCATGCGCCAGAAGCTTGCAACGCTGACCGTTATAGAGAGCAGTGCCACGCCAAACAGAAATGGTTGGCTGTAAGGGAGGGTGTGGAAGTACATGAGTGGCAACCCGACCACGAACACGAAGGTCGTTATGCCTAGAGTCTTGCTAAAGGCCCAACCCCGATCTGGAAGATTGTGAAATACTGTGACAGTAAGGGGCAGGCAGAGCAGCCCTAGCACTTCGACCAGTACCCACATTTTCAGAAGTTCAAACATCGTACATCCTTGGTAGTATGAAAAGGGTTTCGACCTGTCCAGTCCATCGAGAGCGAGAAATATGCTTCATAGAAATCATATGCTCGGCATGATTGTACGATATGATGGTGCTCTGAATGCTTCTTAAAAGTGCAGTAGACAAATCACGAGAGCCATCATTCTCTATCCAGTTCTATTCGAGAGAAATCGTTGTGTTCAGCTACGAACCGATTTTGCAATTATCAAGGATCGCGCATCTGACAGAGACTATGAGAATCCATGACAATACCCGTTTGGCTTGATTGTCTGATAATCATCTCTTTACGAAATGGATACTTGGAGCGATTGGTTTCCTGAACAGGTACGTAGTATACATCATTTTTGTCATAAGGCGCAACAGCGGAAGACCCAGAAGGTCTTGAGCTAGTATGAGCCCAGTCACGACGATACACCGCGATGCCACGGCGTGTCTTGCCATGCGTCCATCTATAGTAGTGACAGGGCTTGCCCCTGTCATGCGGCCCACAAAGCCAGTTCATGGGTTAGTTGAAGTCACTGGGCTGGCCCTGTCATGCTCCCCACAGCCCGACGTGTGATTACAAGCTCAGCAATTCTTAGCTTAATGAGTATGGGGTCTCATTTCTTTTTTTGGGGAATCAATCTATATGCAGCGTATCCTTACCCAGCCATCACGACAAGATAGACTTACCTCGTGCTCGCTTGTCGTATGTACTTCTTTGGATTGATTATTTGTATTCCTATGGCTATATGAAGTACACTCTCTCGTAAGAAATATCTGACCTCTTGCATGTATCTCTACTGGATTATCCCAATAACCGACGCCGTTGATAAAGTTGTAGATGTGCTGTGCATCCCATTCTTCTGCAGTCACAACAAAGTCTTCGTCAGTGGGGAACGAATAGCTAGTGCTTTTTGCTTCGTCTTGAGGGATGCTCATTATGTTGCCTTTATAGAGATCATGCACTACGTTCGCAAGCAATGTCCCGCCTTTTGTCGCGCACTGCATCTCTAGCTGTGTATAGCTGATGCCGTCGGGGACCTCGATGCTCTCTTGTGCAAGGATATTGCCGGTATCCATTGCCTCGTCTAAGAAATGAATGGTGACACCTGTTACATGCTCACCGTTACGGAATGTCCAGAAGAGAGGAACGGGGCCACGGTTGGCTGGAAGAAGCGATGGATGTACGTTAAGGCATCCTAGCGATGGAAGGTTTATAATAGAGCGAGGAATACGTTGCGAGAAACAGGCAACACAAAGAATATCCGGTTCATATGCCGCAAGCGTCGAGTAGGCGGTGACATCCGACAGACTGCGTACTTCCCATACTGGTATGTGCTGTTTCCAGGCAATCTGTACAATTGAAGGATGAAGAGGGAGAAATGCCACAGTTGAACGTACTCCTCGCGGTTGCTCTCTTGGTTGAATGCTGGGTTGTTTGAGACCAGGGACAGGTGAGACTGGCACCACCACTGCACACACGTCGATATCGTTCGCGAGGAGCGCTTGTAGTGATGGTATTGAGAAGTCGCCTTGCATTCCAAAGAAGAGAACGCGCGGGCGTCGTGCGGTATTCGTTGTTATAGTATCTTGCATTTTATGGTATCATCTATAGAGAACATGGCAAACACGGTAAGGAGATTTTATCATGGCACGCATGGTCTATTGTGTCAAACTTGGGCGCGAACTTCCAGGATTGGACAAGCCACCATTTCCTGGTCCATTAGGACAACGCATCTACGAACAGATTTCAAAGCAGGCGTATGATATGTGGCCTGCACAAAGTACGCTTATCATTAATCACTATGGACTCAACATGGCTGATCCTGAGTCGCGCAAGATATTGCGTGAACAGATGGAAGAATTTTTCTTTGGTGCCGATGCACAAATGCCGGAAGGTTGGTCGCCCGCAGGTGTTGGTGCAGGTGCAGGAGCGGGTGCTCCTAGCAGCAAAGGTGGCGGCGCTCCTAGCAGTAAAGGTGGCGGTGGAGCTGCCCCCAGAAAATGAGAAACCCTGGCGACATCTTACTCATTTCCTGCTATGAACTAGGACATCAACCATTTCATCTCGCCTCACTACTTGCCATGCTGCGACAAGCAGACTATCAACCTGCGTCTGTCGATACATCCGTGGAGACGCTGACCGACGAAGCAATACAAAATGCTCGCTTCGTCGGCATTTCTGTGCCTATGCATACAGCGTTGCGCCTTGGTGAACAGATCGCGCAACGTATACGTAAGGTCAATCCTTCTGCACATATCTGTCTGTATGGATTATATGCCCTGCTCAATGCCGATTATCTGCTACAGAACACGATTGACTCGGCTATTGGTGGTGAGTACGAAACACCACTGCTCGGCCTTATTGCGGCTCTTGATAAGAGCAGAGAGAGCGGAGTTCCTGGTGTTCATACACGGACGCATACAAGTGGGCCGTGGATAGAGCGCACACCATTTGTTGTGCCAGATCGACAATCGCTTCCTTCACCTGATAACTACGCTCGTTTACAGGTCGACAATGAGATACGTTTAGCAGGGTATACGGAGACCACGCGCGGTTGCAAACATACGTGCCTGCACTGTCCGGTGACACCAATTTACAATGGTCGCTTCTTTGCTGTACCAATGACGACGGTGCTGGCGGATATTCGCGCACAGGTAGCGCAAGGTGTGCGTCACATCACTTTTGGCGACCCCGATTTCTGGAATGGGCCGACACATGCACTGCGTATCACACGAGCGATGCACGAAGAATTTCCTGATGTGACGTTTGATGCCACAATCAAAGTTGAGCATTTACTCAAGCATCGTCAGCTTTTACCAGAGATGCGCGATCTTGGGTGCGTCTTTGTCGTCTCTGCCGTTGAGTCACTCAATGACGACGTGCTTGTGCATCTCGATAAGGGACATACGGCTGCGGATGTGGTCGAGGTATTTGACCTGATGCAGCATGTTGGGATTCCTCTCCGTCCATCGTTGTTGCCGTTCTCACCGTGGGAGACGCTGGAAAGCTATACAAGATTGCTCGATTTCTTTGAGGAACGACATCTTATTGAGCATATTGATCCAGTGCATCTCTCTATTCGTCTCCTGGTGCCTCCTGGTTCAGCATTGCTTGATGAGCCAGATAGTGCTATGGGGTTGGGAGAACTCGACTCTGCGGCATATACGTATCAGTGGAGGCATCCTGACCCACACATGGATGAATTACAACGGAAGATAGCGCAACAGGTAGAGCAGGCTGAACGTTTACAGACAAGTTCGGTTGAGACGTTTCTGCGTGTCAAGGCACTCGTCTCTGCGATGCAAGGAAGTAGAGTGTCTCTGTTTAAGGCGTTGCGTAGTTATGGGACGCCAAAAGTATTACCTCACCTCACTGAGTCGTGGTTCTGCTGAGCAGAGCCAACAAAGGACCAGTTAGGTTCTACGTAGTAGGAGTAAGCTCATTGACTCCAACGACCCCGTAAAATGGCTGTTGGAGCGGCATGACAGGGGCAAGCCCTGTCACTACTATAGACATTCTGCCGCTTCGCGGCGCAAGTCGCGTTTGCGGGTGTATCGTAGTGACAGGGCTTGCCCCTGTCATGCTCTGACTTTAAGGAAATGCAAATGAATAACCCTTGGCTGAGTCTACCCGAAAAACCACCCTTTGTTTTAGATTGTGATAAGCAGGATATTCTAAGCTTTAATGCCAAAACAAAACTGGACTATACAGTGCATTTAGAAGTACTACCAGAACCTTATACAGGCAATCCCAAGGCAAACATTGTTCTGCTTAACCTTAATCCGGGTTTCTACGACAGAAATGAAACATTCTTTCAAGACCCTTCATATGAATATTTTGTCAAAACAAATAGAGCAAATCTCATTCATGAACAGCAGCCATTTCCTTTTTATCATTTAGACCCAGACAACGCCCGATCTCCTGGCTACTATTGGTGGAGCCGAAAGCTCAAACAGCTTATGAACCGTTATGGTGCTCAGAAGATTGCGGATGAAGTCAGCAACCTTGAGTATTTCCCCTATACCTCTCCGCATTTCGGATGTAACAAATTCATAATCGAATCACAAAAATATACCTTTTATTTGCTTGAGGAAGCACTAAAAAGAAATGCTATCGTTATACTTATGCGTGGAAAAACCCTCTGGGAACAAGCCGTACCTGACTTAAAAGAGTATTCCTACTCTACGCTCAATAGTGCCCAAAGTGCAAGCATTAGCGAAAGAAACTGTCCAAGTGGGTATGCTCAAATTGTAAAGAGGCTAGGTTAAGTACAAGGGTTGAGTACTTGTGTGATTTGCGCTTATAAGTGTCAAGGTATCAAGGTATGGACTGAAAACATCATGAGATAAGGAAGTTGAAAGGAAACATCAGCATGGAAACGAATGAGAAGCGAGTGCTTTTTACGGGAGGCCATCCCATCTTGAACGTCAAAAATGTGGCTGAGAGCCTTGACTACTACTGTAACAAGCTGGGATTTAAGATGGATTTTTGTTGGCCATCCTCTCGTGGAGCAACTGAAAAAACTCCTCCAACATTTGCCCAGGTCAACCGGGGTCATTTCTCTGTGATGTTCGCCCAACAGGGACAAGGTGGTCCTGCAATGTGGATGTATCTCGATCTCCCGTCGCAAGAAAGCTTAACTCTCCTCCACCAAGAGTATCAAGCAAAAGGGGTCAAGATTACTGAGCCGCCTACCGACAAACCGTGGGATATGCGCGAGATGCTGGTTGAAGATGGAGATGGACATATTCTGAGAATTGGTGCGCCTCTTTCCGAAGAGTAGAGCATTGTCTTTCGCTGCAGTATGTCAAGAGTTGTGTAAAAATTCTCTTGAGGAGATATGTGGTACTCATGCGCGTTTGTTCTTTCGATGAGCAATATCCAACAAAGGAGAGAAGCAGCTCTCAGAGATGTCTATGTGCTTTCATAAAGCCAGTTCTCACCCTGCGTGCAAGAGGAGTCCAAGTCCCACACCTGCCAGTGTTCCAATGGTGACCACCACAAGAAATTCGAGGCCAGCGCGTATTGGACCTTTCTGCGTGTATTGAGCTTTCACGGCACCCAGGCTCATTGCTGTCAGAGCTGTCAGCCCATAGGCCCACCAGCGGGCTTGTGGGAGAGAAAGGAGCACAGGCATTGTCGGAATGAGTCCACCAATCACAAAGGAGAGGCCAATCTGAAGTCCCCGCCAGACGGGATGAATCTTCGTGTCCTCCACCACTCCAAGCTCATCATGCACCATCGCCTGATGCCAGCGTTTCTTGTCGGCGGTGAGATAGGCCACGACACGATCCAATAAGGGACCTTGTAAGCCTTTGCGTTGATAGATATCCCGCAGTTCAGCCCGTTCCTCTTCTGGCTCGTGCTCGACTTCGTACTGCTCGATGGCAATACGATAGTCGAGAATCTCCCGCTCGGTTCGAGCAGAAAGATAGCCGCCAAGTGCCATAGACACCCCACCAGCTATCACTTCACTGAGCATAATCAGGAGTAAATTCGACGAAGATCCGCCGGTCACCGCCATGAGAAAGACGAGAGTGGTCACCAGTCCATCATTGAGTCCAAAGACGATCTCACGGAGCCAATTGCCTCCATGTAGATGTTGTTCATTCATCTCTTCTTCTCTTCTGTTCCTACTGGTACATGTTTTCAGTTCTTGCGAGAAAGTATATCAGAGATTGTTTGAAGATGCGACCTCTCGTATCCATTTCTTGGCGGAAGTGCCTTTTTATCAGACAAACTACAGCGCATACCCTTGACGATAGCATTAGGGCGTGCTAATATTTGATTGTGAACGTTAGATATTAGCACGCCCTAATAGCTGAAAAGAGACCAACCTCTCGACGTAAGAGAATATCTCTCACGCTCCAAGACGCGCCTCTTTACTACATTATGAAAGAGAACAAAGCCATGCTTCTTTTCAGCACATTTGCAGTTTGCTCACAATGTAACAAATCTCTCGGGTGGTGGAATGCAGAAACCTGCTTTCATTGTGGGAAAAAAATTTGTAGCCATCATGCTCACCTGGTGAAACGCTCTCATAGTCATGTACTTTATCCGGTATGCGAGTGCTGTGCTAACCAGACTGCAACGCTTCTACAAAAGGGCAAAGAGCAGAGTCAGCTTACAACATGGGAGTTGTAGAAGGATGAGAATTGCAGCACTCTATGACATTCATGGAAATCTGCCAGCGCTCAACGCCGTGCTTGCGGAACTTGAGGCTGTACAACCAGACCTCATTGTACTTGGGGGAGATATTGTTTCTGGTCCGCTGCCCAAGCAGACGTTAGAGCGGTTAGGCCAACTTGGGAACAAAGTGTCTGCTCTTCGAGGCAACGGAGACCGCGAGGTGGTCACAGCATTCGACGATCTACCATTGGCACGAAGCGTCCCAGAGGAGGTGCGCGAAGTCACTCGCTGGGTCGCCCAACAGCTAGAGCAGTCCCAACGCGGTTTTCTGGCGCAGCTTCCAGAGCACAGAACGCTTCCTGTTGAAGGTCTAGGAGACGTACTGTTCTGTCATGCCACACCACGCAACGACGAGGAGATATTTACACTGATCACGCCACAAGAGCGGCTCAACACGCTCTTTGCAGGCATTGAGCAAAACGTCGTCATTTGTGGACATACGCATATGCAGTTTGAACGACACGTCGGTAGTGTCCGCATTCTCAATGCTGGAAGCGTTGGGATGCCTTACGCAGATGCACCGGGTGCTTACTGGTTGTTGCTAGGACCTGAAGGGATCGAGTTTCGCAGGACAGTGTATGATGGAGAGAAGGCGGCGCAGGCTGTGCGAGAAAGTGGCTACCCACAGGCTCAGGAGTTTGCCGAAGAGAATATACGCAACGTCCCAACTGCCGCAGAAGCGACGGCGGTCTTTGAACAAATGGCGATGAAACGTGAAAAATAGGGACGCGTATCGTTGCTCTGTTGACGCGTGTTTCCACTCAATGAACGAAGAGAGAGGTGATTACTCCCATGAAGACGGTTCCTTTCACGTCATGCATCGTTGACACATCATTGATACGAAGTCGCTTCTTTTAAGCTATAAGAACTGGCGTGTGTTCCACCTACCCCTGCTGCATAGAGAATACCTCCCCAGAGATGTGCAAGAAACAATGGTTCCTTGTAGCTCTCGGAGGTATGACCCATCGCAGTATACCAAGAGCGTCCGCCATCAAAGGCATGATACCACGCAATCGGGTGATCGGCTCCCATGACACCTCCTTGATAGGTTTTCTCATCAACCGTCAGTAAGATATGCACAACACTGCGTGGATTGGAGGCAAAGTTATACCACTCATCGGTCCTTACCCACAAAGCTGGTAACATGCTGGTCAAGGGATGCGTGGCATCAAGAACGTGAACGCTTGCCTGCACCACGCGTGAATGTCCATGCACCCGATCAAAGTACGCTCCTACCAACTGTCCATACCACGACCAGTCATATTCAGTATCACTCGCAGAATGCACACCAGCGTATCCTCCGCCATGCCGAATGTAGTGTTCAAAGGCTGCTTTCTGGCTTGTATCCAGAATCTCGCCAGTTGTGAGCAGAAAAACGACGGCATTATAGTGCGAGAGGTTTATATCAGTAAAGGCTGACGCATCCTCGGTAACGTCAATTGCGACATGCTGGCTCACCGCAAGTTTACGAAGGGCCGCGAGAGCATCGGGGATAGATGCATGACGAAAGGCTCCCGTTTTTGAAAATACGAGCAGTTTGATGTGGCAAGCCGCAAGCCGCTCGGTAGGGCATACACCCTGCCTTGTCGCCGTCGGAGCATATCCCTGTGATGAGGTGGTGATATGAGTACTTGCACAGTTTATGAGACAAAAGGCTACAGCTCCTATCAAGCTCAAATTCATTGCTTGGCGTAACAGAAACATGTTACGCTTCCCTCTCAAAGAACAGTGAGATTTCACGGATGAGCCTCCTATCAAAACGTGTGCAGGTGCAATCACCATATCCTATACAACTATACGACATATGTCGCAGCGTAGAAGAGTTCTTCACATATCTGTCGCTCATTTTCTCCTCGTCTTGCCACTTGACAAACGCTCAATTCTCAGGCATGGTAAGCACGCATAACTGGTACGGGAAGGTACACGTGCTCTGATCGTTGCTTCAAAGCTTTTCCATTGGTTACAGTAAATATATCCTTATATGACAGAGGTGAGTAAATTGACCGAATCCTTCATCACCTTGGGAGCCCTGCACTCCTCTACTCGTGCAGGGCGTACCCTCATCCTCGGCTACGGCAGCCCGTGCGTCGCAATCACGGTTCTGACAGATCGCATCATCCGGGTGCGGCTGGCACCCGATGGAGCTTTCGCTGCGCGCCGCTCCTGGGCAGTCGTGCAGGCGGATGATGCGTTCCCAGAGGCCGTGTTCGAGATCGAGGAGTCGAGCTACGCGCTCGTGCTACGAACGACTTCCCTTACAGTGCGAATCGAGCGAGACCGAGGAAGCCTCTCCTTCGCTGATGCACAGGGGCAACCATTCTGTACCGACGAGGTGGGAATGCAGTGGAATCAGACCACATCCGAGTCACGTCGGGTTGCCTGTACAAAGCGTATCGAGGCCGACGAGCACTTCTTTGGCTTCGGTGAGCGCACTGGACCTCTCGACAAACTCGGACGCCAACTGATCAATTGGACGACCGATCCGGCTCACGGTCATGGCCCTGGCACCGACCCGCTCTACCAGGCGATTCCAGTCTTCCTGGCGCTCCGGCCCGGTCTGGCCTACGGCGTCTTCTTCAATAATACTTGGCGCAGCCACTTCGATATTGGGGCACGTCGGTCTAGCGTTTGGACGATGGAAGCCGAGGGCGGTGAACTCGACTATTACGTGGTCTACGGACCGACGCCAGAGCAGGTGAGCGAGGGCCTCGGTGCACTGCTGGGAACATTGCCATTACCACCACGCTGGGCGCTAGGCTATCACCAAAGCCGCTGGGGTCACGCAACGGATTCTATGGTGCGCGATCTGGCGACTGAGTTTCGCACACGCGACATCCCTTGCGATGTGATCCACCTGGACATCGACTACATGGATGGCTACCGCGTCTTTACCTGGAACTCACAGGGCTTCCCCGATCCGCGGGGGCTACTCGCCGACCTGCGCAGCGATGGCTTCCGCATCGTGACGATTGTCGATCCCGGCGTAAAGGTTGATCCTGATTACAAAGTCTATCAGGCAGGGTTGGAGCACGATGTGTTCATCCGCCGAGCCGACGGTGCGGTGTTCCACGGCTACGTCTGGCCCGATGATGCGGTCTTCGCCGATTACACGCGGCCTGAGGTACGTGAATGGTGGGGTGACATGCAGAAAGCGCTGCAAGATGTAGGTGTCAGCGGCATCTGGAACGATATGAACGAGCCAGCGGTCTTTGAGCGCCCGTTTAGCCAAGGTGTCGGCAAGGTGGGGACAATCGATCTCGACGCCATGCAAGGTCCCGAAGGTGAGCAAACGACTCACGCCGAAGTGCATAACCTCTACGGGTATGGCATGGCCTGCGCCTCGTACGAGGGGTTGCGGAGACACCGGGGCTCCGAGCGACCTTTTGTGATTACGCGCTCCGGCTTCGCTGGTGTGCAGCGCTGGAGCGCCTGCTGGATGGGTGACAACGATTCCTGGTGGGAGCACCTGGAGCTAGCAATGCCACAGCTTATGAACATGGGCCTATCGGGTGTGCCCTTCGTTGGCACCGACATCGGCGGCTTCAACGGCAATGCCAGCGGTGAACTGTTCGCCCGCTGGATGCAGTTCGGTGCCCTAGCGCCCTTCTGCCGTGGGCACTCGGAGATCGGCACCGAGCGTCATGAGCCATGGGTATTCGGCCCACGCGTCGAGGCCATTTGCCGTGAGTTCTTGCGGCTGCGCTACCAGCTGCTCCCCTACCTCTACACACTCTTCTGGGAGGCAGCACAGCGCGGCAGCCCCGTGCTGCGCCCACTGCTCTATCACCACCCAGATGACCCAGCCACCTACCAACTCCACGACCAGGTGCTGTTGGGACCATCGCTGCTGGCGGCCCCGATGTACCACCCCGGTCGTGAGCATCGCCACGTCTACCTGCCAGAGGGCGTATGGTACGACTGGTGGACCAACGAACTGCTCAATGGGCCACTGCATCTGCTCGCGTACGCGCCATTGGAGCGTATGCCATTCTACGTCCGTGCAGGAGCAATCATACCCAGCGGGCCGGACCAGCACTACGCCGATGAGCGCCCGCTCGATCCGCTGACACTGGACCTCTATCCAGGCAACGGGGCATTCACGCTTTACGAAGATGATGGCTACAGCTTCGAGTACGAACACGGCCAGTTCTCTACGACGAGCTATACGCTGCACCAGACGGCTGATCGGCTGGTGTTCGAGATTGGCGTGCGCGAAGGTGCTTATGTCCCGACAGCTCGGCGACTCCTGATTAGAGTTCACGCTGTGGGCGAACAGGCGGCAGAAGGACACCCTGGCGCGAGCTACGATTCTGTTCATCGGCTACTAACACTCGAGTTTGATGATGATGGGCACGCGCGGACATTGAGTTTTAAATTGAGCATCTAGTCTTACCGTTCATGACCAACAGGTGTCCGTCGAAGCTCTTGGCATCTCATTGGCGACCATTCCAGAAACAGGGCAAACCAGTTGTTTGGTAGAAAGCAGTCGGGAGAAAGACAACATTATACCAGACACTACAGCTTGACGCATCAAGCCATTATGTGTTATAGATACATACCATAATGTAATTATGCGTATTGAGTAGAACGACGGGAGCTCGGGTAAGCCGGGCTGAGAGGGTGGCCCAACTATTCGCCACCGACCGATGGAACCTGATCTGGGTAATGCCAGCGCAGGGAGAGGCACTTCGTATTGAAGTAATCTTCAGGGCGTCGGCATATGCCGACGCCTTTTTTGTTGCTCATTACTCAATCGAACGAACATGTTTTGGCTAGAAGGAGAAGCTTTTATGACTAATGCAGAGAGCAGATCAACCAATCTACACACAAGCGCCACCCAAACGGGGCTAAGTGATCGATTACGCGAAAGTGTACTTCCACTCTGGCAACGGCAACTCGACCATCCTTTTGTAGTTGCATTAGGCGATGGCTCTTTGCCAAGAGCCAACTTCGAGTTCTACATTCGCCAGGATGCGCGCTTCCTTGATGAGCTCACGAAGACCTTTGCCTATGCGACTACCAAGACGGCTGATCACGATGAGATGGAGCAGTTTGGCAAGTTGTTACTCAATACCTTGCTCGTTGAGCGCAGCTTGCACCGTCACTATGGCGAACTCTTTGGTCTCACACCAGCAGCAATAGCTGCCACTCCTATGGCACCAACCAACTACGCATACACCCGCCACATGCTCTATATCGCTGCTACAGGGACACTTCCAGAGCTTCTGACTGCTATACTTCCTTGTGCCTGGATTTATGCCGAAGTTGGTCGCCACCTTGTCGGTGATGCTCCCCTTGCCACCAACCATTCCTACGCGGATTGGTTAGCTACTTACGCTTCACCGGATTTCGACGCGGTTGGCATCTGGATACGTGAACGACTAGATGCACGAGCAATTGATCTTAGTGCTAGAGACGAGTCGAAACTATACGAAATATTTCTAACCAGTACACGTTATGAATGGCTTTTTTGGGAAATGGCCTGGCGGTTGGAGGAATGGCCGTCATGTTAAACAGCAGTGAAAATATGTTATACGACAAAGCAAGGCTACCACGGGCATTAACAATTGCAGGGTCTGACTCAGGCGGAGGTGCAGGAATTCAGGCCGACCTGAAGACCTTTGCGTCTTTAAACGTCTATGGCCTTTCAGCCTTAACCGCGGTTACAGCACAAAACACTGAGGGGGTTCGTGCCGCTGAGGATGTCTCACCTTCGTTGGTCGAGGCACAGATCGATGCAGTGCTCGAAGATATTGGTACCGACGTAGCCAAAACAGGAATGCTTTCCAGTCCCGCTATTATTGAGGTGGTTGCGGGACGAGTCCGTAAATGGAATTTGCGACTGGTGGTTGACCCGGTAATGATGGCGAAGGGAGGCGCACCACTGTTGAAACCAGAGGCAGTTACGACACTCCGTACCCTGCTCTTACCACTAGCAGAGGTCGTTACACCCAACCTGCTCGAAGCTGAAGTCTTAACAGGGCAACATATCGAGACACTTGATGACATGCGTGCGGCGGCACGTACCATACACGCTCAAGGTCCTCGATATGTTGTGGTGAAAGGTGGGCATAGCGCTGCTGACCCTGTGGATATCTACTTCAATGGCAAGTCTTTTATCGAGTTACAAGCTGAGCGCATCCAGACGCAGCATACGCACGGCACCGGCTGTACGTTCTCTGCTGCTATCACTGCTTTCCTGGCACATGGTCAGTCGGTGGACGAAGCGGTTACCAATGCCAAGCACTACATCACAGAAGCGATTCGACACGCACCTGGCATAGGTCATGGTCATGGTCCAGTCAATCATTTCTGGCAATGGAAGCAGTAGAAACTACTCTCGACTGTTACAATCCGTTATTGAGTCTCTAGCATAGAGCGAAGGAGCAACCCCTATGAGCTACAGTGAAGAGGATAGAGCGGCGACATTGCTTACGCGTCTTCGTGAGCAAAAGCCTCTTATCCACCATATCACAAACATGGTTGTGATGAATGATACTGCTAATATTACACTCGCCATCGGAGCCCTGCCAGTCATGGCCCATGCTCTTGAAGAGGTCGAAGAGATGGTCAACCTTGCTGAAGCATTGGTACTCAATATTGGGACGCTTGACCCTAGACAGGTTGAGTCAATGCTACGGGCGGGTAAGCGCGCCAACGAACGGAGTATTCCTATCGTGCTGGACCCAGTTGGGGCGGGTGCAACTCGTCTACGTACTCAAACTTCACTACAACTACTGAACGAGTTGCGCATTTCTGTTCTACGCGGGAATGCTGCCGAAGTAGCAGCGCTGGTGGGAGTTACTAGCGAGACCCGTGGAGTTGAATCTATATCAGTCGCGGAGGACCGTGAGACTATAGCTCACCGTGCGGCAAAGGAGTTCGGATGCATTGTCGTCATCACTGGCGCACAAGATTTGATCAGCAATGGCAACCGCATGGCAAAGGTCGATAATGGGCACCCTCTCCTGGCCTCTATCACAGGTAGCGGTTGTATGTCTACGAGCCTTGTGGGAGCTTTTCTTGCTATCGAGCCAGATCCCTTATATGCCGCTACGACTGCGCTAATGGTGATGGGATTGGCAGGGGAGTTTGCAGCACCCAAAGCAGGGGGCCCAGGTACTTTTCGCTCACACTTACTCGATGCAGTTGCGGGGATGAATGAAGAGGCTATTGTCCGGGGCCAGAAAGTGAGTTTCGCATGATGTCTGCACCTCATGAGTCCTCAGAGCACCGTGTTCGCTCCAGGAATCTAGCTCAACACCTGGCACTACATGTTCTAACTGACCGTGAGTGGTCGCGTGGACGTGACATACTTGCTGTCTCTTCAGCCGCCCTTGACGGCGGCGCTACAGCAATTCAGTTGCGCGACAAAACAGCGAGCACTCGCACCCTCGTCGAGGTAGGTCGGGCATTGCGAGTATTGACCCGTGAGCACGGTTCATTGCTGATAGTGAATGACCGTATCGATGTCGCACTAGCTGTCGATGCAGATGGTGCTCATGTTGGTCAAGATGATATGCCTGCCCACATTGCAAGGCAACTTCTGGGGCCGGATCGTATTCTAGGCATTTCAGCGGGAAGCCTGGAAGAGGCAAGCAGAGCGGTTGCCGCTCATGCTGACTATGTGAGTATCGGACCTATCCATCCAACACGCGCGAAAGCCGATGCAGGGCCACCCACAGGTACCCAGCTTATAACCGAGGTAGCTGCGCGCTACTCGACACCGCTCATGGCTATCGGGGGCATCACCCCCGAGAACGTCGGAGAGATCATACGTGCAGGTGCTGTTGGCGTAGCAGTGATATCCACAGTGGTCAATGCTGAAGATATAACCGCAGCGGCACATCGTTTGTCTACAGTTATTCAGAACACGCTGACAGACGACAGAGGTATCTAAATCTAAGAGGAGTAGAGTAGCCAACTTGTAGCTACAGGCACATTATTCCTATTGCTACAAGTTGGCTTACTCTTAAATGATGACAGGCTCATCTAAAAATCAAAAGACTTCTCCTACCACCATTAGCTCAGCGTCGGCACGACAATCGACTTGATGTTGGCTGGGTCCTGCTTAGTGGCTTGTAATGCCTGCTCGGTCTCTGTTAAGGCGTAGTGACCAGTGATGATGGGTTTGAGATCGATGAGACCTGCGGCAACAAGCGAGATTGCATCCGCGTAGGTGTTTGCGTAGCGGAAGGTTCCGGTAAGGGTAATCTCATGATTCTGCAGGAACGCCATCGGCACACTCACCTCTTCGCCTGGACTCATCCCAACTGCAACAACCTTGCCCGCTGGACGCAGCGAACGTATACCATCCATGAGCGCCTTCTGGTTGCCTGAGCATTCGATGAGCACATCCGCCTCTACTACTGCATCAGTGAGCGCTTCCCTGGCGACATTCACGGTTCGGGTTGCCCCTAATTTACGCGCTGTCTCCAGTCGTTGTGGAGAGACATCTGTCATCGTGATCTGACTCGCGCCCAGGGCCAGCGCCACTTTCATGGTGAGCAAGCCGATAGGTCCTGCGCCCGTGATGAGGAGACGATCTGCACCTTGCAGTTGTGCCTTGCGACACGCCCATAGACCTACAGAGAGGGGCTCGATCAAGGCTCCTTCCTCGTCCGAGAGGGAAGCAGGCAGAGAGTACGCAAAGCTTGCGGGAATAGTCACATAGTTGGTGAAGGCACCGTCGATGGGTGGCGTGCCAAAAAAGCGGACGTTGGGACAGAGATTGTAGCGTCCAGCGCGGCACTGCACACAGATGCCATCTGGTATGCCCGGTTCAATCGCCACTCTTTGACCAATCCGGCTGGTATTAACGCCTGATCCCACGTTCACGATGACACCGGCAGACTCGTGACCGAGGATCAGCGGTTGACGAACCACGTAGGAGCCAATTCTTCCATGCTCATAGTAGTGAACATCAGAGCCACAGACACCGACAGCTTTGATCTCAATGAGGACCTCGCCGGGTCCTGGTGTGGGAACTGGTCGTTCCTCGATGCGAACATCGTGGGGAGCGTAGAGCACTGCTGCTTGATTTTTCATCGTTTCATTTCCTTTATTTTGTTATGAAGATGTAGCCTTCTCTGTTGTCTGATGACAAGATAACATATTTTTCTTCATGCTGCTTCTACCTAGTTTTTAGGGACTCCGTTATCTCGAAAAGCCATCTCTGCTGATGAAAATGTTGCACTTATGTACACCGTTCCTACGGTGGTCGTAGCGAATTCCACTATGCCAACGATGTAGAGAAAGCGTCGCAAGTGGCGATATGGCTGTAGATACGCTACTACGTTGATGTGCTTCCACACGGCACGAGGTAATGAGGAGCAGTGTAATGGTATCATTGTTGATGTAAATTACCTTCGACTGAGGCCAAAATCCTTTGCAACACATGTAAGAGATGCAAATACTTGGGAGACTTGGTTATGAACATGCGAACACAGGTTGGAATCATTGGGGCAGGCCCGGCAGGTTTATTGCTCTCGCTGCTCCTGGCGCGGGAAGGAATTGAGTCTTGCGTTCTCGAAAGTCGGAGCAGCGAAGAGGTCGAGACGACGATCCGTGCAGGTGTGCTTGAACAGGGCACGGTCGATCTGATGATGGAACTGGGCCTTGGTGAACGTATGCAGCGCGAAGGAGCCGTTCATCACGGTATCGAACTCCGCTTCGATGGAGAGGGGCATCGCATTCCCTTATCGGAACTGACGAATGGGCGTGCAATTGTGCTGTACCCTCAGCATGAAGTTCTGAAGGACTTTATTGCCGCGTGCCTCAAGCAGGAAGGACATCTTCTTTTCAATGTCAAGGACGTTCAGTTGTCTGATATCTCTTCTCATCAGCCACACATCCACTTTATCCATGAGAATGAGTTGATTGATCTACGGTGCGATTTTATTGCGGGATGCGATGGTTTTCACGGCGTGTCTCGGTCCTCTATTCCAGATACGGTCCAACGTGTGTTTGGTCGAACCTATCCCTTTGGCTGGCTTGGAATTTTGATGCAAGCTCCTCCCTCTGCCAACGAATTGATTTATGCCTATTCCGAGCATGGCTTTGCCCTGGTGAGCACACGTTCACCAGAACTACAACGCATGTATATTCAATGCGATCCACACGATGACATTGCCAATTGGTCAGATGCGATGATACTCGAAGGACTTCAACTGCGCTTAGCGACAATAGACAACTGGCAGTTGCACATAGGGCCAATTATCCAGAAAAGCATCTTGGCGATGCGCAGTTTCGTCATCGAACCGATGCAGTATGGTAGGTTGTTTCTCGCAGGGGACGCCGCCCATATCGTTCCTCCAACTGGAGCGAAAGGGCTGAATCTCGCCGTCGCTGATGTTCGCCATCTGACTCATGCACTCACACAGTTTTACCAAAAGAAGCGGACGGATCTGTTAGAGGCCTATTCAACGACGTGTTTACGGCGTATCTGGCGAGCGGAGCATTTTTCGTGGTGGATGACCTCCACACTGCACCGCTTCCCAGACGACGACCCGTTTCAACAACGTCTGCAGCGTGCCCAGCTTGAACATACCGTACGATCACGGGCCGCAGCTACGAGCCTTGCGGAAAATTATGTCGGCTTGCCTTTTGACTGGTAGGCATCACTCACTTTTGAAAGGACAGACAATGAAGCATCGGTTTTCCTGGCGTTGCATGACACGAAACCTAGAGGAGTCAGCATGACGGAATCACGCTTCGATCTTGGAATGAAAGTCCGCAAGGAAGTGCTCGGAAGCGAACACGTCGAGCGAACGCAAGCTCACACGACTGAGTTTGATGCTGACTTTCAGCGCTTCATCACAGAAACGGCCTGGGGTTCTGTTTGGGCCAGACCAGACTTAGATCGTCGAACGAGAAGCCTTGTCACGATTGCCATTTTAGCGTCACTTGTTCGCGAGGAACTGGCCCTGCACCTACGTGCTAGCCACAATATTGGAGTCGATCCGCATGAAATTGCGGAGGTACTCCTCCATGTGGCTGTCTACGCAGGCGTTCCCGCGGCCAACGCCGCATTCGCGGTAGCAAAAAAAGAGTTTGAGCAGTTGGCGACTGCCTCTTCTGAGGCAGACACCGCGAAGGAGGGTCAGGAAGACAAATGAACCAGATCACTATTGGCGACATCGTGCGAGGAGACCAGGAGGTCTTCCCACCCTATCTGTACGAGGCGTATCAATCCACGCGGCGTCGCGCACCGATGCTTCCGCTCATTGAAGTGCCGCTGACTCTCTCGGAACTCACTGGTCCCGGACCCGCCATCAGTGCTTTGACGCAGGAAGACGCCGACCTCACGCGTAATGCTGGAACGGGTGGCGAAGCTATAGGTCAGCGCATCATCGTGACAGGCTATGTACTCGACGACCATGGAACACCTGTACCCAACACGTTGCTCGAAATCTGGCAGGCCAATGCCTCTGGTCGCTACCTACACAAACGCGATTCCTGGCCGGGTCCGCTCGATCCTAACTTTCTGGGTATGGGTCGCTGTTTGACCAACCAAGATGGCCTCTATCATTTCCTGACAATTCGCCCAGGCGCATATCCCTGGAAAAATCACCCCAACGCCTGGAGACCGGCCCACATCCATTTCTCGGTGTTCGGTCCCTCTATGCTCTCACGCGTGGTGACACAGATGTACTTTCCCGACGACCCCCTGCATGCCCTCGATCCCATCTTCAATGGAGTGCCGACAGAGGCTGCTCGTCAGCGCTTGATCGCCACCTATGCTCATGAGGTAACCGAGCCGGAATGGGCGCTTGGTTATCGCTGGAACATTATGGTGCATGGGCCGTCTGCCACTCCTTTTGAGTCGAAGGAGCGTGTGAAATGAACACACGTCTCTTGACCAGTTCGCAAACAGTTGGACCATTCTTTGCACCTGCGCTCTTACGCGAAGATGCTCGCCGCCATGTGTTGATTCAGCCAGAGACGCAAGGTTCACGCATTCGTATCGAAGGACACGTCCTCGATGGCGACAAGCTGCCTATTCCCGATGCCTTGGTCGAGATCTGGCAGGCGAATACACATGGTCGCTACAATCATCCAGCAGACCAAGGGCCAGCGCCATTGGATTCCTCCTTTGTGGGCTTTGGGCGCTCTGGCACTGAGAAGGAGGGAGTCTACTGGTTTGAGACAATCAAGCCTGGCCCTGTTCCCTTTGATTCCGAGCGATGGCAGGCACCGCACATTGATTTTACTGTGTTCTCGCGCGGACTGCTCAACCATCTGGTGACGCGCCTGTACTTTGCAGACGAGCCGGCCAATACCAACGATCCAGTCTTGCAGTGTGTTCCCGAGAATCGACGGGGCACACTACTGGCACAACTTCAACAGGAAGGGACGAGTGTTATCTACCGCTTTGACATCATTTTGCAAGGCGAGGGCGAGACTGTATTTTTCAATGTATGAGGGAGCAATATGAGCGCGCGCCCATAGCGGAAAGGGAAGACTCCATGTTGGAGCAGATTGACCTCTTCAGCACACCGAGGATGTCCACCACCTTCTCTCTTGAAGCACATGTGCAGAGAATGCTTGCATTTGAGGCTGCGCTCGCCCGTGCGGAAGCTCGCATGGGCATCATTCCACGGGAGGCTGCAACATTTATTGAGGCCAAGTGCAAAGTGGAACTGTTTGATGTCGCGGCCCTGTACCGCGAAGCAGGAGTAGCTGGCACTCCTGCAATTCCGCTGGTACGCATGCTGTCAGCACAGGTTGAGGGTGACGCACAAAAGTTCGTTCACTGGGGAGCCACGAGTCAAGACGCGATTGATTCTGCCCTGATGCTGCAAATGCGCGATGGACTTGACCTCCTCCTGGACGGACTATATGGAATATGTGCAGCATGTGCAACACATGCTGAGCATCATCGACGGACATTAATGGTCGGAAGGACGCTCTTACAGCAAGCGTTGCCGATCACCTTCGGCCTCAAGGCAGCGCGATGGCTAGCCCTGACGGTACGTCAAATTTATGTGCTGTATGAGCATCGAGAGCACATGCTGGCGGTGCAACTGGGTGGTGCTGCAGGGACCCTGGCCTCTCTAGGGGACAAGGGCCCTTCCGTAGTAGCACTGCTCGCCGAAGAACTCGAACTTCCGGCCCCAGACCTTCCCTGGCACACTGAACGTGACCGCATCGCTCACATTGCGTCGGCACTCGGCGTGGTAGCAGGTGCGATGGCGAAGATCGCGGAAGACATAGTCCTCCTCGCACAAACTGAGGTCAGCGAGGCATCGGAGGGTGCTGCACCTGGAAAGGGGGGGTCATCCGCCATGCCACAGAAACACAATCCAGTGGACGCGACGAGTGCGATTGCGTCTTCACGCCTTGCGGTTGGAGTGGTGCCGGTAATCCTATCAGCGATGGCACAGGAGCATGAGCGTGCCGCTGGAGGATGGCAAGCGGAATGGGCAGCAGTTCCCAATCTGTTTCGCTTTACAGCAAGCGCGGTTGAGCACGTTCGGCAGGCAGTTAGCGGTCTTCAGGTTGACACCGCACATATGAGCGCGAACCTCGCTCTGACCAAAGGGTTGATTATGGCTGAGTCACTCACAATGACACTCGCGCCACACCTAGGAAGACCCGAGGCACAGCGTCTGGTTCAGGCAATCTGCGAATATGCAGTGAAGTCAGACGTGAGCCTCCACCAAGCTGCCTTGACAGATACACAGGTTCGGGGCATGCTCTCTTTAGAAGAGATAGACCATGCTCTCGATCCTGGTAACTATCCAGGCAGTACAGATACATTCATTGACCGCGCCCTTGCTGGCTATCGCAAGGTTCAGTCGTCGCGAGGTGAAGGATGAACGTTTTTGTCTCTGATGGAGCGCGTCTCGCGTACCGCATCGATGGACTCGATGATGCCCCAACATTGGTGCTGATAAACTCATTGGGAACAAACCTGCGGATGTGGAACCCTCAGGTAGCACTGCTTAGTCACGCTCTACGTATCGTTCGGTACGACTGCCGTGGACATGGTGCATCCGATGTACCTTCTGGAAACTACACAATTGAGCAACTCGGACGTGATCTTCTCGCGCTCCTCGACACATTACAGATTGAACAGGCGCACATCTGTGGTCTCTCGCTCGGTGGGCTCGTTGCCTTATGGTTTGCGGTCACATATCCTAATCGAGTTGCTCGTGCGGTGTTCGCGAACACCGCATCACGGATTGGCACGACAGAAAGTTGGAATACACGTATTGAGGCTGTGAGAACAGGCGGTATGGGCGCTGTACGCGACACTGTCCTCGCACGCTTTCTGAGCGAGGGATTTCGTCAGAGACATCCCGACACTGCGCAGCAAATCAGTGCAATGATCGAGACAACTCATCCTACAGGGTATATTGGTGCGTGTGCTGCTCTGCGCGATACAGACCTGCGAGCATGCATGAGCGTGATACGCATTCCATCCCTCATCTTGGCAGGAGCATTGGATGAGTCTACACCGCCATTTCAAGCGCGAGAACTTCAGACTGCTATCGTAGGAAGTCAGCTTGTGATATTCCCCGAGGTGGCACATCTATCCAACGTGGAGCGACCCGAAGAGTTCAGCGAACATGTGCTGACCTTCTTGACTCACACTTGAAAGTTTCTATTTTCAGACTCACAGAGTAAACAGGAGGAAACTAAAAATGACCTATCATAGTGAAGTGGTGGGAAGCTTGCTCAGGCCAACCTACTTAGTAGAGGCAAGGAAGCAATTCGAGGCAGGGTGGATGGATGGCAGATCATGTAAGAGCGCGTTGGATCATGCTAGCAGCGTCCATCACACATATTTGCATAGGATTGTGTCTTTTTAGCCTTCGGCAAGTACGCATGAACACGTTAAGCAAGCATCCACTTTCCTAGTCTCTCTACAAAGGATATCAACACGAGATACTTGTTCTGTTCTTCTATGGTATCATAGAAGCGATAGCACAGGACGTACGCTTTTTGGCAAGGAAATGATACATGAAGAAGCATGCTCATTCGGTTCCAAAACAGAAATTACATATGGAGCGTCTTCAGCACCATTGGTCACAACAGGAATTAGCAGAGAAAGTCGGCACCTCCGTCGTCACAATCAACAGATGGGAGCGCGGAGTGACGGACCCCAGCCCCTATTTTCGTCTCAAGCTCTGTGCTCTCTTCGGCAAAAGTGCTACAGAATTAGGGCTACTTCCTGGTGAAACAGCGTTTTCTCCTCTTCCTTCCCCTCAACATCCATCAGTTGATGCAGCACCACCATTGCCCTCATCAACGCCCGTTGCATCATCACTATGGCATCTTCCTTTTCGACGCAACACCCTTTTCACTGGTCGCGAAGCGATCCTCACACACCTTCATACTCTCTTTTCCATAAAGCGAACTCTCGTTCTCGCTCTGAGCGGCTTAGGCGGAATTGGCAAAACACAAACTGCTCTTGAATACGCATACCGTTTTCGTCACGAGTATCATACCGTCATCTGGTTAAACGCTGAGAGCCACACGACCCTTGTTGCTGATTGTAGAAGCCTTCTCAGGCGACTTCATCTGCTTCAACAAGACGAACAACAGCAGGAACACTCTTTTGAAGTTTTTAAAGACTGGCTCAGTTTGCAACAGAGTTGGCTACTTCTCCTGGATAACGTGGAGCAGAGCGCGCAGGTCGAGCAAATTCTTCCCTCGTTTCTGACAGGACACGTTTTGCTGACGACGCGGGCACAAGCGATAGGGCCACTTGCACAGAAAGTTGACCTTATGCAAATGACGGCAGACGAAAGCACCTTGTTCCTCCTCCGTCGAGCAAAACTTCTTCCTCCTGATGCTTGTCTTCAAGATGCCTCACGTAGCATGGTAGATACAGCACTCATAATAAGTCAGCTACTCGATGGGTTGCCCTTAGCGCTCGATCAAGCTGGAGCCTATATTGAGGAAACAGGTTGTAGTCTCTCCGACTACCAAGAGCGATATCGTCACTACCGCAAGACCCTACTTGATAGACGAGGCGAGAACACACCAGAGCATCCTGCCTCTGTTGTCGCAACTCTCTCACTGTGTATGGAGCAAGTCGAACATCGTCATCCTGCCGCCGCTGAACTTTTACGGTGTTGCGCCTTTTTACATCCTGATGCGATTGATGAAGACCTCCTTCGTGTTGGTGCGCCCGCACTCGGCCCTGTTCTCGCAGATATTGTCACCTCACCTCTCGCTTTGGATGCCGCACTTGCAAGCTTACGAACACTTTCGTTACTGTATCGCAATACCACGACACGACGCTTCATCATCCATCGTCTGGTGCAAGCTGTGATCAAAGATAGCATGGAAGAGGAGTTACAACGCCTCTGGGCAATACGGCTCATACAGGCTATCAATCTCGCCTTTCCAAATGGCGAGTCACCTGATGAGCTACATCAGTGTGAGCAATATTTGCTCCAAGCATCTCTTTGCACGGAGCTTATTTCGCAGTGGACGTTGACTTCTTTAGAAGCTGGGCAGTTGCTCTTCAAAGTGGGTCGCTATCTCATGCTTAGGAGTGACTATGCTCGTGCCGAAGAGCTTCTAAAGAATGCGCTTGTGATTCAGCAGAACCTGAACGTAAGTAGTCTTGAAACAGCCGCGACTCTCAATATACTAGGGAGTGTCTACGAAGCACAGGGCAACTATCCTGAAGCCGAAAGTGCATACCAACAGGCACTCATGTTACGTGAGAACAAGCTTTCGCCAGGACATCCAGATGTTGTTGAAACACTTGGCAACCTAGGACGGCTCGCACTGGTATTGGGAAGGTATGCTCAAGCACAACTCCTTCTTAACCGTGTCTTACTTCTAAAACAAGAGCGGTTAGGCTCAACGCACCCACACCTTATTCCAATTCTGTACCTTGTCTCATCGCTCTACCAGCAACAAGGCAAGTATGCCGAGTCCGAGGGCTTCCTTCAGCAAGCACTCATTATTTGCCAACAATCCTTTGGCGAGACACATCCTCACACGATAGAAAGTCTGAGTCGTCTTATAACGCTCTACATGGCACAAGGCAATGAGAGACAAGCTAGAGCCCTTCATCAACATACAATGACCCTTTTCGCTCAAGCAGGAGATCATATGCCAAGTCAAACGGTACCAAGTCTTCGCAGTTTGGGAGCACTGCATGCCCTGCAAGGCGATTTCCGTCAAGCGGAAGTGTTGCTACGGCAAGCAAGCGCCATCTGCCGACGAACCTTTGGCAATACTCATCCTGAAACAGCAGAAAGTTTAAGTGCGCTTGGTGAGGTGTATAATCTGCAAGGCAAATATGCTGAGGCAGAAGACCTCTTGCGACAAACGCTTGCTATTCAGGAACATACATTAGGTGCCTCTCATCTCGATATTGCAAGAACACTTCATCACATCGCTACTCTCTTGTTGGAGCAAGGCCATGACGAGCAAGCATGGGTAAGTGCGCAGCGCGCACTCGAAATTCGTCAACGTGTTCTGGAAGTAGAGCATCCTGATGTAGGAGAAAGCCTTCAGCTTCTTACACACCTCCACCAGAAGAAAACTTTACAGTAAGCATAAAATGTAATAAAACATGCAAAATGTTAATCCTACAAGCAAAGTGATATAAAAACTGATAGTGTGTGTTCTTTTCTTGCCTCGTGCTTTCTCAGTATAGTGGTTGTGATGAGCAACTCTATACAGGAGAGGAACAACACGATGTCTAGCAGTGTCAACACCTTTTCACACTTCACTTCTGAGCCACATGACCAGCAGCGTAATAATAGAGGTCATCCCATCTTCACGGTAACGATTGATGGCAAAACCATGCAGGCATACGAAGGGCAAACGCTGCTCAGCGTGGCGATTGATAACGGAATACATGATATTCCAAATCTTTGTAATGATGAGAAGTTGGAGCCAACTGCAGCGTGCCGTATGTGCCTTGTGCATATTGAAGGCGTGCCACGTCCGCTTCCCTCGTGTAACACACCTGCTCAATCAGGAATGGTAGTTACGACCAACTCGGACGAACTGTTTCATTTGCGCCGGACCAACCTGGAATTGATGCTGTCCGATCACAACGCCTACTGTCAGCCACCGTGTCAAGTCGATTGCCCAACACACATCGACATTCCCGGTTACCTGGAACTTATTGCGAAGGGTGCGATGAAGGAGGCTACGCGGTTGGTCAAAGAAGTGCTACCTTTTCCATACATTCTTGGCCTGACCTGCCCTGCTCCTTGTCAGAAGGCATGTCGTCGAGCATTAGTTGATGAGGAAATTGCTATCTGCCGGATGCATGGTTATGCTGCTGAAACGTGTCTGCTTGACCCACCATTGCCCTATCTCAAAGACCCCGACACAGGGAAGAGGGTCGCTATTATCGGTGCTGGCCCCTCCGGTCTCACCACCGCATACTATCTTGCACTTCGTGGTCACTACTGCAAAGTCTTCGACATGCAGCCACAACCCGGGGGAATGCTCCGCTATGGTATTCCAGAGTATCGCTTACAGAAAGACATGATGGACCGTGAGATCAATGCCGTGTGGCAATTAGGCGTAGACTTCCAGGCGAACGTCGAGCTTGGTCGAGACTTCACTATCGATACTCTGTTCGCACAAGGCTTCGATGCCGTGTATCTTGCCATCGGTGCCTGGACAAGTAATCCTCTCGGCATACCTGGCGAGGATGCAGAGGGAGTCGTCAATGCCATTCAGTTTCTGGGCGAGAAAGTAGAGGGCAAACCTGTTCCAGTACGTTCAGGCGACGATGTGATCGTTCTGGGTGGCGGCTTTACCACATTCGATTGCACTAGAACCTCCGTGCGCTTTGGAGCCAATGTGCGTACAGCGTACCGTCGTTCACGCATGGAAATAAACGCAACGATGGAAGAGCTTGAAGATGCAGAGGCAGAAGGTGCAGAAATCACGTATTATGCACAAGCGATGAAAGTTGTAGTTGAGAGTGGAAAAGTACACGGTCTTGAGTTCATCAAAAACAAGCTTGGCGAACCAGATGCAAGTGGTCGGCGTCGTCCTGTGCCTATTCAGGGGTCCGAGTATGTCGTTCCATGTACCACGATTATTCCCGCCTATGGTCAGAAGCCAGACAAAAGCGTCCTTGACGAAACGTCAGGTGTGAAGTGGACTCAATATACAACGATCCAGACCGACCCACACAATCTGATGACAGATCGCGTTGGTGTGTTTGCCGGGGGCGACTGCCAGATGGGAGCCAAAACCATCATCGAAGGCGTGGCGCAAGGCAAACTGGGAGCCCGCTCCATTCATGCCTACCTGATGGGCGAGCAAATGAAAGAAGTCGCACGCCGCCTGGAACTGGAAGAGCGTCGTCCCGACCTCTTCGACATCGTGCCCTACAAGCCCGTCGAGCCCAAGGTCAAGATGCCGATGCTGCCCTACGAGGAGCGCACACGCAACTTCAAACTCATCGAGATGGGCTATCTGC
>JAABUQ010000731.1_pt1 | contig 75775 bp, 66 predicted proteins | sample 5560001 | NCBI WGS metagenome assembly JAABUQ01 (sample SAMN10711888, study PRJNA513371) | rock metagenome | isolation source: Antarctica rocks | place: Antarctica: Victoria Land, Finger Mt nord | collected 2015-12-18 | reverse complement strand
GGCCGCTCCGGCTTCCCTGACACACACACAACCTGCTTGAAACTTTTGCATCCTCCTTCAATCTAAAGAGTGTTATCCTGTCCTTCGGGAACGTGCGCCCTCGATGCCCCGATCTTGCCCAAAGATCACGGCCGGCTTTAGCGGTCTTTACCGCTCCCCACACGTCTCGAAATCCAGGTAAAACCTCAGGGAATCCTCCCGGTGCGCTGCCGTGCGCGCCGCTCGTGTGGGAAACCCAAACCATACCTACCCGCAGGGAGTGCACGTCACCGTGGCAGAAGAACTCGACAAGTACGAAGAAGACATTGATAAACTCATCGACACCGGCAAGGAAAAAGGCTATCTGACCTACGGAGAGGTCAACGATCTGCTTCCCGGCGACATCACCACGCCGGACGATCTCGACGATCTCCTGACCACCATCAACACCCAGGGCATCGATGTCCTGTCCGGCGAGGAACGCCGTGGCCGCGGTGAAGAACGCGAGGTCGAAGCCGGCGAAGAATCCGACGACGTCGAACTCGATCTCTCGCCCGGCACCCTCGAAAAGACCAACGACCCAGTCCGCATGTACCTCCGCGAGATGGGCACCGTCCCTCTGCTTACCCGCGAGGGTGAGGTCGAAATCGCCAAGCGCATCGAGCGCGGGCAGATCCGCGTCATGAAGGCCATCTCGCGCTCCCCCATCGTCATCCGCGAGATCGTCGGCCTCGGCGAAGATCTCCGCCGCGGCGTCCGCAACATCAAGGAAGTCGTCACCTTTGACGAAGAAGAACTCACCGAAGAGATCCTTCAGGCACGCGTCCGCGCCACCGTCACCCGCGTCGACACCATCGTCAAGCACCAGAAGAAGGTCACGGCCCTCGAAGAAAAACTCGCCGCCGCCAATGATCTCAAAGACGCCAAGGCCAAGACCAAAGAGATTCGCAAGTCTCGCTGGCTTATCGGCCGCGAGCACGTCCTCATCAACCGCATCGTCCGCGAGCTAAAATACACCAACGGCGAGAAGAAGCGGCTGCTCGACAAGGTGAATAAGACCGTCGATTCCATGCGTACCCTCGAGCGGCAGATCAAGTCACTTGATGCCAAGTTCGAGGCCTCCCGCTCCGAAGAGCTCAAGAAGGAGTATCGCCGGCAGCAGAAAAACTGCCGCGCCGATCTCGAGCGCGTCGAACAGGATGCCGGCATCCCGCTTGACGATCTCAAGCGAACCCAGCGCGAGATGGTGCAGGGCGACATGGACGCCGAAAAGGCCAAGCGCGAGCTTATCGAGGCCAATCTGCGCCTCGTCGTCTCCATCGCCAAGAAGTACACCAACCGCGGTCTGCAGTTCCTCGATCTCATTCAGGAGGGCAACATCGGCCTCATGAAGGCCGTCGACAAGTTCGAGTATCGCCGTGGTTACAAATTCTCGACCTATGCCACCTGGTGGATTCGGCAGGCCATCACCCGCGCCATCGCGGATCAGGCCCGCACCATCCGCATCCCGGTGCACATGATCGAGACCATCAACAAGCTCATCCGCACCTCGCGTCAGCTGGTGCAGGAGCTCGGTCGCGAAGCCTCCTCCGAAGAGATCGCCAAGCGCATGGATATCCCCGTCGCCAAGGTCCGCAAGGTCCTCAAGATCGCCCAGGAGCCCATCTCGCTTGAGACCCCGATCGGCGAAGAGGAAGATTCGCATCTCGGCGACTTCATCGAAGACCGCATGGCCGTCAGCCCGTCTGACGCCGTCATCTCGGTCAATCTCAAGGAGTACACGTCGCAAGTGCTGCGGACGCTAACGCCGAGAGAAGAGCGCGTCATCAAAATGCGCTTCGGTCTCGAAGACGGCTCCGAACACACCCTCGAAGAGGTTGGCCAGTCCTTCCAGGTCACCCGCGAGCGCATCCGCCAGATCGAGGCCAAAGCCCTCCGCAAGCTGCGTCATCCCAGCCGCAGCCGCAAGCTCAAGGCCTTCGTCGACGGCGTCAAGGATATCTAGAGCAAAGCAGCCAGCAGCGAATCTCATAGTTGCTGTCATCCCGTAGGAATCTGCTTTGCCTCTGTTTTGTTTCCTCCTGCTCACCATTGGTAAATCGATCCAACCACGGCTTATCAGAAACGCAAGGGCGCACCCGCCAGGTGCGCCCTTCTTCATGCCGCGGAGGGAACCGTCCATCGATCTTTCAGCTTCAAAAACGGCCGCTCGAAGAACCGGTAGCTAAGCATCGCCAGCACCATCGTCGTCCCCAACGCGATCAGCATCGTAAGCCCGCGCGCATGCCGCGGAGCCAGCCAGACCGCCAGGCGGGCATACTCCGCGTGCAGAATGTCGTGAATCACATAGGCCCCATAGCTGATGCGACCTACCCATCGCAGCGGCCGCAAGCTGAAAACTCGATAGAGATAACTCGCCGGCTGCAGCGATCCCAGAATCAACGCCGCCCCCAGCAGATTCACCAGCGTGAACTGCCATGACAGCCACGGCAGCGGCATGGGAAACAGCGGATGCACTCCCGGCAGATGCAGGTCGACACAGCAGACAAGGTACAGCGTTGCAGCTACGGCAGCAGCGTCGCCAAGCCATTGGCCCACTCTCAGCAGCGCCTGCCGCATCTCGCCGCGTAGCAGCATCGCCAGCAAGGCTCCCAGCAGCAACGAGTCCACCTGGAACGGCAGGCTGCGCATCAGCAGCCCATGCTCGATCAGCGATCGCGGCAGCGCATGGTCAGCCCAGACCCGCATCACCGGCATGAGCGCCACGACTGTGCCACACAGCCACAGTAGAGCCCGCCGCGACGCCCGGAACGCGATGGCCGGCCAGATCAGATAAAACTGCTCTTCCAGACACAGACTCCACAGATGCCCCAGATACAAAACAGTCCCAAAGCTCCCCGCCAACTTGCCATTTCCAGTCAAGCTCCACACCGGCCCCGGTAGCCACAGCGGCAGGTAAAAGAGGCAGTTCCCCAGATAGCCCACCCACATCAGCCAGCCAGTGTTCCACGCCCAGTGCATCAGCGGAGTCAGCAGAAGCAGAAGCAGAAAAAGACCGTAGTACAGAGGAAAGATCCGCAAGCTGCGGCGCACATAAAAATTACGCCAGCGATGCGTCTGCTCGCGCGTGTCCCACAAAATACCGGTAATCAAAAATCCCGAAAGAACAAAGAAAAGGCTTACGCCCAGTCCCAGGATCGGAATGCCCCCGTAATGGTCCAGAAAAACCATCGCCAGAGCACATCCTCGAAATCCATCAAGAGCCGGGTAATACACAGCATTCGCAGTATGTAACGGCTTTAGTTGCTTATCTTCTTCCAGCTCAGCCACGCTCACCCGCATCGCCTGATCTTAACATTCCCCCGTGGCCGCCGCCCCGGAAACCCGGAGCTAGCCGATCGGAAAGCGCACTCTATCCCGCCTGCACCAGCCGCCCGCGTCGACTCACAATCGACAATTTCTCCAGCTTCAGCGTCCGCTTCGCCTGTCCCCGCGCATGCGCGTTCCACGGCCCCACCGGGTCCAGCCGAACATACGTTAGCCAGTGCCGCAGCGCGCGCCGCCGCTGCCCCTGCCGTTCGAATGACAGCGCCAGGTTGTAGTGCGCATCCGCGTAGTGCGGCACCAACTCCACTGCCCGTTGGTACGCCGCCGTCGCCTCTGGTAGCCGCTCCAGCTCATCCAGCACATTACCCAGATCAAAGAACGCCAGCGCATACCCTGCGTCCGCCTCGGTCGCGCTTCGGTACAGCCGCTCCGCCTCCCCATACTGTCGCTGGTTGTAGTGGATGGTCCCCAGGTTGATCAGGGTCGGCGCATGGTCCGGCCGCGTCGCCAGAATTGCCTCGTACAGTGCGATCGCCTCGCCAAGCGTCCCTGCCTCCTCTTCCAGTCGCACCGCCTGCAGAAACATCTCCTGCACCTTCACACTGCGCCGACCATCCGCAGCGCCCGGCGAGCCCACCATCTGCAATCGCCGCTCGCGTGCGTCCGCGATCTCGAAGTCGAACGCCATCTGCTGCGTCATCGGGTCCAGCAGCGATCCCTCATGCCGGAACCGCAGCCGAACTCCCCTTGCAGCGGCCAGAACCTCCCGCAATCCGTCTTCCGTGCCTGCCGTCCGGTGCATCGCATCGAGCGCCGCCCGAATCCGCCGTGCCGAGATCCGCCTCGCCCGCAGGTCGCGCAACGTCCGCAAATCCCCCAGCTCCGTAAAGCTGTACTGCTCCTGCACCGGCACCAGGCCGGCGCGCTCCCAGCGTTCGAGCTCCCGCGCATCCAGATGCAGAATTCGCACGGCGTCCTGTCGTCCGAATCGTGTCACGGTCTTCCTCACAGGATCGCCGGTTTCATGTGCCGCACAGCGACATCTGGCACACGCAAAGGCCGCGCCTGCCGCGAGTATGCGGGGAAACCCCAAGCCAATCAAGGGTTTGCACCGCCTCGAGCGTGAATATCCGTGGATATCGTGTACCAAACCTGGTTCTTTCGCGGATTCTCCCCTCAATCGAAGCTTCCCCATCCCGCTTCGGTGCATCTCCTTTCGAGTATCCTTGTTTCGCTGCATCTATCTCAGACTGGAACCATCACCTCAATCTGGCGCAGACCCGAACAGCTATACCCTCACACGGAAGCGATCTCAGTGGAGCTCAGCTTCGCTCCCCCTTCCCGCCACCCCCCAGCAGGACGGTTCCCTCATGTTCAAATCTTGCCTTTCGTTCCTCGCCCTCGCAGCGCTTGCCACACCAGCAGCCCTGTTCGCCGACACCTATAACTTCAACATCGTCACCGCCGACACCAGAAGCACCCCCGGCTCCAGCTTTACCGTGGACGGCACCATCACCGGCCCCACCGACCCCTTCGCCGCTGCCGCCTTCGACATCAACAGCATCACTGGCGCCGCGTCCATCTACACCTTCTCCGGCATTGTCAACGCTGGCACCAACTCGCAGGTGTCTGCCACCCAATCGGGTTTCACCTTCAACAACGTCCTTTACACCACGCCGGGTCAAAATCATGTGGATAGCAACGGCTTCCTCCTTTATCTAACCAGCGACCTTGGCACCAGCCTCGCCCATGTCTTCTACAACCCCGGTTCCACTCCGGGCTACGAGGTCGACGTTGTCGATCCTAATGACCCCGGCGATGTCACGCCGTTCGCCATTACCCGCTTCGACATCTCTCCTGCGGCTGTTCCTGAACCGTCGACCCTGGCTCTGTTTGGCACCGGTCTGGTCGGTTTGGTCGGCGTCGCTCGCCGTCGCTTAACTCGCTAAGCAGACCTCTGCGGAAACGAGCAAAAAGAGGCCTTAACCTCAGCGAAAACCTGCTTAACCTCAGCAGAAGTGCACACGTCAACACAGAAAGGCCCATCCACCCGGATGGGCCTTTTCTCAGGCTAAGTCGTTCAAAACACTGGAGCCGACGAACGGACTTGAACCGTTGACCTGCTGATTACGAATCAGCTGCTCTACCAACTGAGCTACGTCGGCACACTCACCAGAGATCATTCTAGCGGCTTCCTGGAGGTCGCGCAACCCTTGTGATATGAACAGCTTAGACCCGGTCAAAAGAAAGGAGAAGGCCACCCGGCAACAGGGCAGCCTTCTCGCTAGGGAGAATAGTTCCAACGGAGGCAAAGCCATCAGAACTTTCTGGCAGCATGTTAGGATTTGGGCTTTGGTGTGTCAAGGAGGAATCCAGGTGCTCATAACTTGTTGATAGCAAGGGGCTTATTTCGCCTTCAAGGTAACGGACGAGACTGATGCTTTTGCCTTATTTTCGCTTGGCTGGGCACTCAAAGTGGCTTGGAATGAGGAGGTTAGTAGGTCGACTGCACACAGGCTGGTGCACTTCATTCGCGCCGAAGAGCACTGCCGAACTAGCGCCTATTGGTCGATTTCCGCTGAGGTTAAGCATGGTTTCGTCGAGGTTAAAGGCTATTTCTCGGCATTTCTGCGCAGGTCGAGACGAAGGAACTCGGGTTCAGTGGCAGCGGGCTTGCCGAGCAGCACACGAATCCAGGCGCGGCCGAAACCTAGGAATGCGCCAAGCAGGAGAGCAGCCAATGCGCCGACGCCGCTGAAGACCAGGATGCTGGTAAGCAGGCTGGCGGTCTTGCGAACCTCTACGTGGAACTCGGGCGGGACGGGTTTGTTCCAGGTGAGTTCGGTGCGGAGGTGGATGCCATCGACCAGGGCGGCGGCCTGCTCGGGGGTGAACCCGCCGGTGGCGAGGGCGAGCATGGGACCGAGGCGGCGGAGCTTGATGGTGCCGAGCGAGGCTGCTTTGGCCTCAGGCGAGTTGAGCCAGCCTTCGAGGGCGCGGCCGCGGTCACCGGCGATCTGCGGGGTGGGCAGAAGCAGGAGAGTGAGTTTGCCAGTACCGGAGCGGCCGGCGAAGTCGGCAGTGGCAGTCTCGCCAGCTTTGTCGAAGCCGAGCAGATCAGCCGGAAGGAGGCCGCCCGCGGTCTTGTAGGCGACCGGGCCAACGGCGTATTTGATGGAGCCGGGGACGAGGCCAGAGGTGGGCAGATAGGTGGGAAGCAGCGGCGGCAGGCCTTTGGGGCCGCCGATCTTGGGAAGGGTATCGGCGAGAGCGCGAAGATCTTGCGAGGGAAGAGCGGAAGGACCGTCGAGGACAACGAGGGAGGCGCCTTCGCGAAGGAGGGTGTGGCCGCCGGCGGAAGCGATGTTGGTGTGGTTGCGGGCACCGGGGTCGGCGGCAGTCTCGGTCACGCCGCGCTCGCGGAGGAAGGTGAAGGCAGCGACGGCGCCGGTCGCATCGCCGAACTGCATAGCCTGCGCGGTGACGGTACGATCGGCGTGTGCGTAGATATGGGCGTCGGTACGAGTAAGGCCGTCTTCCCTGGCGATGGCGCTCGTGGTCGCGTCATTGAGCAGGGGCAGGGTCCCTGAGGCGCCTGCCGGAGCGGCGTCCCAGGTAGCGAAGTGGGCAGGCAGTAACGGAGCCTGGGGAAGAACGAGTTTTGTCTGGGCGGAGAGGGCTAAGGGAAGAACGAGGGCGGCACACCCACAGAGCCGGAGGGAGTGGGATAAAGGGGCCATAGTGCGGAGACTACCACTGCGGACGTTTGGTTAGCACATGGCGGTTTGGGCGGGTTTTGAGGGAGTCAAGATGGATGAAGCTGATTGAAAAGGACGCGGTCGGGTCCTTTGGATTTGGCTGTGGGCGGATGAGAGCCTGGGTGGCCGAGGAAAGCAGGTCCCTCCACTTTCCACTCCAGCGAGCAAGTGCGCTCATCGGCGCCCGGCTTCGGTCGGATGACATTCGTGGCAGCCGGGCGCGCTCAGGTGTACGTCACTTTGCTCCGATGTCAATGCGACATACGGGGTTCCTCCGCTTCGCTCGGGATGACACCTTCAGGGGAGGTGAGAGTGGTACCGCTGGGTGGGGTGGCTGGCTAGATGGAGGTCCGCTCCGTTATTCAGGGTCACCGTGTCAGGGTTGGATGTAGTAGCCGTCTCGGGTGCGGGCGGTCAGGCCTGGTTGGGTGACCTGCAGGTCGAGGTGGTGGTACTCGTTGGGGTGTTCGGCGGGCGGTGGGTTGAAGGTGAGTTCGTAGAAGGCGTCGGCGTCCTGGAGGCAGCGGTGGAGGAAGCCGTGGATGTCGCTGTTGCCGCTGACGGCGAGGCCGCCCGACTGGGTGGCGAGGACCTGAAGGCTGAGATCGCCGAGGTCGGTGTCGGTCGGCTTTTTGACCCCCTTGAGAAAGGCACGGTAGTAGAAGGTGCGAAAGCCGGAGTCGGCCGGGCCGACCGGATCGATGCTGTAGAGAGTGATGTGGTTCTGCCGGAGCTGGGTGGAGAGGCTGACGACGTCGGCGAAGAGGCCAGTCTGCTGCTTTTTATCGAGTTGGATATTAGGGCCGGAGAGGTAAGGCCAGCCGGGTGAGATCCAAACGATGAGTTTGCGGCCAGGGTGCGGGGACTCCGCCGCGATGAGTTGGCGGAGGGCGGTAAGCGACAGGTTGAGGCGATCTTCCGCACCATAGAAGCCGCTTGAGCGGCGGAGGGTGCGGAGGCCGATAGCCTCGTTTTTAAGCGAGGTGCTGAGGACGTTGCCGTCCGTGGAAAATCCGGGGAGGATACGGGTGCCGGTATCGGTGAAGACGGCGAGGGTGGTGGGGTAGGGGAGGCGGCCTTCGTTAGTGTGGAGGAACTTGTCGATCTCGGAGCGTTCGTAGGCGACGTTCTGAAAGCGGGTGTTGACGGCGTCGATGACGAGGATGACTTCGACCGGCGTGTGCTTTCCGGAAGACGGATGGAAGGCGGTGAGGGGGCGACGGGCCTTGTTATCGAGCAGGGTGAGGTCAGACTCGGAGAGACCGGGAAGGGGGGATCCGGACTTGTCGGTGACGACGGCATCGATGGTGAGGGGTTGAGCCGAGGTGGGCGCCTGGGCCGAGGCGGAGAGGCCTAGCGGAACGGTGGAGAGAAGGAAGAGGAGCGAGCGGAACGGGGCGAGGGTCATGAATCCTTCTCTCTTGGGCTTTTTTGGGTTCTCTTGGGCTCTCTTGGGGCGCAGGTGCACTTCATTGGACGCGTGAATGGCGGGTGTTGATGCAGGGTCGTATGCGGCCGAGTGAAGCGGATCCCTCTGCTCCAGTCGGGATGAGGACAAGGTGATGGCGCCTGAGCGAGGTCCCTGGAAGGAACGAGTCTTCCTATGACTTATGCAAACAGGGCACATTCTGCACGAATCAACAATTCTAAGCTGGGCCGGAGGTTGAGTTACGTTTGGTCGTTCAACTGCATTGGAGAGGGTGAGCCCCCGGGCCTGGGTGCATCCTCAGCTACAGTTTGGAGACAACAATGAAGGCTCTTTCAATTTCTGCTGTTCTGATGGCGAGTGTGCTGGCGACCGTGCCAGCGATGAGCCAGACACCGACGTGCCCTGTTGCGGGCAACGCAACCATGGGCTGCAACACAACGATTGTGATCAACCCGAGTGGAACGCTGACGATTGCCGCGGGGCCATCGGCGACGCCGTATGACGGCAGCGACGATAATCTTGTGGGCATTCTGAACAACAGTGGAGCGACGGTGAACGCGATTCTGCTGTCGGGCCACGGCGTCGACGGGGGCATCTTCAGTTTTGATGGAGATGGGGTGGATGACTACCTAAGCCCGGCGATCAGCCCGAACGCGATGGACACGAGTTCGGGCGGGTATGGTGGGCCACTGTCGTACTTTACGAACCTTTCGGCGACGGTTGTGGCCGACGATACGGGCATGGTGAACTTCATCGGCGGGCTGGCGGATGGGGCGCAGACGTATTTTTCGCTGGAGGATAGCTTTGCCGAAGCGGTGATTACGCCGGGGCCGGTCGGTACCTCTGTGACGCCTGAGCCGAGCACGCTGCTGCTGCTGGGGACCGGGATGCTGGGGATCGCGGGGGAGGTCAAGCGGCGGATGGCAGCATAGGAACGACGGCTGCCGGGCGGGATAGGACGGCTGGAGAGGCGTCGTATCCCGCCCTTGGCAGGGTCGTGGAAAGAAGATCGCCTGCGAGGGCGAAACCGGGCAGTAAAGGCGCGTTGACGGTCGCTGCGGTGACGGCGTAGGTTGAAACCGCGCGCCTATCTTCCTGTTGAGGGGATTTGTTGTGGGGATCGTGGCACAGGCTGTGGGGTTGCTGCTGGTGGCGACGGCGAGTTCGGGGGTGCCCTCCCGGGCGGCGGCGCAGGATGCGGGTGAACCGGTCACGACCTTGCAGGTAGCGACGCGCGTGGTGGAGATTGCGGCGGTGGTGAAGGGCAAGGATGGCGCGCCGCGCGGGGGCATGACGAAGGACGATTTTGTGTTGAAGCAGGACGGCAAGGAAGAGCCGATTCACTACTTTTCGCAGGGGTCGGATCTGCCGTTGACGATGGCGTTGCTGGTGGATACGAGTGGGAGCCAACGGACATTTCTGGGGGATGAGACGCAGGCGAGCGATGTGTTTTTTGAGACGATGCTCGGGCGTAAGGAAGATCGGGCGATGTTGGTGCAGTTTGACACGCGGGTGCTGCCGCTGCGGGCGATGACGAACTCGGTGAGCGCGCTGCACCTGTCGTTGATGAACCTGGGATCCCAGCCGGGGACGGCGGGACGGACGTTGCTGAACGACGCGGTGTATGCGGTGGCGAAGAATGTTCTGGGGAAGGAGACGGGGCGGAAGGCGATGGTGATCCTGACCGATGGCGGCGACAATGGCAGCCGGGTGTCGGTGGCGCAGGCGATTGAAGAGGCGCAGCGCGGGGATGTGCCGATCTACTCGATTTTGTACAGCGCGGCGGATGGAAGTGTGGGGTACGCGGCGGGTGGCGCGCGGAGCAGTACGCGGATGTATCCGGGGCAGATGGATGTGGGGCAGGAGACGTTGAGGAAGCTGTCGGAGAGTACGGGTGGGCACGTGTTCGCGGTGTCGCAGGCGATGAGTCTGCGGGAGATCTATGCGCGGATCGGGCAGGATCTGCGACTGCAATACGAAGTGGGGTATACGCCGCCGGCGGATGTGCAGCCGAACAGCTTTCATCGGCTGGAGTTGCGGGCGAAGGACAAGAAGCTGGTGGTGCAGGCCCGGAAAGGGTTCTTCGCGCGCCCGTGAGGTCTTCGGGTGAAGGTTTCCTGGTGGTTGGTCACTGTGTGTTAACGCCAGGGACCGGCTGGACTGGCTAGACTCGGAGCATGCTTCGATCGTTGCCACTGCTTTGGGTGACGTTGAATGGGGTGGATGTGTACGGCCACTATCAAGGGACGGTGGTGCTGTTTGGGAGCTCGACGACGGACGGGTTTCGATCCGATTACAGCGGGGACAGGGTGTATCCGGTGGCGAATGTGCCAGTGGCGGGGCAACACACGAGCCGGCTTTCGGATGCGCTGGCAAAGCGGCTGAACGCGGCGGGGTATCGCTGGGGGTGCTGAACGAGGGCGTGCCGGGCGATACGGTGACGGCGGACAGCACCAACGCGATCAACCATGTACAGAATGCGAACGACCGATTGGCGTGGATGTGCTGGGGCAGCCGAACGTGGTGGCGATGGTGACATACTTCGGGTCGATCGACATCCGATCGCCGGATTGCAAGTCGGCACCGGCGATTGAGGCGGTGACGGAGCGGCTGGTGGCGATCGGCGGCCGGGGTGCGGGTGGTGCTGGGACGATCCGCCGTCGGCATTTTGCACGAACCCGGCGCAGGGGAACCATGGGCCGGCGCCCACGCCGGCGGATCCGTATGCGGGCGGTGCGGGCCGGGGTTGGCGAATGGCGGCGAGGTGCAGCGGATGAAGCTGAACGCGTGGCTGCGATCGACGGGCGCGGGTCTGCCGGGGGTAGTGGGGTTGCGGAGTGGCAGACTGCGAGTCGGCAACGTCTGTACAGACATCGCTGACCAACATGGTGGCGCAGGCGCAGGCTGCGGGAGTGCGAGTGATTCTCGCCACCCTGCCGCCAAGCGAGTACTGCCTGAGTGGAACACCGCTGGTGAGTGCGGCGGATCCGTATGCGGGGGACGTGAATCCGGGGTCCGGAGAATCCGGGGTCGACCGAGCGGCGGGCGCTGAATGACTGGATCCGGACGACGGGAGCGACGTTACCCGGTGTGGTGGCGATCGCGGACTTCGACAAGCGCTGGTGGATCCGAACCATCCGGACTTCATGATTGCGAACCTGAACTCGGGGGATAACTTCCATCCGAACGGGGCGGGATATGGAGTGCAGTCGGCAGCGATTCCGCTAGGGAGCCTGCTGGGGCAGTGAGGGTGATTTCCTTGAAGGAGAGAGGGTCCGCTGGTGGGAGCGGACTCTTTCTTTGATAGTGGAAGCACCTCCAGAAAGGGAAATTTGTACGCTAAGGATCGATCTCGGATTCTGCCGAGCCGATGAAGAACACGGCTCGTGCAAGCGATTTACGGACCTCCCCATTATTTACACCGGCGGTGACCCGACGCCGTAGCGCAGGGTCTTCGAGTCACGCGAGCATGAAGAGGTTTCGCTCAATTCTTCCAATCTCACGCAGGGCGAGCGCAAGGCTGTTTTGGCGAGGGTAGGAGCCAAGCTTGCGAAGGAAAGTCACGCTCCTGTCGGCCGCCATCGAGCATTCCTCTCAATGTGACTCCCAGCATTGGGGACGTCGACGAGAATCCCAGTTTTCGAGCTTGGAGTTCCGCATAAGTTCGATGACATCGCGCACGGCGGGGTCCGGCCAGATGCCATCTGCTCCTACGGCGAGTGCGACAGCAGCTTTCCGATGTATTCATCACCGATGCCGCCGCGCCCGCCTGGACGGCGAGACGGTGTGCCTCCTCAACCCAATCGAGAAGAATGCGCGCATCGATGTTGCCATTGGACTCGCCAGGCAATTGACCCCAAGATTCCAGCAGACGCCATGCCTGAGGGGCAACGGCCTTCTCCTGAGGGGTGGGCGTGTATTCCGACGAGGCTTCTTTCGACGAGACAGGGAATACTGCCGAAAGGACCTCCACCAAGAACTCGGGTCGCGATGACATAAAGCGATGAAGCGTCTTGGCGGGTCGCTCGGAGTGCTCTAGGAGGGGTCCCGTCAGAAAACGGACGATAGGGCACGGTAAGGGCCTGACCGGCTGCGGAGAACGGTCATTCTCTGGTCGCAATGCCTCACAGATGTCTTAGCGGCCCGTGGAGGGCATTCAGACGAGCTTCCTGTCAGCCGTTAAATCGCAAGTTGCAACCGCTACCTTTCTCATAAACGTTGGTTGAGAGAAAGGCAGGAATTGAGAAGTCACGAGCAAAAACCTCTTGTCTGGTGTTCTCGGAATCAATTCTCGTTTGCTGCTTTTCCGCCATTTACCAAGGTGATGAGTTCTGAGAAGAGAGCAACGTGGTGAACGGCTCAGCGAGCAGCCCGAACCGCTAACGTGCTCTATCGTCCGTTTTCTGACGGAACCCGAGTAGGCGGAGCTGAGTGATCGCTTCCCTTGCGTGTTGGCGAGCGCGCCGGGGGTTCTTGTCTTGAGGAAACTGCTCGGCCAGAGCAGACCACGGAATAACGGATTCGGTCTTGGCTGCATAACAGCGGTAGTAGAGCCAGAGAACCATATCCTGGATCTGGGAATTCCCTTTTGACTGTAGCCAAAGCGTCCGTGGAACGGCGACATGGTGCTTCCGGATATCGTGGAAGAGGGTTTGGTTGATGCTGATGCCAAACGGCGCAGGCGGAAGCTCCTGAGCGTCAGCGGCATAGCCTAGGCTGCGCTGATCGGGATTGAACTGTTTCCCCGTGATCGAAGGTGGAAGGTTATACGTGTCGATGATGGAGAAGTTCTTGCCGGCGATTCCAGAGGCATCCTTGCGCTCGATATTGATGTTCAAGCCGCTGATGCGATGGAACCGCTCACGAAGATCCTTGTTGTTCTTTCCTGATCGCTTGAGGCCCATCTCCTTCTGGTACTCCCATGCCGAATCCCAAGCGATCATGGGCGATTCGGAGTTGATCGCTCGGTCGAAGACCCAGGCAAGCAGCTTCCGGTCCGAGCCAAAGGGTAGCGGTACGTCAGGGATCCCGGTGCTAAATGTCACCGTAAGGTCGATCCGTCCCCAAGCCGTGCCGTACGAGTGATGTGATTTTAGTGGTCGCACTGTATGGCAAGGTGCAGAGCAGCATGGCTTGGGCGATTTTGATTACCTCGTCGTCAAGTCTGCCGGTATTGCGGTCGTCCAGGAGCTGGCCAAGCCGAAGCGCTTGCTTCCCCTTCGCAACTCGCTTTTCTGCCGCTTGGGCACGCACGGCCAATTTCCGCGAGGGCTCGGGAGGGTTCGCTTCGATAGTTGGCGGCCTGGTCGGCATGTTTTCCTCACAACTTGTATACATGTCTACAAGGCGACATGACTCGTCCGTATCACGCAATAGGGGGAAAGGTCGTACTTGCGGAAGAGGTCGTTCAGCTTCCTGAAGGAGCTCCTGCATAGTTTTGTCCTTGTCGAGAGCCAACTTTTTGATTTTGCCTCGATACCTCAGGATCGAAGAACCCCGTGATCTGTTTTTTTCTGCCCTGGAGGGAGCCACTGCCCGCAACAGCCTTGGTCCCTCACTTCCCTGCTCACTTCCAACTTCTATGATCGGCACTTCGCCGAGCTTCACGTGCAAAAAGGTGAATGGCTCATCCGCGAAGGAGAACCACCCTGGTTCTTCGTTCTTCTGGAAGGGGCGCTGGATGTGGAGAAAGAATTCGGAGGTGCCAGTGAGGTGCGCGGGCACCACAAGCCCGGAGACTTCTATGTCGAAACCCCAATTCTTCTGGACTCGCCTACCATCGCATCCCTTCGCGCCCAGGAGCCTTCCCGAGTTCTCCGGCTTGATCGCATCCTCTTCAAGGAGCTCATCGATTGTTCCACCAAATGCAGCAACCTGATCGTGCAGGTGATGATGAAACGCGTCACAGCCATTCAGGAGTACACGCAGGAGAACAATCCGATGCGCGTACTGGTTGTTGGCTCCCGAAACGATGCCGACTGCCGTGAGGTTCGCACCTTTCTATCGATGAATCGCATCCCCTATGAATGGTTGGACCGGGAGCGAACGCCTGACGGCGTACCACCCTGCACGCATCGAGAACTATCTTGGGTTTCCGAACGGCATCTCCGGCGACAAGCTGAGCTCCCGTGCACTCAGACAAGCCTCACGCTTTGGTGCCCATGTGGTCGTCACGCGTACGGTAGAGCATATTGTGCGCGTGCCTGAAGGCTATTGCGTGGAGTTGGATGGAGGGACCCGCATTCAGACGCGAGCGACCATTATCGCAACAGGAGTAGATTAGCGCCGACTGCAGGCAGACGGTATAGAGCGGCTGATTGGCAGGGGTGTTCTCTACGGCGCGGTACGAGCAGAGGCGTCGACGGTCATCGGCAAGCAGGTGTTTATCGTTGGAGGCGGCAACTCCGCAGGTCAGGCAGCCGTGTTTTTCTCGAGCTATGCCGAATCTGTGACGATGCTGGTCCGCGGCGACACGCTGACGAAAACCATGTCCCAGTACCTGATCGACGAGCTCGCGACTCGCCGTAATATCCACATCGAAACCTCCACGACGGTGCTCTCCGTAGGTGGAGAGGATTCCCTCAGCTGGATCCGCACTTCGAGCAATGGCCAAGAGGCTCGGCAAAGCTCCGCAGACGCACTCTTTGTCATGATTGGGGCGCATGCCCGGACGGAATGGCTTTCCAGTGATCTTGAACGTGATGAGCTCGGCTACATCCTCACCGGGAGAGATCTACGAACATACCCCGGAGAGCGTATTCCCTTCCTGCTGGAAACGAGTTCGCCCGGAATGTTCTGCGCCGGTGACGTTCGCCATGCCTCGATCAAGCGGGTGTCCAGCGGAATCGGTGAAGGCAGTATGGCTATCGCGTTCATCCATCAGTACCTGTCTTTGCAGGAAGCACCTGAACACGACCTAGCCCACGTTTAAGAAGGAGTACGACTATGAGCGCATACCTCGTCTTCACAAGAGAAGAGACCGTGGATCCAGAAGAATTGGCTATCTATTAAAAGATGGTCCCGCCCACGCTCGCAACGAGCGACTTTAAGACGCTCGTTGCGTATGGAGAGCACGAGGTTCTTGAAGGTGAAAGCATCGAAGGCATCGTCATCGTAGAGTTTCCCACCAGAGAGCGGGCAAGAGCCTGGTACGACAGCCCCGCATACCAGGCAGCGCGTGAGCACCGCTTTCGAGGAGCGAAATACCGGTGCATTCTCGTTCAAGGAACGAAGCGGTCCAGTTCCGCTCCACGGCCATTACCGTGCTCAATCGTCGGTTTTCTGAGTAGACCCCCTATCAGGTTCTGGTTCTTCGCTGGCCTTCCATAGCTTGTTGGAACACCTTGTCTACGTAAGCCTCTGAATCACCCCCGTCCCCATCTGCAACCGGTAGTAGATCGGTGCGTAGAACGCGTCGATCGCCGTTTCGACGCTTTCATGGAATCTCCCTAGTTGAACCGAATGAGACGCAGGCGCACCGTGGGTGTGCAGGTCATTGGGTCAGCAGGGATGGATCAGATGCGGAGAACGGTCAGCTTCGCAATCAGCAGACCGGGCGGCGAATGCTCATCGGGGAAACGGAAGACCGCTGGAGGGATGCTGTGGGTGGAAGGCGCCGCCAGTGCCAACCACTTAACAAAGATTGAATCAACTGAAATGGGGCGAAGCGGCCGCGAGCTGCAGTGTGCATCCGTCCGAAACTCCGTTCGACAACAGCACGTTTCGCATTTCGCCACAAGTGCCGTGCATGGCCCGGCAGCAAGCGCGATCCTCGTGAGTCATCCCGCTCTCGGTCGCGCAGGCAAGTACCGGCGCTGCCGTGAGGAACAGGAGAGAATTGCAACGAAGCTGGCGAGTGGCGCACTTTGTTAACTATATGCCTCAGAGCTTCGCCGTTCTTAGCCGAAGAGAGTTCGCGATGACAGAAACGGAGCTGAAGCTCATCGCTGCCGCCGCAATCATCGGATTCAGCAGTAAGCCGAAACAGGGAAGAGCATGCCAGCGGCAAGGGGTACTCCGACGACGTTGTACATGAACGCAAAGAAGAGATTCTGCCGGATGTTGCTCATGGTGGACTGGCTGAGCCGACGCGCTCGCAGGATGCCGCGAAGGTCGCCGGTGAGAAGCGTGATGCCGGCCGCTTCCATTGCAACGTCAGTGCCGGTTCCCATCGCAATGCCAACGTTCGCCTGGGCAAGTGCGGGTGCGTCGTTCACTCCGTTGCCGGCCATGGCGACCATCGAACCCTTCTGCTGATACCTCTTCACAACCTCAGCTTTTTGTTGAGGCAGTACGTCCGCTTCAAACTCAATGCCCAGCTTGTCCGCAACGGCTTTGGCCGTGGTCGCGTTGTCGCCTGTGACCATAATGACCTTGAGGCCAGCCGCCTTCAGTTCGCGAACGGCATCAGGCGTGGATCTCTTGATTGGATCGGAGACGCTGACGAGCCCTGCCGCCCTACCCTCAGCAGCAATCAACATCACGGTCTGTCCTTCTTGTCTCAGTGCCTCCGCCTGACTGAGGAGCGGCGTGGGGTCAACTCCTAGCTCCCGAAAAAGCTCCGCGTTTCCGATAGCAATCTGCTTGTCGGAGACAGTACCTTTCACGCCCTTCCCAGTCGTGGAACTGAAGCCTTGAACCTCTGTGAGGGTGAGCTTTCTGGCTTCGGCTCCCTTCACGATGGCTGCTGCGAGTGGGTGCTCACTCGACCGCTCAAGGCTTGCGACGAGCTGTAGAAGTTCCGCTTCGCCGATACCGCGCTGCGGGACGACGGAGTGGAGCGTAGGCTTGCCTTCGGTGAGGGTGCCGGTCTTATCCACGATGAGCGTGTTGACCTTGCCAAACGTTTCCAGTGCCTCGGCATTCCGGATGAGGATGCCTGCCCCGGCACCGCGGCCAGTTCCAACCATGATCGCCATCGGCGTCGCCAGCCCCAAAGCGCAGGGACAGGCGACGATGAGCACCGCTATTGCGTTGACGAGAGCGTGGGCGAAACGTGGCTGAGGGCCGACCAGCGCAAACTCGGTCCAAGCCCACGTCCGTGCGGAAAGCATGTGCTGAAGCGACATGGACGGGATGAGGTCGGAAACCATTAGCGCAAGCAGCGGAACGGCAAGTGCGACGCTAATCCAAAAACGCCGGGTCATATCGACCAGCTCGGGGGTGACCTCCTCGGCGGTGCTCTCGCGTGATTCCAGTGTCATACCGCAGATAGGGCAGTTGCCCGGTTCTTGGCGGCTGATCTGCGGGTGCATGGGACACGTAAAGTCCGTTCGCGTTGCTAGGGCTGTGATGATTGCAGGTTCGAGCGCCATCCCGCACTTCGGGCAAGCTCCCCGGACCCATCCTGTGAACTTCGGGGTCCATGGGGCAGATGTACTCGGTCTGCTGTTCGGCGTGCAACTGTGGCGTCGGGGGAGCTACAGGCGGCTCGGGCGCGAGATACTTCTGCGGATCGGCGCGGAACTTGGTCACGCATCCCTGGCTGCAAAAAAAGTACCTGGTGCCCTTATGCTCGGCGGCCGCAGCCGCTTTCGCTGGATCGACCTTCATCCCGCACACTGGATCCTTCATATTGCCTACGGCTTTCGTGGGTTCGCTACAGCAGCACATGGTCTTCTCCTGAACTTCCAATGCTGCTGACGCAAGGCCCGCTCCGGTCTTACAGTTGGGGTCTCCGGCAGGTGCAATCGAGGCACTTGTGTTCCGCGCAGGCACCACAGACCGCAGTGAGCTTCTTGGCCAGATCCTTCCGTGCGCGATGAAGTCGCACGGAAGCGTTGTTGGCCGATGTTCCTTGAAATTCGGCGAAGGCTTGCACCGTCATGCCGTCAAGATCGACCTGTTGAATCGCATCCCGATACTCGCTTTTTAGGTTCTGGATCACATCTCCAACGCAGGCGCAGACTGTCTGCTCAAGCTCTTGCTCGTAGCTGAGAGGGGTTTCGGCCACGAAGTCTTCCTGCGCCCTGGTCCTGGCTGCTTGCCGGCGATAGCTGTCCGTGATGGCGTTGCGGAGAATGCGGTAGAACCAGGCGACGGTACTTTCGCCGTTTCGAATCTCTCCGCCGTGCTCGATCGCCTTGATGTAAGCGGATTGCAGGATGTCCTCGGCGGCGGCGGGGTCTACGCGAGACGAGAGGAAGCTGAGGAACTTCGCGCGCTGGGCGATGATTCTGCCCAGCACTGGCTCTTCCTTGATGTCGATTTGTTGAGACGGGTTAATGGGCAGCCGCCTGGCTACTCTCGTCCATCTTCATGCCGCTCATGTTCTTCATCGTTCCCAGCTTGACCTCAGCGGCCACGAGATGGTCAGGTTTGCCGGTCGCGTGGATGACGATGTGGTCGCCAATCTTGATGTCTTTGAGAGTGACGGAGGTCTCGCCTCGAAGATACTTCGTCCCAGTCGTGAGAGCGACGGTCTGGACTTTGCCATCCATTGCCTTCACGGAGATGCTGGTGTCAGTCATCGCGGTTACGGTTCCCATGACGTGCACCATTCCGTTATGGGCGTAGGCAGCTCCGGCGAAGAGGCCAAAGCTAAGAATGAGTAGAAGAAGTCGTTTCATAGGGTATGTCCTTTCGGGTGATGGGTTGTGGCTGGTGCAGAGGAGTTGTCGCCGTTCAAGAACTGCTCTTCCTGCTTCTCCTCTGCTGCTTAGTCCGGCGTCTTCGGGTTCAGCGCCTCCATCTCGGTCTCTTCTATAGAGGTTAGCTTTGGAAGGTGGCGGATGAAAGCGACGAGCTTCCGAAGGAAAGAGAGCTTCGGGGCTCTTGATCCTGGCATAGGAGTATTGCCCGCTCCAGTTCTGCCCGGGCTGCACGGTCAGACGTGTGGACCATGAATCGAGCCTGCCCTGGTCAATGTTCCAGCGGTGCTCATCTGGCTCCCGGCCGTGGAAGCCGCTGGCCTCTATCCGGGCGATGCCGTGCGTGAAGCCGACCGTGACGACATCGTTGGCGATTAGGTGGAGTCTTCCTGATGGTATCCGAGCGTACCCACGGGATTTTCGAAGGCCGATGCCCGGTGCGGGTAGGCGGTCGGTCCTATCGCCGGATCGCCCTCGGGAGCTACATAGAAAGTGAGCAGGCTCTTGTTGCCTAGCTTGAGATCGTACAGGGCTGCCAATTCCATGAAGAAGTCGTGCGGATGCTGGCCGTCTGCGATGGGCTTGCCGTAGGCCGTTTCGCCCTGCTGGAAAAGCAAAGGATACCGCTCACCGGTCACAGTTACTGGCTCAAAGGAAAACATGCCTCGAAGGGTGAGCTGCCCTGGCCCCAGCTTGCGTTCTGCCATCGGCATGAACCAGTTCGTCGAAAAGAGCTTGTCTCCTCCTCGAGGGCTGGTCTGCTGGGTGTCGTTGATGAACACATTTGCGTGGAACATCAACATCCACGGTCCCTTCATCGTCATCACCATGGGCGTTGGGGTCGAGTTCGGCTCCGCGCTGGTGCCCGAGGCGGCGTGGTGCTGAATCTCCTGGAGAAAGGTTTTCGGCTGCATCTGTTGCATTAGCTCGGTCATGCCCGGGTCCATGTTCATGCCGGGCATCTGGTCCAAAGGGCTTTTGACGCCTTAGCTTGGGCGGGCGGCGGGCACATCTGCATGCCGGGCATGGTCTCCACGCACGGCGCAGGAGCCGATTGGGTCGGCTTTTTCTGAGGGGCGGGCATCTTCCTTCCAGGCATGGCCTGGTCAGACTGAGGCTGTTGAGCGAAAACAGGACTGGGAGAGAGCGCAGCAAAGAGCGCGACGCTCTGGATCAGGGTTCGATGGTTCGGGCATTACGAGGTACTCCGCGAAAATGATTAGGCCCAAAGCTGTCGGAGCAGCGAAGCCGATCAACGTCCCTAAAAGGGAGTGCAGACGAACTTCCGCTGGCGAACAAACATCCGCTCAGGAGCGGGGACTATACGCGGAGAACTGTATGAAGGGAAACAAGGCTGCTGTCTCGGAGAGGTGGTGGATCCGACAGCCAATTTGGCCAGCTCTTGGCGGCAGGCCAATCGATCAAGGTGACGATCAACGCTGCCGACAGTGCGGCACCGCCGAGCAGCGCGGTCGCGAGCGGTGTGAGAACAAGGGCTTTTCAAGGGGACATACCTTCCTCCGTGATCGTTCCCTGTAGGAGCCGATCGGGAGAGGGAACGTGCGCGACGGTCTCTGGGACTGGAGTTGCGGTTAGAGCGGAGAGAAGCGGGCGGATCGCTACTGGCCGGTGGCGGCGCGTTCGGTCTGGGTGGGGGCGGGAGTGGCGTTGGAGAGGGAGCCGATGTAGCGGGAAACGCCTTTGAAGAGGCTTTCGGCGACGCGCTGTTTGTAGTCGGGCTGGCGGAGCTCCGCGGCGTCTCGGGGGTTGGTGACGAAGGAGATCTCGGCGAGGACGGAGGGCATATTGGCGCCGATAAGGACGACGAAGGGAGCTTTTTTGACGCCTCGGTCTTTGAACGAGCCGCTACCGCTGACACCGGCTCGACTGCTGGTGCTGAGGCTGGCGCGAGTGTTTTCGGGGGCACGGGCGAGACCGGCATAGAGCGAGGTTTCGACGTCGGTGGCGAACTCGCGGGACTCGGCAAGTTTGTCTTTGAGGGTGATCTTTCGGACGAGGTCAGAGAGTTGCGAGACGGACTGGCCGGAGACAGCGTTTTCGCGGGCGGCAACTTCGAGGGCGTCGGCCTGCTGGGTGAAGTTGAGGTAGTAGGTTTCGACGCCGCGGGCGGAGGCATCGGGCGAGGAGTTGGCGTGGATGGAGAGGAAGAGGTCGGCCTGGGCCTTGTTGGCGATGGCGGTGCGGGTCTCAAGCGGGATAAAGGTATCGTCGGAGCGGGTGTAGATGACCTCGGCGCCGAGCTTCTCGTGGAGCAGCGCACCGAGGCGGAGGGCGACGTCGAGGACGACATCTTTTTCCTGCAGGCCGTTGACGCCGAGGGTTCCGGAGTCGTGGCCGCCGTGGCCGGCGTCGATGACGATGCGGTTGATTTTGAGGCCGAGGGCGCGGACGAGCGAGGTCTGGCCGGCGGCGGTCTTGAGCTCGGCGGCGCGAGCAGGGGTGGCGGGGTCGCCGACGGGATGGGTGTCGGCGGCGGCGATGGCCTTGCTTCCCTTCCTGCTGGATTTCTTTGCGGAGACTATGGCGCGGGCGGTGGCGGCGGGGTTGGGGTCGCCAACGATGCGGGCGTCGGGGGAGGAAGGGCTTGCTCGAGGAGATGTGATTGAAGAAGCGGGTCCCTCCGCTCCGCTACGCTCTCCACCCCGGCGCGCAGGTTCGCTCGCGGGGAACCCCCGCTCCGGTCGGGACGACCGTGTTGGAGTCGAAGCGATGGAGATGTTCGGTCGTACCTGGGTGAGTTCGGTGGAGCGGTCGCGGCCGGGAACGGTGGCGGCGATGGGCTGCGAGGTGGGGGTGCTGGTGGCTTCGATCTTGCCGGGCTGGTCCGAGAGAGTGTTGACGTCCGTGGGGCTGCCGGCGTGCATGGCGTGCGTGTTGGGGACGGAGGCGGAGCGCGGCGCGGGGGAGTCGACGGTGGCGAGTTGCTGGGGGGCGGCGGCTTTGCTTCTGCCGTGGATGTCGATGATGAGACGGTACGGATTAGGCAGAAGGAAGGCCGAGTACTCGGTGACGTCGTTGACGTCAAGAACGACGCGGGCGACGTCGGGTGCGGACTGCGAGACACGGATGCGCTTGAGAAAGCCTTCGTCGGTGACGGCGAAGGATTTGCCGACAAGGTCGCTGGCGAGATGGGCGCCGTGGAGATCGAAGAAGATGCGGTCGGGCGAAGGGACGCGGGCGGCTTCGTACTCAACCTGGTCGCCGAGATCGATGGCGACGCGGGTGTAGGAGGAGGTGGACCAGTGGCGGATGCCGGAGACGCTGGCGAGTGGGCCGGCGCGACGGGCGACCTGGCGTGGGGGCGGAAGGGCGGTCGCTCCCATCCCTTGCAGGTCGTAGTTGGCGGAAGACGATGAGGGTTCCTGCACGCCCGCGTCGGTGCCCCGTCGACTCGCGTCGCCCGCTCTGGGTCGCTCAGAGTCAGGATGGGATGGCAGAGTTGGCGCGATGTGGCCGGCCGAAGACGCCGCGGTGCGGGCAGATCGAGAATCGGCCCGGACGATCGGGGCGGGCGACTGGCTGGTGGGCTGTTCCACCTGATCGTTGCTGGCAGCGGACGCGGCACCGGAACGTCCGTCGCGGGGGGTTGCGGCGGCGGTGTTCGCGGCGAGAGCGGTGCCGGCGTGCTGGCGGTTGCTGAGGGAGGCAAGGCCGGCCTGCGCCTGCTCGGCAAGGGCACTGCGGGGGTTAAACTTGAGCAGGAGCTGGTACTTTTCGCGGGCGAGGGCGATGTCGTGCAGGTCATTCTCGGCGATCCGGCCTTCGGCGAGAAGAGCGCCGACGCGCAGTGAGCTGGCCGGGTACTGCGTGCGAAGAAACTCGTACTGGCCGACCGCGGCCTCGAAGGCACGGCGATCTTGGAGGTCGTGGCCAGATTCAGCAAGCAGTTCGGCGACGGTGCTGACGGCTTCGGGCGCGTGGAGATCGCGCGGGTTGTCGTGGTAGACGGCGCGGAAGCGATCCATGACGCGGGTGTAGTCGGCGTGGGTGCGGGCGGGTTCGGGAGTGGCCTCGAAGGCGTCGCGGGAGCGCTCGGCGGCTTCCCACAGGCTGATGGCGCGGGCGTGGGCGCGGCGATCAGGATCGCGGGGAGTGGCTTTAGGAGAGCGCGTTGCCGGGTGCAAGACGGTGGCAGAGGCCTGGGCGGCGAGCAGGGTGGGTTCCAGGCAGACGGCGGCGAGCGCGAGCGCGGTCGTGGCGCGGCGCAGCGAGGGAATCCGCGTGCGTTGGCCGTGGATGCAAGGGAAGCCCATACCACTCTCAGGGTAAGCGGGCGCGGGGCGGACGGGGGGGCGGGAGTCCGGTGCGGTATACGGGCGGGTACCCCTGAAGACCAGCCGTAACGTGGGAGAGGGACGTGTGCGTTGCCGCCGCGTTGGTTTCCGGTAGAGAAGCGGATCCCTACAGGATGACAACCAAGGGTCAGGCGACCGGAGTGAGTACAGTCCACCCCTTCACGGGAGATCTGTGAAAGATGGCACCGAACGTGCGGCCTTAGCCGAGGAGTGCGCGGAGGATCTCCGGGGCTTTGGCGAGGGCGGCGTCGAGCGATCCGGGATCGTTGCCGCCGGCTTCTGCGAGGTCGGGGCGGCCACCGCCTTTGCCGCCGACAATGGGCGCTAACTGGGCGATGAGTTTGCCGGCCTGCATGCGGGCGGTGAGATCTTTGGTGACGCCGGCGACGAGCGAGACTTTTCCGTCGGCCGTGGTTCCTAGAACGACGACGCCGGAGCCGAGCTTGAGGCGAAGGTCGTCGACGAGGGTGCGGAGTTGGGTTTTGTCGACGCCCTCTACACGGTGGGCGAGGAGCTTGATGCCGGCGACATCGATGGCGGTCTGGGCGGCGTTGGCGGTTGAGGCAGAAGCGGATTTGAGGCGGAACTCGTCGAGCTCGCGGCGGAGGCGTTTGAGTTCGTCGTCCGAGGCCGCGAGGCGGGCCTGCAGGGCTTCGGCGGGGCTGGCGTCGGAGCTGCCGCTTCCCTGCCCGCCCGCGAACTGCGCGGCGATGCGGGCGACTTCGGCGTCGCGGCGGAAGCTGGCGAGCGAGGTAGCGCCGGTGATGGCCTCGACGCGGCGGACGCCGGAGGAGACGGAGCTCTCGCCGGTGAGCTTGAGCAGGCCGATCTCGCCGAGGGCCTCGGTATGGGTGCCGCCGCAGAGCTCGATCGAGAAGTCGCCGATGCGCACGACGCGGACACGGTCGCCGTACTTTTCGCCAAAGAGGGCGGTGGCGCCGAGGTCGTTGACGGCTTCGTCGATAGGAACGTCGACGAGGGTCTGGACAGGAATGTTGGCGAGGATCTGCGCGTTGATGATGTCTTCGACCTGCTGGAGCTCGGGCTCGGCGACCTGGGTGAAGTGCGAGAAGTCGAATCGTAACCGTGAACGATCGTTGAGCGAGCCGGCCTGCTTGACGTGGGTGCCGAGCACCTCGCGCAGGGCGGCCTGGAGGAGATGGGTGCCGGTGTGGTTGCGCATGGTGGCGCGGCGGATCCCCGCGTCGACCACCGTGTCGATGGTGTCGCCAACCAGTATCGGTTGGCGGGCCGTGACATGGTGGGCGAAGACGCCACCGATCGGTTTGGAGCAGCCGGATACATCCGCAATCACCGTGGCGTGATCGGCGGCGGTGAGGGTGCCGACGTCGCCGACCTGGCCGCCGGAGTCAGCGTAGAAGCTGGTGGCGTCGAGCACGACGTCGCCGGACTCGCCGGGTGCGAGAGAAGGGACGCCGACGCCGCCCTTGACCAGGGCAAGGATGCGGGCGCCGTCGAGACGGGTGGCGGTGTAGCCCTCGAACTCGGTTTTGGGGAGATCACGGAAGACGGGCGCGGCGGACTTTTGCGAGCCGCCTTTCCAACTGGCGCGGGCTCGGGCTTGCTCTTCTTCCTTGGCGCGCTCGAAGCCGGGCATGTCGAAGGCGATACCGGCGTCGCGGGCAGCGTCGACCATGAAGTCGAGAGGGAGGCCGTAAGTCTCGTAAATTCGGAAAGCGTCCGTACCTTCGATCCGGCGAAGGTTTTCAAGCGCCACCACTAGTGGATAGATATCGCCGGATGTTCTTACGTCTTTGGAAAAGGAGATCAAGGCTTGCAACCTGTACTCGTTGCCGATTTGCAAAAACAGCGCACCACTAGGAAAAAACAACTGCTGAAAATCTAGATTTGATTGGTCGCTGAGCGTTCGCTTTCTTAGTTCCGCAAGATCCCGCGCATTAATCGTTGATGCTTTTGCGAGCAGAACATCAAATTCCTTGCTGCCTAACTCCAGCGTTCGTGCAAACTGCTGCTCTTCTGACACGACGATCTTGCTGACGCGATCGGCGTTGGTTACAAGTTCGGGGTAGGCATTGGCCATCTCGTCACGGACCGCGAAGACCATCCCGTGCATGAAGGGCTGTTCCTGGCCGAGCAGGCGGCCGTGGCGGATGCCGCGACGGAGGATCTTGCGCAGGACGTAGCCACGGCCTTCGTTGGCGGGGAGGACGCCGTCGGCGATGAGGAAGGTGGCGGCGCGGGCGTGGTCGGCGATGATGCGGAGGGACGGGGCGCCTTTAGCATCGGAGACGGCGGCTTGCTCGACGGGGGTCAGCGTGGATGGTTGTGCGGAACGGTCGTGCACCGCCTGAGACCCCACCTTTTCCGACGATGGAGCTGTCGGAGAGGATGGGGCACCCGGTTCGACCACCTGCGCGGAGGAGATGGGATAGGGAGGCGAGAAGACGGTGAGGTCGAAGTTAGTGAGCTCGGCGGCCTTGGCGATGAGTGGAGTAAACAGGTCGGTCTCGTAGTTCGAGAGCTTGCCCTGAAGGACGGCGGCGATGCGTTCGAGGCCCATGCCGGTATCGATGGAGGGTTTGGGAAGAGGGGTGAGGGTGCCGTCGGCGGCGCGGTCGAACTGCATGAAGACGAGGTTCCAGATCTCGACGTATCTCTGGTCGTCGTGCGGGAAGGGCAGGTCCTGCGGGGTGCCATCCGGGTTGCGGTGCTCGGCGGCGGCTAGGCCGAGGTCGAAGAAGATTTCGGAGCAGGGGCCGCAAGGGCCGGTGTCGCCCATCTGCCAGAAGTTGTCTTTGCCGGGCATGGCGACGATGCGCTCAGGCGGGACGCCGGCGGCGATCCAGAGAGCTTCGGCTTCGGCGTCGCGAGGAACGCTTCCTTCCCCTTCGAAGATGGTGACGAAGAGGCGCGACTGCGGAATGCCGAACCACTCGGGCGAGGTGAGCAGCTCCCAGGCGAAGGCGATGGCGTCGCGCTTGAAGTAGTCGCCGAAGGAGAAGTTGCCCAGCATCTCGAAGAAGGTGTGGTGGCGGCGGGTGAAGCCGACGTTTTCGAGATCGTTGTGCTTGCCGCCGGCGCGGACGCATTTTTGCGAGGAGGTGGCGCGCGTGTAGGGGCGCTGCTCGGCGCCGAGAAAGACATCCTTGAACTGGTTCATGCCGGCGTTGGCGAAGAGCAGCGTGGGATCGTTCGCCGGCACCAGTGACGACGAGTGCACGCGGCGGTGCTGCTTGGTTTCGAAGAAGCGCAGGAAGTCTTCGCGGATCTGACTGCCGGACCTGTATTGCATGCTTTGAAGTTTACAGTGCCTCTCCGTCGCGAACAGGGGAGGCACGACGTTCTACAATTTCGGGAGAGCCATAACGATGAGGTGACGAGTCTCTCCGCACGAGGCGAGTCAAAAGTTCTCAAAGCTGCGTTGCGGACGTTGAAAGTGGCGGCGGCTGGTACCGGAGAGAGGCATAAGCGGGGCTGAGCATCGTAGCTCTGGCTTAGGATTTGACTGCATGCTGACCGTGCAATCGCTTCTGGTGAACTCCGTACGTCTGCGTTGAGAGCCACTCGCCAACAGCCAGGCGATCGACGTTCGTTCGAGAAAAGGAGCCATGCTGCCACCATCGTCTGCACTCGCCGGCTGCTTCCGCTCCGCCTCGCGGCAGCGCCTCCGCTTGCCGCGAGCGCACGCCGTCCTTGCCGCCTTTCTTCTTGTTCTCGGTTTCCGCAGCTGCCTCCACGCCAGCGCCCAGGCCATCGCCTCGCTTTCGCCAGACCCCCTCGCCGAAGTCCGTTCGCTCCTTGCCGCCGGCCAGTTGCCCGTGGCGGAAAGCCATCTGCGCGCCCTGATTGCTGCCGCCCCAGACGATCCCGAACTCCGCTTTCTGCTCGGCTACACCCTCTTCAAACAGCAGCGGGCCGTCGATTCCCTGGCCGCCTTTACCGAGGCTGCCCGGCTCCGTTCGCCCACCGCCGACGAGCTCGTCACCGTCGCCTCTGACTACGTGCTCCTCAAAGACTTTGCCGACGCCCGGCGATGGCTCGATCTTGCCACCAGAACCTCGCCCTCGAACGCCGTGGCCTGGTATCTGCTGGGCCGAGCCGACTTCAGCCTCGATCGCGCGGAGGAAGCCAAACAGGCCTTTCTCACGTGCCTCCGCCTCCAGCCCAACCACGTCAAAGCGAGGTATAACCTTGGCCTGGTCTACGAGCGCTTGCGCCAGCCAGAGATCGCCGCCGAGACCTACCGTCAGGCCATCGCTATGGAAGCCAGTCTGCCGCATCAGGACTCGCAACCCTTCCTCAATCTCGGCGTTCTTTTGCTCGGTCAGGAGAAGCCGCACGACGCTCTCGACCCGCTCAAAACTGCCGTCCACTTAGCCCCGCAGAACCCTCTGGCCCACCAGCAACTCGCCCTTTGCCTGGAAAAGCTGGGTCTCTTCGACCAGGCCGCCACTGAGATGGCTCTGTGCGCCAAGCTCGCGCCCGACGCGCAGGGGCCGCCCTTCTTCCTTGGCAGGCTCTATCACCGGCTCGGCCGCGAGGCAGAAGCCAAAGAGCAGTTTGCCCGCGCCTCCACACTCGCCGGCACCCGATCGGCCGGGGATGTCCCAAACCTCGAACCCGCCAACAGCCCCTGAGCCGTTCGTTCCCAGAAGTGGTGCCCAGGAGCGGAGGCCAGGGGCGAGGCCCAGAAGTAAGCCGCAGCACCAGCGTGGGGCGCCAGCCTTTCCGCTTTACCCCACACCTTCTCTATACTGCAGGCACTGTGAGCAAACCCATCGCGCTGCTCGGTCTTCTGATCGCGACTCTCCCCTCGCCAGCTCCGCTCGTCGCGCAATCGCCGGCCGTCCAGCAGATCTACGCCAAGGCCCATGCCGACCAGGCAGCCGGGCACCCCGAGCAGGCCGTTGCCGACTACCAGGATCTGCTTCGGCTCGACCCCTCCATCGCCCCTGCCTATAACAACCTCGGCCGCCTTCTCTTTAACCTGAACCGCTTTCCGGAAGCCATCGCCGTCCTCGAAAAAGGCCTTAGCCTAGAGCCCAGCATGCCGCCCGCCAGCATTATGCTGGGCGCCAGCTACCTGCAGGTGGGTGCCCCGGAAAAGGCGGTTGCCCCGCTGGAAGCCGGTGTCGCCGCCATGCCCGACGACCACTTCGCCCGGCTCTCCCTGGTTCGCGCCTACACCCGCCTGAACCGCCGCGAAGACGCCGTCACGCAGCTGCAGCAACTGCTCCGGCGCGACCCCAAAGATCAGGAAAGCTGGTACCTCCTCGGCAAGCTGCAACTTGAGCAATCTCAGGCCTCGTTCGCGCAGGTCCGCGCCATCAACGCCGACTCGCCGCTCTCCCATCAGATCTCCGGCGAGATCATGGAAAGCATGAAAAACACCCCCGGGGCCGTTGCCGAGTACAAGCGCGCCCTCGCCATCGATCCATCTGACCTGGAAGCCGAGGGCCACCTCGCCAACGTCTATTGGAGCACTGGCGACTGGCCGCAGGCCCGCTCTCTGCTTACCACCTACCTCGGTCACCGGCCAGGGGATTGCGTCGCCCGATGGAAGCTTGGCAACACTCTCAACCAGATCGATGCCCCGCCTGCGGACGTTCTTCACGAGATTGATCGGGCCCTGCAGCAGTGCCCCGATCTCGCCCAGGCGCGCGTCGACCGCGCCCGCGCGCTGCTCAAAACAGGCCACGCGAAAGAGGCCCTGCCGGAGCTCAAGTCGGCCGAAACCAAAGCGCCCGATGAGCCCTCCATCCAGTTCCTGCTTGCCCGCGTCTACAAAGCGCTCGGCGACCCAACCGCCGCGGCCGCCGCCAGCACTCGCTTCGCGTCCCTACAGAAAGCCGAACACGAGGCCGCCGAACAACACGCCGCCGATGTCATCACTGCCAACCAATAACCGGCAACAACCAAGCGGATCCGCCCGCCTTCGATGTCATCCACGGATCTCTCGAGCCTCCAGATACTCCTGCCAGATTGTCTCTGCGCGATCTTCCTTGACCAACTCTTTTGCCGCCCCTGTGATCCCGCTCGTGGCCGCCGCAATCTCCTCGAGCGAGGCCTTCGGCGAGCGATCCGCATACAGCAGACCATTCGCTTCCTGGTAGGTATCCGTCAGCTGCGTGTAGCAGAAACCCGCCAGCGCCGGCAGGTTTCGCACCACCGCCAGAAGCGCTCGATACTCCTCAAGCAACTGGTCCGAGGTCTGCGACCGCGAGTACCCCCAGGTTCCCGGCCTGCCGCTGAAGGCAATTCCGCCAAACTCCGTAAGCACAATTGGCTGCGTCGCCGCTCGATCGTCCCGACCGAGCAGCAGCAATCGCCCGCCCGGCCGCTCTCGCCGCAGCAGCTTTGCCTCGATCCCATCGATCCCGTAACGCGTTCCAATCCGCTCCGGCTGATCGTCATAGTCGTGAATGCCCAGAAGGTCCGTCGCCACGCTCTCCCATCCATCGTTGCCCAGCACCGGCCGGCTCGGATCAAGCGTCTTCGTCAGGTGGTAGAGCGCCTGCACATAGTGCCTCTGCGCTGGGCTTTCTGGTAGATTCGGCACACCCCAACTCTCGTTGAAGGGAACCCACGCCACAATGCACGGATGGCTCCGGTCGCGATGCAGCACCTCTTGCCACTCCCGCGTCAGCCGCTGGATCGATCGCGTCGTGTAGCGATACGCACTTGGCATCTCCTCCCACACCAACAGCCCCAGCCGATCCGCCCAGTAGAGATAGCGAGCACTCTCGATCTTCTGGTGCTTGCGCACCCCGTTGAAGCCCATCCGCTTCGTCAGCAGAATATCCATCGCCAGCGCATCATCGTCCGGCGCCGTCAACCCGGTCTCCGGCCAGTACCCCTGGTCGAGCACCAGCCGCAACGGAAACGGCCGTCCATTCAGCAGAAATCGATCGCCCTCGGCAGACACATCCCGGAGCGCCGCATAGCTCTCCGCCCGGTCGAGCAGCCGGCCTGTCTCATCACGCAGCTCCATTACCACATCAATCAGCGTCGGCGACGACGGCGACCACAGCAGCTCGTTGCGGAAGTCGTCGATCCCTGGATCCGAGAGCGCAATCTGCCGATGCACCTCGCCCGCAATCACCTGGTACGTGTCATCGGCCAGCAGCTGCCCTTCAATCTGCAGCATCACGTTCAGCTGCAGCTTGCCGCTCGGCAACCGGTCATGCGGCTGATCAACATGCACCTCCAGCCCGATCTCCCATTGTTCCAGGCTCGATGTCCATTGCACCGATCGTATCCGCGTGCACGGCACTGTCTCCAGCCACACCGTCTGCCAGATCCCCGTCGTGCGCGGGTACCAGATTGAGTGCGGTTCCAGCTGCCAATCCTGTTTGCCGCGCGGCTTTGCCAGGTCCGCCGCATCATCGTCCGCCCGCACCACAATCTCCTGCAAACCGTCCGTCTTCAGCGCATCCGTAACGTCTGCGTGGAACGGCGTATACCCACCCGCATGCAAACACACCGACACGCCATTCACCCACACCTTCGCCGCCCAGTCCACCGCCTCAAAGTGAACGATCAAGCGCTCCTCGGCCGCGAGCACCGGCTGCTCCCATGTGCGCCGATACCACACCGTAGTGTAGAACCCCGTATCCGCCACCCCACTCGCCTCCGTCTCCGGACTGAACGGTACCGTGATCTCGGTCTCCCACTCCACCTCCGCCGGGTGGTCGCACACCTTCCCCCGCTCCTTGGAAAACTGCCACGTCCCATTCAGTGATCGCCACTGCTTCCGCCGCAGCTGTGGTCGTGGATAGGCATCTCCGTGCTGCTCGGGCAAACTCTGCTTTCCATCACTCATCGATCCATTCCTCTTTCCCTGGGTCTCGTGCCGCGTCTCCCGCAATCAGGCGTTCCTCTGCACAGAGCGCCTCCCTGCAGCTTGTTGTCTCTCAGTATCTTAGCGAAAGCCGATCTCGCGCCTCTGCGCCTCCAGAGCTGCCACCGCCGCAGCCTGCCGTGGAGCCGTTCCCACGCGAACCCACATCCCGCAGCACCGTTTGCACGCCCTTCGGAATCGTTCCATCCGCCCGCAGCCCAATGTTCAGCAGCAGATTGCCGTTCTTGCTCACCACATCCGCTAGTTGCTGCACGATAAACGCCGGCGTCTGATATGTCTCGTTCTCGATATATCCCCAGGACTTGTTTCCCACCGACGTATCCGTCTGCCACGTCGTCGACAAAATTCCCGGTGCCTGCCCGCGCTCAATATCCAGCACCCCCGCCCCCTTCTCCGTGTAAGCGTACTTGTAATTGATGATCCCCACCGGCCCCCGCATCTCACCATCACCCATGTCCTCCTCCCGCAAAACCATCTTCGTCGCCATCGCTGCCAACGTCGCCATCGCCCTCGCCAAGGTCGTCGGCTTCGTCTTCACTGGCTCTTCCGCCATGCTCTCTGAAGCCATCCACTCCGTCGTCGATTGCGGCAACGGGGCCCTTCTGCTCTTCGGCGAAAAACAAAGCCGCAAGCCCGCCGACGAAACCCATCCCTTCGGTCACGGCAAAGAACTTTATTTCTGGTCGCTCCTTGTCGCTCTTCTCATCTTCGTCCTCGGCGGTGGCATCTCCATCGCCGAAGGCATCCGTCACATCCGCCACCCCGCTCCTTCCGAAGACGCCACCTGGGCCTACGCCATCCTCGCCGTCGCTTTTCTCTTCGAGGGCTACTCCTTCCTTGTCAGCATCCGCGAGTTCCGCGCCTCCACCGGCCACCAACCCATCTTCCGCGCCATCCACCAAAGCAAAGACCCCAGCATCTTTACCGTCCTGTTTGAAGACACCGCCGCCCTTCTCGGCCTGCTCACCGCCTTCGTCGGCATCCTCCTTAGCCATAGCTTCGGCCACCCCCACGCAGACGGCATCGCTTCCGTCGTCATCGGCGTCATCCTCCTCATCGTCGCCACCCTGCTTATCGTCGAAAGTAAAGGCCTCCTCGTCGGCGAAGGCGCAGACCGCAGCACCCTCCACACCATCCGCTCCCTCGCCACCGCCGACCCTGACGTCGAGGCAGTCGCCTATCCCTTCACCATGTACTTCGGCCCCCACGCCATCCTCCTCACCATGAACGTCCAATTCCGCCAGGACCTCCCCGCCAACGCCATCGAAGCCGCCATCGCGCGCATCGAGCACGCCATCCAGACTCCCTTTCCCAACATCCGCTACATCTATCTGGAAGTCGGTTCGACGCGCTCCCGCAACCCCCGATCCGAAGCCTTCCCCGGTCTCACCCCCGACTTCTAGGAAAAAACACACTCTCCCCCCGCCCGCCACAACACCGTCCTCCCGAAATCCAGTCCGTCACCGGATAGCGTCCGAGTCTGTCGACAAGATCCCGCACGTCTCGCGGACCCAGCCAGCTGCCCCACGCCGTGTGTCCCTCACCAGCCGCGCACCGTTCCGAAAGTCCACTGCGCCTACACCTCCCGTTCCTCCACCATCAGCCCCGCAGCCCGCCACGCCGCGTCCGCCCACATCCGCTCGCGTCCACCGTACTGCACACAGAACTCCGCAATCTCGTCCGCAACCGCATCCGCAATCTGCGAGTCATAGCACAGCGCCAGCCGTCGCTTGCGCGCCACCGCCTGCGCTACTGCTCCTTTCGAGGTTACAAATACAGGCTCGAGCCCCCGCCCAAGCTCTTGCGCTACCGCCTCGATCGTCTCCGCCATCCCCGGCCACGCCGCATCGGGCAGATCCTCATAGAACGCACACGGCAGTCCCTCCGGCAACCCGGCTTCGACCATCGCCGATCGCACCGTCCTGTGATCCACGTGCGCCCCTACCGCCAGCGGAACCACCACGGCATCCGGCCGCAGCGCCGCTACCGCCTTCGGCAGCTTCGCCATCGCCTTGTCCTCCGCGTTCACCGCTCGCGTCAGCACTTCATCCGCCGCCACCCGCAGCCGCAGCGGAGCATCCTTCAGGTTCAAGTCTGCAAGCCGCAGCCCGCGCCCATACATCTTCGCCCACGCCTGATCCTCACGCAGCCGCAGAGCCGTGACTCGCGGCAGACGATCATTCGAATGAATAAATTCAAACTCCGCAAACGGCGCATAGTCACTGCGTGTAAAGCAGTTCACCACCTCCACCGTATGCTCCGCTTCAATCCAGCTGCCGATACTCAGCCCGAGAGAAAAGGCCGCATCATCCCGATGCGGCGACACCACCACAATCTTCAAAGGCATCTCCAAAGCCCTAAGGCTATTTCTTTAAATCAACGGCGCGCGCGGGAGGGAAATGCATCCCGTGTGGACAGCGTTCCGCTCCATTGTCTTTCGTCACTTTACCCGCCGCTCCGTCCTGATCCCATGCATCTTCTCAAGACACGTTGCCACCAGCGCCGTCCATCCCGTCTGGTGGCTCGCTCCCACGCCGCGCCCCGTGTCTCCATCAAAATACTCGCTGAACAGCACGAGATCGCGCCAGTGCGGATCGTCCATGAACCGCTGCTCCTCGCCATGCGCCGCCCGCCGCCCCGTCGTATCGCGCAGAAACAAACCCACCAGCCTCCGCGCAATCTCCTCCGCCGCCTGCAGCAGCGTCAACATCGTCCCGCTGCCCGTCGGGCACTCGACCGTCAGCCCTTCGCCATACACAGCGTGATAGCGCTCAAGCGCATTTAGCAGCAGAATATTCATCGGAAACCACACCGGCCCGCGCCAGTTGCTGTTCCCGCCAAACATCCCGCTGTCGCCCTCGGCCGGCACATACTTCACCGTCATGGTTCTCCCTGCCAGCTCCACCGTGTACGGCTTGTCACGATGAATACGCGACATCGCCCGCACCCCGTGTCCCGATAAGAACTCCGTCTCGTCAAACACCCGCTTCAGAAGGCGCAGCAGCCGCTCCTTCGGAACCAGCGCCACAAAGTGCGATCCCACATACTCCGGATCGGTCGTCTCCACTTCCATCACATACCGCGCCAGCTCCGGCTTGTTTGCCAGAAACCATTTCAATCGCTTCAGAAATCCCGGCAGCCTTTCAATCTCCTCCTTGTGCAGCAGACCCACCGCAAACACCGGCACAATTCCCACAATCGAGTGCACGTTCAGCGACTTCGATGTCCCGCCCTCAAACATCAACTGGTCGAAATAAAATCCATCGTCGTCGTCCCACAGACCGCTTCCGCCCAGGTGGTTGATCGCGTCAATGATCGATATGAAGTGCTCAAAAAACTTGCTCGCGATGTCCTCATACGCCGGTCGCGTCTGCGCCAGTTCAATGGCGATCGTCAGCATCGCCGAGCAGTACAGGCCCATCCACGCCGTCCCGTCCGCCTGGTTCAGAAATGTGCCGTTCGGCAGCGACGTTGATCGGTCAAACACGCCAATGTTGTCCAGCCCCAGGAATCCACCACCGAACAGGTTGTGCCCTTTCTCATCGTTGCGGTTCACCCACCACGTAAAGTTCAGCAGCAGCTTCTGGAAGGCGCGCTCCAGAAAGTCCACATCCTTCACCCCGTCCTCGCGCTTCGCCGCCATCTCGTACACATGCAGCACCGCCCACGCGTGCACCGGCGGATTCACATCGCTGAAGGCAAACTCATACGCCGGCATCTGCCCGTTCGGGTGCATGTACCACTCCCGCAGCAGCAGCAGCAACTGATCCTTCGCATACTTTGGGTCCACCTCCGCCATCGGAATCATGTGGAACGCCGTATCCCATGCGGCAAACCACGGGTACTCCCACTTGTCTGGCATCGACAGCACGTCGCGGCAGAACAGATGCCGCCAGTCCGCGTTCGGCGTGTGCAGACGCTCCTCCGGCGGCTTTGGCTGTGCGGGATCTCCCTCCAGCCACCGCTCCGAGACGTAGTAGTAAAACTGCTTCGTCCACAGCAGACCGCCGTACGCCTGCCGCGACACATTCCGTTGATCTTCGTTCAGCTCCGGCGGAATCCGCTCCGCATAGAAGGCATCTGCCTCCCGCACGCGCTCGGCAAAGCACGCCTCAAACTGCGCACCGTCAAGTGTCCCCGGCGCCGCATCATCCTCTCGCACCAACCGCAGCCGTATCGCGGCACTCTCGCCAGACTGTAACTGCATTCGGTACACAAGCGCCGCCTTGGTGCCAACCTGCGCAGAATTGATTGCATCCGCCTCACCCTGCACCAGGTAGCGATCAAATGCATCCTTGGTGTACCGCGTCTCTCCTCGGTACTGTGGATCCAACCGATGAATGTTCGTGTCGTTCTCGGTGAAGATCACCTCCTCCGGCTTCGGTCCATTGCCCCCCACCGGAACAAAGCGAAACCGTCCCAGCGTCTTATGGCTCGCCATCACGGTCTCGTCATCGACCCACATCCCCGGTCGCGTCTCTTCGCCCTCCTCCAGATTCCGCCAAGACCAGTTGTTCCGCAGCGTCAGCGTCGGCGCCACCGTCAGGCTCGCCGCCTCCGGTCCGCGGTTGGAAATCGTCAGCCGAATCAGCGTGTCCTCAGGCAAGCGCTTCGCGTACTCCACCTGCACATCGAAGTACCGCTCCTCGTCAAACACGCCCGTGTCGAGCAACTCATACTCCGGCTGGTCATACCCGCGCTCGTGATTCACCCGAACCAGATCGTCGTACGGAAACGCACGCTGCGGATACTTGTAGAGCGCCTTCGCATAGCTGTGCGTCGGCGTCGCGTCCAGATAAAAATACTGCTCCTTCACGTCCTCGCCATGGTTGCCCTCCGGGTTTCCCAACCCGAACAGCCGCTCCTTCAGAATCGCGTCCTTCCCGTTCCACAGCGACGTCGAGAAGCACAGCCGGCACTCGCGATCCGTCCATCCCAGCAGCCCGTCCTCGCCCCAGCGATAGGCCCGGTAACGCGCCATGTCATGCGTGAAGCTCCATGCATTCCCATCCGCGGAATAGTCCTCTCGCACCGTCCCCCACTGCCGCTCCGGCAGGTACGTCCCCCATCGCTGCCAGTTCGCCTCCCGCGACGCCGCCATGGCCAGCCGCTCGTCCTCCACCGTGCGCCCTGGCGCGACGTTTCTCGTACCTTCGCTCGCCCCACCCTCAATTGGCGCACTCCCGCCGTCATCACCCGTCGCGCCCCTTTGGTTCTCTTCCCGGGGAGGTCTGCCTCTTGCCCTTCCCTCTTTGTTGTCATCCCGTAGGGATCTGCTTTTCGTCCCTCTGTTTGGCGCAACGTGATCGTTCATGCAACTTTGGATGCTCAGCCAGGGAAAAGTCTCGGAACTTGGCGCAACGCTGCCGAGGCTGGCCCGCTGTTCGCGACCTTAACGAAATCGTGCTTTACCTTCGCGAAACAGTGCAAAACAGGCCTTTACCTCGACCAAAACAGACCTGCTTGCGGGCTATCGGCTCAACCGAATCGCAAACTGCACCACTCTCTGCTCGGTTGTCGTCCCGGTGATGCTGCCAAATGCCGCCGACCCGAATGTCCCATTCGGCTGCGCAAACGCCGGTGTATTCGTCACGTTGAAAGTCTCCCCGCGAAACTCCGCGTCAGTCTTCTCCGTAAATCGCGTGTGCTTCACCAGCGCCAGATCCAGGTCCCGGTAGGCCGGCCCCCGCACCGGATTCCGTGATGCGTTTCCCAGCGTGAACTGCGGTGCAATCGCGAACGCGCTTGTATTGAAGTACTTGGCCGGCGTCCGCACATTCGCCGCAAGGTCCGTTTTCGCCACGACGTTCGGCCGCTGCAGCGCAAACCCGGCAAACGAGTTCGTATTTGTAGCCTGCGTTACCGTCACTGGCATCCCCGACTCGAGCAGCCCGATCGCATTCACCGCCCATCCGCCAACCAGCAGATTCATCACCCCACCCGACGCGAACCGGTGTCCTCGCCCCACGGGTAGGTCATACGTCACCGCCGCTGACGTCACATTCGGCATATCCCCATTCGAAGAATCCCGCTCCAGGTATGGCCGAAACGTATCTGCCGCAATCAAACTGCTGGAGTTCGGCGACGACAGCACCGTCGACGAAAACACCGAGGACGCATCATCAATCAGCTTCGAATGCGTATACGCAAAGAGGAAGTAGAGCCCTTTCGAGACACGCTGCTCGACCTTTGCCTCAATTGCGTTGTAGTTCGTCGTTCCACTATTGTTTCTGTACGTTGCCACGTTCTGGAAGCGCGGATATGGCTTCAGCAGCTGTGCGGCTGCCACTGTCCTTCCGCCGATCGTGCTCGATCCCGGCACCTGTCCAAAGAAGGGATTCGCTACCTGCGCCGTTAGTGATCCGGGATTCATCAGCCCTTGCGCCAGCTGCGCGGCCGTCAACTGGTTGAGATTTGAATCCGGTATGCCCACATGCACGATATGCGATCCCACATAAGCTACATCAACCGAAAGATCCTTCGTCAACTGCCGCTCAACCGCAATGTTCCACTGTTGCACATACCCGGATCCCGCGCTGCGATGAGCCGTGTAGACGCTTTGACCGAGACCTGCATCCGGTGTCAACGCGATCGGCGCGACGCTTGGTCCCGTCGAAAGAGCGAAGGCTCCATTCACGCTATCTTGCGTCCGTTGCTGCACGTTCTGAATGAACGGAAACTGCGGCAGCGTAAACGGTGTTGTGATGCCGGACTGATCGATGAATACAATTCCGAAGCCCGAGCGCACAACCGTCTTTGGCGTAAGCAGGCAGGTAAACCCCAGCCGTGGCGCAACGTTGCCGTAGTGAAGCTCGCGGGCACTCTTCGGGTTTCCCTCCTGTCCCGCATAGTCGAGCCGCTGCGTTGCGAGGTTGAACACAGCTCCCTGGTTGTTCTTTTCGGTGGATGGTGAGTGCAGCGTCCATCGAGCACCAACATTCAATGTCAACCGATCGGACGCACGCCAGTCGTCCTGCAGGAAATACTCCTGAATGTGGTCGCGCGGACGGATTTTGCTCTCCTGCAGATCAATCGAGAAGGTATCCACCTGGCCCAGCAGGAAACTCGCCAGCGCATTTCCGCTGTTCGCCGTTCCCTGCTGATTCGTTCCGGTCGTGGTGAACGCAAAGGATCCCGTAGGATTCGGCGGAGACACGGCGTTCAGTTGGTAGAACCGAATATCTCCACCAGCCTTAAAGGCGTGCCGTCCCCGCGCGTAGTTCACCATTTCTACCAGCTGCCAGACGGCTGTCTGGTACTGCGAGAAGGTGCTCGCCGACGGTCCAAGCTGTTGGAAGCCGGCGATGGTAAACAGTGGCAGCGCATTGTTGAATTCCGCATTGGTCGGTATGCCAGGAATCGCCAGCGCCGCCGATGCCGTACTTCCCAGGGTCGGGCCAACGACCGTGTTTTCTCGGCGCGTATATCCCACGTGAATGTCGTTCAGCAGATGGTCAGTAACGGTATGGGTCTCATCGAAGACGGCCTGCTGCCCTAACACATGGGACAAGCCCACGACGCCGCCTGTGCCAATCACGGAGCCGGTCACGGCGCCACTGCCGTCCGGTAATGGGGTCACCGGTTGCTCCACATCGCTGAAGTACGAGTAGCGTCCGAAGGCTTTGTCTTTGCCGCGAAATGCTCCGTCGGCGCGAAGATCGAATTGGTTCTGATGGTCCGCATCGTTGGCGGTTCGCGTGTAGTTGTTTGCGGTCGCCGATAGGTTCGTAGGTGTTGGGAATCGCGCCAGCAGTGCTTTCGCCACGGGATCGAGAGGCGATGTGATCACATCATTTGCGAACTGTTGCCGCACATAACGGCCATTCAGCAGCCGCGTCGTCGCAGGATTGTAGATGTGCGGGCCCGCTCCGTTCGCAGACGTAAAGGTACCCTGGCGCTGCGCAAGCGTTGGGATAGTCGAGATGACCGTGCGGCCAATCAACGCCTTGATGCCCTGGTAGTCGCCAAAGAAAAACAGCCGATCGTGCAGCACAGGTCCGCCGAAGGTTCCTCCATACAGGTTTCGGCGGTACTCCGGCTTCCGCCCTGCGGGGGCGAAGTAGTTGCGGGCGTTGAGATCCTCGTTGCGGAAGAACTCGAACAGGCTGCCGTGGAACTGGTTCGAGCCGGCGCGGGTCGCAACGTTGACGACGCCGCCATTGAAGCGGCCAAACTCTGCCGGCACATTATCTGCCTCAATCGTGAACTCCTGAATCCCGTCGAGGACGGGAAAGAAGGCAACCTGGCCCGGCTCCGGTTGCAGAGCGGAGATGCCATCGTACAGATACTCGTTGGTTCGGGGCCTGCCGCCATTGATACGCGGCAGCACCGTTCCCGGGGGCAGCGCAACACCCGGCGCAAGCGTTGCCAGGTTGATGAAGTTGCGGCTGTTCAGCGGAATCGCAACAGCTGTGCGACCCGAGATATGTGTCTCGATGTCGCTTTCCGATGCTTGCAGCAGAGGCGCATCGGCGTCTACGTGAACTGTCTGCTGATCGGAGCCGATTGCCATCACCAGATCCAGGGTCGCAGTCTGACCCACAGTTGCCGTTACACCTGAACGGCTCAGATGCTCGAAGCCAAGCGCGGTCACGTCTACATGGTAGGTGCCCGGGTTGAGATGCCGGAAGAAGTAGTCGCCAGAGCCGGAACTGGTTGTCACCTGGCGGAGGTTGGTTGCGTCCTCCGTAAGCGCGACGGAAGCGTGCGACACAACAGCGCCTGACACATCGGCGACCCGACCCTGCAGGTCAGCAGCAATCTGGGCGCTTGCGGCTGCACTCGCGACGAGGCTGACCATTGAGGCAGATAAAAGATTGTGCAGCTTCATGCGGTGTGCTCCCAACGCGCTACGCTGCGTGGCTATGGACTGAGCCAATGGAATCCGCGGACAGCTGTATGAATCTGGGGAGAGCGTACACGGAGGAACCCAGACGCGCGTATTCGAATCTAGATGAATCGAAACGTATGGTCAAGAAGACGCCAGACTCTTCGGGAAGCCGGGAGGGTGCTAGTTGTGTGCCGGATCGTCGAGGCGCTCAATCATCACATCAGTCGATTTGACCAGTGCGGCGACCGAATCCCCTTTTTTCAAGCCGAGCTCGCGAACGGCATTCGCCGTGATGATTGCGGTCATGTGTGTCTCTCCCACTGAAAGCACGACCTCGGCGAGCAGGCCTTCCACCCGAATGCTGACCACCTTGCCCGCAAGCTGATTTCTGCCGCTTACACGGCGGAATCGCTCACGCGACTGTTCGCTCGGCCTTTGACGATCTTTCGAGAGAAAGGGCTTCAGCGCACTTTCGGCAATTCGGTGATGGCCACCCGGCGTTTTCACCGAACGCAGCTTGCCACCCAAAATCCACTGCTTGATGGTTGGATAGCTGATCCCGAGCAACCGTGCGGCTTCTCGAGGCGTGAGCATGGAGTTCGTGATCGCCATGCCATAGATGTAGCAGAAACGGGGCCCTTGCTCAGGATCAAAGTGGGGCCAGGAGAGATCGCAGGGAAGGTGTCGCGGGCAGGCTGTCCAGCTCGGCCCAGGAGCCACGCTGGACGACCCGACCTCCATCGACTGCGATCGCGTGCTGTGGGCACAGGCGTTTAAGGATCTCCACCCGGTGATCAACAACGATCATGCTGAAGCCGAGCGTGTGATTCCAGAACACAAGATCGTCGATCAGCTCTCGGATCAAATGACGATCCAGGCCAGCGAACGGTTCGTCCAGCAGAACCAGCTGCGGTTTACGAGCCAACATTCTCGCGAGCGCCACGCGGCGTGCCTGGCCGCCGGAGATGGAGCCCGCCGAGGCACTCCAAACGGAGTCTAAATGCAGGCGGTCGCGCAGCATCTTGATCCACGCGGCATGCTCAGACTGCTTCGCAATCTCAGTCGATACCCCGAAACCGACGTTCTGGTCGACACGCAGATGCGGGAACAGGCCGGGCTCCTGCGTCAAATAGCCAACGTGGCGCTTGTGCAACGGCAGCGATGGCGGAAAAAACGTTATGTCGTCAAAGGTGACGAAACCCTTGTCGGGCGTCTCAACACCGGCGATACACGCGAGCACAGTACTTTTCCCCGCACCGGAAGCCCCGAACAGCGCAACCGATTCGCCGGGCTTCAGCTCGAGCGAGACGTCAACTAGAATCTCGCGCCTTGCTTTGACGATGTGGGCCCTAAACATGACGATGTCGCTGCGCAAGTACATGGACCAGCCAGGGTAGCGGCAGGGCGACTACAAGAAAGACCACCAGAAGTGGCATTACAGCAGGCAAGCCGAAGCTCTGGAGATTGACCCATAGCTGCACGGGCATTCCGGAGGGGTAGTAGGCCGTGACCATGACCGCACCGAACTCGCTGATCGTGCGGATCCACGTGATGCTGAGCGCAACGGCGAGCCCGAGCCGTGCCAGCGGCAGCGTAACACGCCAGAAGACCCTCCATGGCGACAGCCCGAGCAGCGCGGCTTGCTTCTGAAGCATGGCCGGAACTGCATCGATCGCCGCAACGGCGCCAAGCACAAAGTAGCCGATCCCGACGTATACCTGTGTCGTGATGTAAGCGGTTGCGCTGTTTGTCATGACGATTCCGAAGCGCTGCAGCCATGCGCCGACGGCCCCGTGTGGCCCGAACGCAAGCGAGAGAAGGATCCCAAGCGCGAGAGGTGGGAGCAACACGGGAAGGAGCAGTATCGCCTGCCAGGCAAGCCGCTCGGTGAAGCCGCACCGAACGATGTAGGCGGCCATCGGTGTGCCGATACCGATAATGATCACCATGGCCCAGCCGGTCAGAACGAGTGAGACGCGCACGGAGGCGATAGCGGGTTCGCGTACCTCCCCGTTCCACTGCCAGGTGCCAATGTGAGCAAAGAAGGCAGTTAAGGGATATAGCAGAGCCACGGCAAAGAGCAACGCGCCTATTCGGCTCAGCCATCGGGCGTTGGTGCTCATGCGTGCAGGCCGGCGGCGTGACCTGGGGCATCGAATGCGTTCTGGTGAAACAACGTCTGCGCCTCCGGCCCTTTGAGCCATGCCACAAAGGCTGACGCAGCTGGCGAGTTTCGCGCCTCGTTGAGGACAGCGGCATAGAAGATCAGCGGTTCTGGGACAAAGGTCCTGCTGCCGACGAGGAGGGTTACCTCTGGGTGCTTTGTGTGAACGTCTTCACCGCTCAGATTCACCTCAGCCGGCAGGGAGATGTATGGCAGATGGAAGGCACCGGGTTGAACCCTGTACGCCGCGGCGGCATCAAGCTCAGCGGTTTGCAGGCGAGATTGCAGGCTGCCTTCCATGTTGATCTGCTGGTGATTGACGGTGGGGCCGAGGACTTTGTCGACGAGGTTCGGCTGCCCGTAGAGCTTTCCTGCCAGCATCATTGAAAAGATGATGTTGCGACCTTGAGGATCAGCCGCTGGATCGCTGCGTCCGAAACGGAAGCCAGGCTCCTGGAGCACCTTCCACCACGGCTCTGCTCCTTTTGCTGCGGCATCCAGCCTGGGCGCAAATCGGCTTTTCGGACTGTAGGCGATGACCATCTCTGTCCGAGCGATCGGTTCCGCATGCGATGCCTTTCCGGCCTGAAACACGGTCTGCATCGGAGTTGCGGTAATCGACATGAAGACATCCGGAGTGATGCTTCCGCTTGCGATCAGCTGCCCGAGAGCGCTCGCGCCCTGGCCACGCCCGCGCACCTCGAGCTTCAGGCTTGTCGCAGCAGCGCGTTTCACGGGACCTTCCATCAGCGATCCCATGGAAGCGGCATAGGCTACGTCGAGAATCGCCAGCATTTGGGCAAGCAACGGGCAACATGGACTCACGATCACTCCGCCAAGCGCCATGCCCCCACGGACCAGAAGCTGTCGTCGGCTGGGGGTAGCTCCATCATCTTGGTTGCGCGATTGCAGTGACATGGAGGTGCTCCTACGCGGATTATATGGAGACACTCGCCTGTTTTCTGCGATCCGTTTGCGATCCCGGACGAAGGGAGTGACCGCGTCTTGTAGTGCCTCTGTGCTTGACCGTGATGGCGTCCTAGGCCAAGGCCTTGGGCACGGCTTCGTCCCAGCGGCCCTGGGCTTTGAGGATCAACTCGATGACCTCGCGAGCTGTGCCGCGACCTCCATTGCGCTTGGTGATGTAATGGCAGACCGCCTTCAACTCCGGCACGCCATCCGCGACGCACACGCCCAGGCCGGAGCGTTGCGCCAGCGGGATATCTGGCAGATCGTCCCCCATGTAGGCAACTTCCTCTTCGGTTACGCCGGCTTGCCTCATGCAGTCGTCAAAGGCCTGCATCTTTGCAGCTTGGCCGAGACAAACAAAGCTAACCTTCAGTTCACGGGCCCGCTGCGCCACGGCAGGAGAGCGGCGACCAGTGATGAAACCGGTTTGAATGCCCATCGTGTGCGCCAGGGTGAGCCCCTGACCGTCCTGGGCGTTGAAGACTTTCATCTCAGAGATCGGTGGAGCGTCGCCTGCGGTCGATGCCACCGATGAGATCAGGCAGACACCCCCATCCGTCAGGGTGCCGTCGACGTCCATCAGAAAAAGCTTGATTTTGCGCGCACGCTTCAGGACATCGGGGGAGACAGGAGTTGACTGGAGATCCATCGTCCGATGGTATCGGATTGTTTCCCCGTGGACTGCAAAGTGGTCGTTACTCCAAGATTCTCTACTGCAACAAACCAGGCTCTATTGGCTCAGCAACCCGTCTCTGTGTCACGCAATCCCATGCATCTCCAAAGCACGCATCCCGCCGCTAAGGCTTGCTCATGGCTCTCGCAACTGTTCTCAGAGCGATCTTCGGGTACCTCTTTCTCATCTTCATTACACGGATTGTGGGCCGCCGGCCAGGAAAGGAATTAACTCCTTTTGAGTTCGTTCTGATCTTCTTTCTTGGAGGTCTAACCCTCACGGGTATGGTGGGCGACGAAGTTTCTTTGACCAATGCAGTGTGCCAGATCATTACTTTGGCGATGACGCACTTACTGCTGACGATGGCTCGATCGCGAAGCTCGCACGTTGCGCGCTTTCTGGATGGAACGCCGCTGACCCTGATTGAACATCACCAGCGTCGATCTCACACTATGAAACAGATGGGCATTCAGGATGAAGACGTGATGGCGATGGCACGGGATCAGGGCTTGAAGACGCTTGACGAAGTAGGTGTTGCGACGCTTGAGCGCAACGGTGAGATCAGCATTACTCCCACAGCTGGAAAGTAGACCTTACAGAGGATTCAATGCCCGCGACAAAATTTAGTGAGCCGATCGAAGACTCTGTTTCCAAGGTAGATGACGCCATTGCAGTTGGGGAAGACCTGAATTTTCAAAGACGCTGGTGGCGCTTCGAACGAGCGATCTGGGTTGCCTTCGCGTTGATTCTGGTTGCCCGACATGCTCGGCGTCTTGTCGAAAGCGGAGCTCCACGCGCCTGATAAGACGCTTGATGTGAAGTACGAGCGCGTTGAGCGCGCCAGCACACCTTCGATCATGACCATTTCTTTCGGTCCCGCAGCCATCCGGAGTGGCCAGGTTCAGCTCTTTGTAAGTCAGAGCCTCATTAAAGACCTTGGCAATCAGCGTATCTCCCCCCAACCAGCTAGTTCCGTTATAGGCGGAAACGGCATCACGTATACCTTCCCGTGACAACCACACCCGCAGTGGTGGAGTTCGCCATGCAACCTTCGTTTCCGGGTATTCATGCCTTCGCTCTGCAGGTGCCGGGAGCGGCTGCGGTTGACGCTCGCATCGTTGTCGTTCCCTAGATTTCCCCATTAGCCAAGTGAAGGTTCCATGAGCACTATTGTTCACGCTATTTTCGGTTACTTTTTCTTGCTTATGATCGTTCGTGTCCTGAGCCGCCGGCCTGGTGGGCAGATGACGATCTTTGAGTTCGTCATTGTCTTTTTGATTGGCGGCGTCATCATTCTGTCTACGGTTGGCAACGACCGATCCGTCACGAAACTGTACCTGCGCGGTCATCGCGGTCGGCCTCATGCACCGACTTGTCTCCTGGGCCAAGGGACGAAGCGCGACCTTCGGCGCCATCGTCGACGGAACCCCGCTGGTTCTTCTCAGAACGGAGAGTGGCAGGCTGAAGCGATGAAGCGCATGCATATTGCGCCTGAGGATGTGATGGCGGCCGCCCGGACAAAGGGAGTGCGTCGGTTCGCGGACAGTCGACCTCCTTGTGAAGGCGACGTTCTGGATCGGGGTTGCCATTGGCTCTCTCGCCTCTCTTTCGCTCCTTAGCGGTCATTTCCTTGCTCCACGTATCGGCTGGCGTGTTGCCTTTGCGATTGGCGCGGCACTCGGTGGAGGTGTTCTGATTCTGCGACTGAAGGTGCCGGAGAGCCCCGCGATGGCTCATGCTGCGCGGCAGGGAGGAGGAAGCCAACCAGATCGTCGGAGATATTGAGGCTCAGGTGTCTGCGGGCGGCCGATCGCTAGCAGCTGTCACAGGAGAGAAGCTTAGGATTGCCGTACAAGACCATATGCTCTGGCGGGATATTTTCGGCAATATGCTCGGCGAAATCGCTGAATATTTGCTTTACCGTCATCTTTTTCGTTGCATCCTCAGCCGCGAGCGCGGCCTACGTTACGGTTTCGGAGATCTTTCCGCTGGAGATTCGCGCGTTCGCGATCGCCATCTTCTACGCTATCGGCACCCTGCTTGGCGGCGTCGGCGCGCCATACCTCTTCGGAGTTCTGATTGCGAGTGGTTCGCGTCAGAACGTCTCCTGTGGCTACGCCCTGGCGCACTGCTGATGCTGCTGGCTGCGGCCTGCGAACTGTTGATTGGTGTGGAGGCGGCCGGCAAGTCGCTGGAGTCCATCTCCAAACCCCTCCAGAGCCGGTAACGCCTGAACGGCCCCCCTAAGTCATCGGTACGACCCTTCTCGATGACTTAGGGCGCCACCTCTGCGGTCTCCATCTCCATGCGGCACTCTTCGCAGGAGTCCTTATGTCGTTTCAGATCTGTCTGTAGCTTCAGGATCCGTTCTTCTCGCTGATGAAGCCGATTGCGCTTCCCTGCTTCACTCAGGCCAAGCAGCAGACCCGGCGACCCCTCCGCCAGTGCCGATTGAAGGTATTGCTGTAGCTCCACTCCTGTACGACATGACATACGTCCAAACCCTCTCTTTTCAGGATATGCCACCTCACCTTCGGTCAGGAGCGGCCGACATATCGAAAGCGCCATGTCTGAGCGACAAACAGATACGTACGGTTCAGAATTTCGAGGAGTTGAACCTAACCGGCTCAGCACTTCGCTGTCTAATCGGGCGAATGGATCAGGTGGAGACAGAGGCGATACGGCAGGTTCTTGCCGGCGATCGCGACGCATACCGGGTCTTGATGGATCGGCACTTCCGATCTGTCTTTCGCGTTGCCTTCCGCATCACCGGCAACGAATCCGACGCCGAAGAAGCCTCTCAGGAGGCATTTCTGCGCGCGTATAACAAGCTCTCCACTTTTCGGAGAGACTCCAGTTTTTCGACATGGATTACTAGAATCACCATGAATACCTCACTCAATCTCGTCGAACGCCGCAACCGTGATCACGCGCGGATGGCTCCTCGCGTCGCTGGAATCTCCTCGATCGCAGATCAGACCCTGCAGGTCGCTGACGGCGCGGCCGGCCCGGATCGCGTGTTCTTCGACACCGAAGCGGCCGCCCTTCGCTGTGCCGCCATGGCAACGCTCACACCGCTTGAACGAGCCGCCTTCACCCTGCGGCACATGGAAGACTTCGCCACGGCTGAGATCGCTACGGCTCTCAATATACCCGGAAGCTCGGTGAAGCAAGCTGTTTTCCGCGCTGTCGGCAAACTTCGTCGCTCCCTTGCGACCCTGGAAGGAGGCCTGCGATGAGCACAAGCGAGCATGCGTCGGAAGAAGAGCTTGTCGCGTTCCACATGCAGGAGCATGCGACGCCGGAGGGTGTTCGGCAGCATCTTGAGCAGTGCGCCACGTGCGCCGCACATTCGAGTTCCATCGCGCAAGCGATGCGCGTGTTCTCGGGTGACGCTGTTCCGGAACCGGATCTCTCCCAAAATTGGGAGCGTCTGCGGGGGCGTCTGACGGTCCTCGATCCATCGCCACAACGAAGTTTTCGTTCGTTCGTTTGGCCGGCAGCGGCAGGTCTGGCAGCGGCGCTTGCCCTGGTGATCTTCGTCACAGCGAAGTTTCAGCCCGTCTCCCATGTTGCCGATGAGCGATCGGCCGCCCACCGGCCCGGTCCACTGACGACAGCACCCACTAATCCCGAGGTCGCCCGTCAACTTGACAGCGCGGAACGGCTACTCACGGAGGTCAATCACGCCTCTGGTCCACTGGATGCGACCACACGCTTGCAGGCACACGATCTCCTGCTTAAAAATGCGGTCGTACTTCGCTCAGCTCGACAGAACGGTGATCTCGTTACAGCCACCATTCTTGAGGATCTTGACCGCGTTCTCACCAACATCGATCACCAACCGGAGACCGCACCGGGTGGAGTACACCTTCGGCTTGAATTGAACACGAACGGTGTTCTTCTGGATATTCGCATTCTCCGGCAGAACGATAGCTCTCTCTAGACCCATACTGCAAGGATCCTAGCCATGACTCGATCGACACGTCTTCTTTCAGCCTTCTCCGCTCTCTTCTTCGGCTTGCTTGCGACTCACCCCGTCATGGCCATGACCTGCGAGGCTCCGGGCTCGTTGTTGCTGGAGTCAGCCCCGGAGGAGGACCCGTATGCGGCAGGAACACGCGCGATGGACGATCAGCGATGGAGGGAGGCGGCGCATGACTTCGATCAGGTCCTTGCGTCCCATGGCAACCGAAGCGATGCCGCTCTCTACTGGAAGGCGTACTCGCTTCACCAGGTGTCCCGTGACATAGAAGCGGCAGCCTCCTGCAAACGGCTGCAGGCACAGTTTGCCGCGAGTTCCTGGAACAAAGACTGCATAGCCCTCTTCGTAGCAACGCGTGCTGTCGGAAGTGGCGTGCAGTCGCGTACCGTGCCGCTTGTTCTGGAGCCGATGGCAGAGGCGCCCCCGAACTCTGATACCGACCTCAAGATCCTGGCTCTGAACTCATTGATGAACCAGGAGCCCGGCCGCGCCGTTCCACTTCTTCGCGGCATCCTTTCGGGCAATCAGCCGATGAGCCTGAAGAAGCAGGTGATCTTTATCTTGGCGCAGAGCAAATCTCCCGAAGCTGGCGCGATTCTTCATGATGCCGTCGTTGGTCGCATGAGTGCTCCGTTGCAGGTGCAGGCGATCCAGATGACGGGGATCTTTCAGGGCAGGCGAGCCAGCGACACGCTCGCTGAGGTCTACCGCACCTCTTCAGATCTGCAGACCCGGAAAGCTGTGATCAATGCCCTGTTCCTCTCGCGCGATGCTGCCAGGCTTGTGGATCTGGCCCGCAACGAAAAAGATCTTGAACTCAAGCGATCGATCGTATCGCAGCTCGCCGTGATGAACGACAAAGTCGCTACCGATTACATGTTGGAACTGCTGAAATAACGCCCGTCTGAGGAGACCTCCATGCCAGCTCGCACCTATCTGTTCGCGATCGCTTTGCTGTTTGCGACACCTTTGCTTCTATCCGCGCAACAGCCAGAGATTATGCATGCCACGCTTTCAACCCAGGCAGCAGGTCCAGACTTTCCTGCGCAGGTCAAGCTAATCCAGGAAAGAAATATTGCCGGCTGGATCGGCTATGAGATTCCCGTTGCTCCGGACGTTCGGATCGGCTCGGAAGGTGGGGAGACACGTTTTCTGGAGAGGACCGAGTGGATTGATCGCGGAACGTACACCGACGCTCCCAAGGGTCACGATCACCTGGTCCTGCTGTTTCGCCTGCAAGGGGGCAACGTGAGCATCGTGCAGGTGGAGGATCCTGACAAGGTGCTCGATGTCGGCGGCCTTCCCTTTGTTTGGTTCGCCGGGGTCACGCCTGTGGCCAGCATTCATCTTCTTGAGTCCGTCGCGTCCAAGCCGGGTTCTGAGAAGCTCCACGACAGCGTCGTTTTTCTCATCTCGCTTCACAGATCGCCGGCGACTGTACCAGCCCTCGCTGGTTTGGCTTCGGCCGCCCAGGAGAAGACTATCCGCGAGAAAGCGGCTTTCTGGCTGGCCAACCAACGTGATCCCCAGGCCCTCGTTGCCCTGAAACGCCTTGATCGTGAGGCGACCGACGCTGATCTTCGCGAAAAGCTCACTTTTGACCTCACGCTTTCACACGATCCAGCCGCACCTGGAGAGCTGATCCGCATGGCGCACGAAGATACGTCGCCGCAGGTTCGACGCCAGGCACAGTTCTGGATGGCGACTGAAGGCGGCAAAAAGGTTGCTGATGATCTGCGTACTCAAGCCGCGACCGACCCGGAGGTGGAGGTCCGCAAATCTGCCGTTTTTGCTCTCTCGCGACTGCCGGCAGACGAGGCGGCGCGGCAACTCATCCAAGTCGCTGGGAGCAGCAACGATCCCGAAGTTCGGAAGCAGGCCGTCTTCTGGCTTGGCCAATCCGCAGATCCGCGAGCTCTCGACTATCTCACTCGATTGCTGCAACAGTGAACCATGGCATTCAGTGCCTGGATGACGGCGTCGCTACGGCCGACTGCGTCAGAGGCTCCAGGTAGATCGCCACGCCACCGGCTAACCGAAGGTGCAGATCCATCGCATCCCTCGCTGTCACATGCTGTGTCGTCTCCGAGAGTGCCTCGTAATTCGCTTTCGGATCCTGCGGGTCGGCGAACACGTGGGCGACGTACTCGCCCTTCGGCAAAAACGAAAGTGCCATGTGATAGTCGAAGGGTTTGTCGCCAGTCATACCGCCCACAAACCACCTCTGGCCCTGCCGCCGCGCCATGACGATGTGCTCGCCTACAGTGCCATCGAGCACCTTTGTCTCGTCCCAAACAGTCGGAACTACGCGGAGGAACTCTAGACCAGGCTGGTCCTTGTAGTTCACGGGATCATCCGCCAGGCAGGTGAGAGGGCTCCAATAGACGACGAAGAGAGCCAGCTCCTGCGCCCGGCTGCCCATCACTTCCGTCGGCGATGTCTGTTTCCACTCCGCCGGACTACGATTCAGAAAGCCGCCGGGCGTGTAGTCCATGGGGCCCGCCAGCATGCGCGTAAACGGCAGCGTCAACTTATGCAACGGCGTCACTCGCGTGCTGAATTTGTTGTACTCGTTGCCCAGCACGCCTTCGCGTGTGAGCAGATTGGGCCACGTCACGCGAAGCCCCGTGGGCTCAAACGCGCCATGGAAGTCGACCATGAGATGGTGCTTCGCCGCGAGCGACACGATGCCTTCATACCAGTTCACCATGCCCTGGTCATTGCTATCCATGAAGTCGATCTTGACCCCGGCAACATTCCACGTCTGATAGGTCGCGAACGCTGCGTCGAGCGTTCCTGTATCCTTTGCTCGCGTTACATCACCTGAGTGCAGCCAGATCCACTCGCGCACATGGTGTTCCGCCGCAAACCGCAGCAGACCCGGCATGTCGATCTGCGGCGCCGGTTGCGTAATTTTTGCCTCGGGCTTGTTGAACTCGCCGTACCACTGCCAATCAATCAACTGGTACGGAAATCCCATGCTCGACGCGAAGCTGATGAACTGGCGATTGGTTTCGTTGTCCATTTTTACGTCGCCGCTCCACCAGTGATCCCACGCCATCTTCCCTGGTTTGATCCATGACGTGTCTGCAATCTTCGAGGGCGGGTTCAGGTTTTCAATCAGATTCGACTCGATCAGATCACCAGGGCGCCCGCCCAACATGATCACCCGCCATGGCGTGAGGTGTGGAGCATCTGCCTTCACCAGGCCGTCTCCATCCAGCCGCGGCGAGAGATCCACACTGACGGTCGAAGGTCCGCTAGGCGACAGATACATGCCCGCCCAGTCCGTCAGATCGGCTTCCATGATCGCCGCGTAGGCCGTCTCGTTGACCTTTGCCAACATGGGAAGAATGACATGCGAGCCGGCCGGGATCGCCGACAACCGGATCTTTGGAAACTCATGCTCGTAGGAATGGTGATAGCTCTCGGTTGTACCCGCCCACACTGTCGGATCTCCCGCGAAGTGAAACGCCGTCAACTCCCTTTCCACCACAAAATGCTCCATCCCTGGCTGCTTCGGAACGGCGTACCGCAGGGCTACCCCGTCCGGGTACGCCCGCATCACCACATCCAGCCGGCGGTGTGGCACCGCCTCTTCTTCAAGCGCCATCATAGACTCGGCATAGCGATCCCGTATCTGGCTCGTTTTGCCCCACACTGGCGTCCATGTGCGATCCCCAGTGTGCCGCTCTTCGTGTAGCAAGCGCCACTGCGCGACGGGCGTCTGCCCTTTGAACTGCAGGCCCAACGCGGACGCCGCCATCACCGGCCGGCCCTGCATCGAGACCGAGTACGTGAGCGGATTAACCGATATCTGCACAGCAATCACCTCACCCGGCGAACGCAGCGGCGCTATTCCTGTCGCGGCTGCAAACGAAGTTGCCGCCATGGTCGCCAGGAGTGCAGCACCCGCGATCCCCGTTCCTATGTGCTGCCATCTGCGCCTACCATAATGCTGCTCTACGACTCTGGCCATACTTGCCCTCGTGGTGCCTATTTTCGCGCCCCCAGCATACATCGCAAACGCTTTGCCGGCATTTGCATTCCTTGTCTCCTTCCGTCCGACCCCCATTTTCGTTGTGGAGAGGTCCCTGATCGGTTTCCATTTGTCGAGATTGTCTGGTGTGACTACAGTGAAGGCGCATCTTCATCGCCTCCGTGCCGGCTCGCTGTAGCTCGCGTTTGTTCCGCCAATACAATCGCCGACTTTGGCAGGTATCGCTTCTACGCACCGAAAGGATCCCGTGGGCCTCCTCGAAAAGACGATTTACACCATCAGCTGCACGTCCCTTCTAGTCACCCTATGCTTGATCCCCAGCACCCTTTCGGCTCAGGCCACCGCAAAGCTCGCGCCAACCCCGCCAATGGGCTGGAACAGCTGGGACTCCTACGGAACCACCGTTCGGGAGGACGAAGTTAAGGCCCAGGCGGACACCATGGCCGCAACCCTGAAGCCGTTCGGCTGGCAATACATCGTGGTCGACATCCAGTGGTACGAACCGAATGCCCAGGCCCACGGCTATCGCGCTAACGCGAAACTGGCAATGGATGCAAATGGCCGCACCGTTCCTGCTGCGAACCGCTTTCCTTCAGCCGCGGATGGACATGGCTTCAAGCCTCTGGCCGATTACGTCCACAGCAAAGGTCTCAGGTTCGGGATTCACATCTTGCGCGGCATCCCGCGACAGGCCGTCGCCGAGAACTCTCCGATCCTCGGCTCCTCGCTGCACGCGTCCGACGTTGCGAACAAGAACAGCCTTTGCAAGTGGAATACCGATATGTACGGCGTCGACATGAGCAAGCCCGGCGCCCAGACCTATTACAACTCCATTGTTGCGCAGTACGCCGGGTGGGGGGTCGATTTAATCAAGGCCGACGACATGTCCAGTCCGTACCATCAGGACGAGATCGAAGGCTTGCATCAAGCCATCCTTCACTCCGGCCGACCGATCGTCCTTAGCCTTTCACCTGGCCCAGCTCCCGTAGCAAAGGTCGAGAACCTGCGCGAGAATGCGCAGATGTGGCGTATCGAGGATGATCTGTGGGACAACTGGCCATCCCTCAAGAACATGAACACCCGCATTGAAGCCTGGTCAAAGCTGGTGCAGCCAGGCGGTTGGCCCGATGCCGACATGTTGCCTCTCGGTCACATTGGGCTGCGCGCGGAACGCGGCAATGATCGCCTCTCGGAGCTCACGCACGACGAGCAGCAAACTATGATGACGCTTTGGTCGATTGCCCGCTCTCCCCTGATGTTCGGCGGCGATCTGCCGACCCTCGATCCCTTCACGAAGTCGCTTCTCACTAACGTGGACGTCCTATTGGTGAACCAGCACAGCACCGCCAATCGCATGGTCTACAGCAAAGGTGATCTTCGTGTCTGGACCGCGACCGGCAACGCCTCCGGTGCAAATAAGATCTATCTTGCGTTCCTCAACCTCGGCGATACCCAGATCAATGAGCGCATTCCCTGGAGGGAGGCCGACCTCCATCAACCTGACGGTTCACTTCAGAATCTGTGGACGGGAAAGGCGTTCTTGCCATCCACGAACCTGCAACTCGCGCCACACGCTTCAGCCCTGTACAGCGTGGACAAATAGGCACACACGTCATCATGGACCTGGGCGGATCAGTGCTGGAGCCGCTCGGGAAAGCTCCGATATAGGGTAGACGAGAGAGTTTTTCCGCCATACTGGACCGTGATGATACGGCCGGCAGCCAAGTCACTGAGCATGTCGGTATGCCCGTCCGACCAGCGAACTTCCACCTTGTCTGCTTTCACCGCTCTCCCTAGCCCGAAACGCAATCGTAGATCACTTTGAGATATGTAACTTCCACCGCTACGAACTTCCGCCACCATGACGCGTCTGTTGCCCCGAACGGTGACGCGCGCACCAATCGCCAGGGAATTGGGCGGTTTTCCGACGAGTTGCAGCGTGATCGCTTGATTTTTCACAGGCATGCGATTCCACAAAAGAGTCGGCCGGTCTGCCAGGTTATTGATCACCACGTTTGTCTGCCCGGTGTTGAAAATATCGCCAAACGCCACACCTCGGGACGCTCGCTGCAGCAGAAGACCCGCGCCCGCGCGTAGAGAGACATCCTCGAAAGTTCCATCACCCCGGTTACGGTACAGAATTTTTCGCTGTAGGAACGATGTGTCTTTGAGCGCGTCCACCTCAGGGTAGATATGGCCGTTCGCCATGAAGATGTCTGGCCAGCCATCATTATCGAAGTCCAGAAACCCCGTTCCCCAGCCGACGAAGCTGGTGTTCACTCCTAGCCCCGCGGGAAAGGTCACGTCGTCAAAGCTGCCCTCACCGCGGTTGCGATAAAGCGTGCTGGTGTCCTGCTCGAAGTTGGTCTTCACGATATCGAGCAGTCCATCCCCGTTGATATCCGCGACATCCACTCCCATCCCGCTCTGTTCACGGCCGTCATCGTTGTACGCGACACCGTTAAGCACGCCGGTCTCGGTAAAGGTTCCATCTTGATTATTCAAAAACAGCAACGACGGCGTTGAATCATTCGCAACGTAGATATCCGGCCAGCCGTCATTGTTGAAATCTGCGATCAGCGGAGTAAAGCCATAGTTTTCCGCTACCGCCACACCCGCCTTCTGCGACACATCTTCGAACGTCCCATCCCCTCGATTCCGGTAGAGCGTGTCTCGTGCGCCTTTGAGGCCACGCGGCCCGCAGAGCACGGAAAGCCCACGCCACCTGCAGAAATCCCTGCGCCGATCGTCATGCGCCGACGGCTCATCGAAGCCAACATAATGCGCGACAAACAAATCCAGGAAGCCATCCCGGTCGAAGTCTACAAACGCTGATCCCGTGCTGTATAACTTCTCGCTCGTCAGTAATCCCGCAGCCGTCGTCACATCCGTAAACGTTCCGTCACCATTGTTCCGATACAGCACGTTCTTACCGAAGTACGTCACAAACAGGTCAGGTCGACCGTCACCGTTGTAGTCGCCGACCGAGACGCCCTGTCCCCAGCCACGGCGCGCTAGTCCGGCTTTTTCCGTGACGTCGGTGAAGCTACCATCGTGATTGTTGCGGTAGAGGTGACTCGTTGCCGGCGCCCCACTGCGCGTATCGCTCGGTGCTCCGCTCACCAGAAAAATATCGAGCCAGCCATCACCGTCGAAGTCGATCAGTGCCACACCGCCGCCCGTCATCTCGTTGATGTGGTGCTTGCCCGTTTCGCCGCTCAGCGGCATCTTCGCTACCAGGCCGGCTCGTTCCCCAACATCGACGAAATCCGCGACGATCTCGCCCGCGGCCGGTTGCACCTGAGGGCGTGGATGACTCGCCGCCATCTGCGCGAAACCGAGGGCGTACGATCCAATCGACAGCAAACTAAGTGTTATTGGACCTCTCATTCAGTACCCGTATCCTCTGCTGCCAAGGCCCCGCCCTGCAGCAGGCTCGAAGAACGCGCGATGGCCGGTTGACTGCGTTTCGCTGCGACGAATGCTGCCTCGTGCCGCTGCTTCAACGCAGTAAGCTTTCCACTCCACTCTGCCGCCTGAACTCGGTCTCCCATCTGCTGATACGTCCGCGCCAACAGATAGTATGGCGAATCCAGATCGGAGTTCAGCTCAACCGCTCGCCGCAGCATATGTATTGCTTCATCGCGCCGACCAGCAGCCGCATAGAGCTTTCCCAACAGCGCCGCATCTCCCGCAGTCGCATCCCCCAAGGCGTTTGCTCGCTCTGCGTAGGCCAACGCGGCCCCGTCCTGAGCCGCGCGATGGTACGCGAGCGCAGCATCTCGCAAATAAAGTAACCGTTGCGGTTCCAAATCTGCCGCTTGTCGATACTCAGCAGCAGCCCTTACGTACTCACCTTGGTGAAAGAAACAGAATCCAAGTACGTTATGTGCCAGCGCCAGCTGCGGGTCAGCCGCGACTGCGCGCTCGAGCTCCGAAATCGCCTTCACGATATCGTTCGTCGCTGCCAGGGACACGCCGAGCAAGGTTGATCGCTCAAACCCCGCCTTTGCTGCAGCCGGCATCTTGAGCAACACAGTCTTCGCTCCCGCAGCGTCGTCCGATACAAGCAGAAGTCGCGCCAGAGCGAGAGAATACTGAGGATTCGCATCATCCAATCGCAGCGCATCCCGCATCAGGGCGAGTGCCTCGACCTGACCTCCGGGCATGCGTTCAGCCATCAATCCAAGGTGGAACAGCGGGCGCCCGTCGCTTGCCTTCATCCTAGCCGCGACTTCAAACTGCTGGGTGGCCCGGGCAACATCTCCGAGACCTGCGTAGGCCAATCCCAACAGGTACACCGTTTCTTCATCCATCTCTGCCGGCGCCTTCGATTCCAATAGAGTGATCGCTGCGGCGTTCTTCTCGTCGGCAAGATACGCGCGGGCCAGCAGCAGGTTGATACCAGGCGCGGACGGTGCCCGGTCCTTAGCCTGCTTTAGCATCGCAACCGCCTCCGCAGACTTTCCGGCCCCGAGCAGCGCCGCACCGGCCTGCTGTTGGATCTCCGGCGAGGCGGAGTCGTGAGCCAAGTCTGCCGTCAGTACCTCTGTGTTGAAACCATCTCTCAATTTCAGGTGATCTGCGAGCAGGTGCAAGGTTACGCCGCTATCTTCGGCTGCGAGCGCATGCGCTTGGGCAAGCTGATCGATAGCTTGCGCAAACTCGCCCTTCTCTTCCAGCAGCACCGCAAGGTTGTACCGAGCCGGCACCGCCTCCGGTTGCATCGTTATGACTCTCTCAAACTCCCGGATGGCCGCATCTCTCTCACGCAGCCGAATCAGGCTGAGGGCGAGATTGTAATGTGCCGAAAGCGCACTTTTGTCGATGAGAATCGCCGCGCGGAGGTCCTTCGCCGCAGCGCTAAACTGGCCTACCTGGTTCTCGCAGATGCCACGCCACGTCAACGCCTTCGCGGAGTGTGGAGCTACAGAGATGGCCGCGTCAAAGCTCTTCTTCGCCCCCTCCGTCTGACCACTTCGCAGCATCTGCACGCCTTCGGCGATCAACGTTTGCTCTGTGCCGCTACGTGTCTGCGCAATGGCGGACACCGGGCCACACACCACGACCAACAATACAACTCCACGCGTCCAGAGCGCTTTTGCCCGGACTCTCCTCAGTCTCACTTTGCCGCTCGCCGCAGCGTCGTGGTTACACCGCCTTCTTCCACGCGGAGGAACTGATTTGCAGGAACAGCCCTCAAGCGTTCCACCATGCCGCTCGGCCAGGCAATCTCCAGCAGGTCCACAGAGGCACGGTCCCGCAGCCCGAAGTGCAGGCGCAGATCACTCTGTGACAAGTAGCTTCCTCCACTGCGAACCTCCGCGATCTGCGTTAGATTTCCCGCAACGCATCGCACCCGGGCGCCGATTGCACTGCGATTTGATCGCTTCCCAACCAGCTTCAAATTGATCCAATGATGGTCGTTCTCCGGCCGAAACTGCAGCAGGGAAGGTTTCGCGCCCTGATTGTTGATCACGACATCCACACATCCATCATTGTTGAAGTCGCCAAAGGCGCATCCGCGGCCGGTTCCTGGAACCCGGAACGCCTCGCCCGCTATCGCGGACACATCCTCAAACCTCCCTCCGCCCATGTTGCGGTACAGTACCATCGGCTCTCGGTAGGTCGTGTCCGCGTGGATGCGCTCAAGCTCTGGATACACGTGGCCGTTGCAGTAAAGAACATCGAGCAATCCATCATTATCAGGATCAAAGAAGCCGCAGCCCCAGCCAACAAAGTGTGTTCGCCGATTCAGTTCGGCACTCTGGCTTCGGTCGGCAAAGATCGCCTTCGCCTCGTTGTGGTAGAGATTGGGCGCCTCGTCGGAAAAATTTGTTTTCAGAATGTCGAGCCAGCCGTCGTTGTCATAATCGCCCGCAGCGACGCCCATACCTGCCTCCTCCATTCCGTCCAAACTATAGGCCACGCCACGGAGCGTTCCTTCTTCGCGGAAGGTTCCGTCATGGTTGTTCATCAGTAGTTGACTTGGTGTGGAATCGCTCGCGATGTACAGGTCCGGCCAGCCATCATTGTCGAAGTCTCCCGTAAGCACCCCCATGCCAAACAGATCACCTTTCAAACTGACACCGGATTTGGCGGAAACATCCGTAAACGTGCCATCGCGATTGTTGCGATAGAGCGTGCTCCGTTCTGGCTTCAGCCCGCGCGGTCCGCACATGACCGGCAAACCCCGATAGACACAGTACGGATTGCTCCCTGGGTCCTTCGCTGTCTCGAGTGAAAAGTCAACGTAATGCGTCACAAGCAGGTCGAGCCAGCCATCCCGGTCGTAATCGAGGAACGCACATCCCGTACTCCACCTGGCCGCATCTCCAGCTACCCGTGCCTTGCGCCCAACCTCTGTAAAGGTGCCGTCCCCATTATTGTGGAACAGCAGATCCTCTCCCCAGTACGTCACAAACAGATCATCGAAGCCGTCATTGTCGAAGTCGCCGACACATACGCCTTGTCCCCATCCGCTCCGCTTGAGCCCGGCCTTCTCCGTCACGTCTGTAAACGTGCCGTCACGGTTGTTGTGGAACAACTTGTTCCCTGGCGCCTCTTTCGTTGAGAAACCCTCCATTTTCGAGCTGTTGACCAGAAAAATGTCAAGCCAACCATCTGCGTCATAGTCAAAGAACGCCACACCAGAGCCCGTCGTTTCCAGGATGTACTTCTTCTGCCGATCACCGCCAGAGACATGATCAAAACGAAGTCCTGCAGCCGCTGCAACCTCGTGCACCGAGAAGGTCAACGGAGTCTTCTTTTCGGCGTCCCCCGGTGCAGGAGTCCCTAGCTCCGCGATGCCGGGCGGCAGCAAGGAGGTAAGCAGGCCTGTTCCCGCTACTCTCATGAGCGATCGTCGCGTCTTGAAGAGATCGTTCCTGCTATCTCGATGCTGCTCTTTCATCTCGCAGAACTCGCACCCGGAGGCGAACCTGAATTGCCTTCGTCGGCGGTACGGAGAGACACGTTCCCCGTCAACAAGGCGTTAAGCTTGTCTCTAAACAGGTCCGCGCCCCTCTGCTGCAGCTGCTGAAAGGTCTTCATCTCCACCGCTGCCTCCGTCAGCTTGCCTTGCTCACGAAGCGCCAGCATCATCGCATAGTGCGCCTGCGCGTTCTGTGGATGTGTTGCGATTACGGTTTGCAGCTGTTGCTGGGCCACTGCGACCTGGTGCTGTGCCAAAAGCGTCTGCGCCAGACCAACACGTGGCTCCGCAAGCTCAGGCTCTAATCGGGTCGCCAAGGTGTAACTCGCGGCAGCCTCGTTCAGATTCCCATCGTGGCGGTCGATCTCGCCCATCGCCAGCGCCGACATTGCGCTTTGTGGGTTGATTGCGAGTTCTGCCCGAAATTCCTCCATCGCTTTCTCGTTCGCGTCTGCGTCTCCGCCCTTCAGCAGCAACTGGCCAATCCTGTAATGCATTTGAGGCAACCTCGGGCGCTCGGCCAGAGCCGCTCGATATTGCCGAATCGCCTGTCCAACATTTCCTTGCGCCTCATTCACCTGCGCGGCCAGCTGGTGCACGCGATAGGAATCCGGGTGAGCCGTTATCAACTCGTTCGCCGTCTCACTCCAGAGCCGGGTGTAGAGTTCGGCAGACTCGAACAAAACATCAGGATCTCCGGGGTACATCTGCCGCAGCTGGTCCGCCGTCTTCAACGCCAGCATGGTGGCCTTACCGCCTGCCGAGCAGCTCAGCAAGGTCAATCCGGTAAGCCGTCGCAAGTTGCCGACGGGCTCATTGCCGAAGTTCTTGTCGAGCACGGGAATCGCCTTGTCACATTGCCGAAGATCCGCTTGGCTGAAAGCTAGGAATAACTCGGCTCGCGGCGCTTCGGGATTCAAGTGCAGCGCCGTAGCAAGCGCCTCCGCGGCCTCTGGAGCATGCCCTGACCCATACAGCAGCACACCGAGCCCTGTCCACGCCTCACTGTTTTTAGGGTCAGCAGCCAGCATGGCGCGATACTGCTTCATCGCCTCAGGCATATCCTGTGCGCGCAGAGCCTGCTCAGCCTTTGCTGTCGCATCCTTCTTCTCTGTAGCAACGATTGGCGCCTGAGCCTGGATTCCCCGCCCAGTTCCGCAGGCCAGCACTAACGCCGCCATCGCCATCCAAAACAGACGAGCTAATCTGTCGATGCCTCTGCCCATAGCCACAGTGCCTCCGGCCCCAGCACCATTCCACATCATCCGCGCAATGCTAGGCAAGGTGTCCCGTCCGTAATCACTATCTCCATGCGCCAGTAGGTGCCTACGAACACGCTGGCACCTACTGGCGCAGTTCCCTCTCGTCTAGAAGAGGTACTTCAGAGCGAACTGTGCAATGCGGGGATCGCGCGCGGCAGTCAGCTTCCCAAAGCTGCCGTCACCCACGGTGTTGTCCGGGTTGAAGAAATTTGGATGATTGAACAGGTTGAACAACTCGGCACGGAACTGGACTTTGCCATGTTCAAAGATATTGAAGTCCTTGAACACGGAGGTGTCGACATTGACCAGGCTCGGCCCGTTCAGCAGGTTGCGCCCTGTCGATCCGACCGTTCCGGGTGCGGCGTTAGTGAACGCTTCGGTGTTGAAGTAACCGTTCACGCTACGGTTTGAGATGCTACGGGTCTGTCCTGGAACGGCATCGGCCAGAACGTTACCGACACCTGCAGCGGCGGAGTCCGTTTGCGAATTGATCGAGTAAGGAGACCCCGTCTGCGCTGTGACAATACCCTGATTCTGCCAGCCATTCACTACACCCGAGACGAAGCCGTGAACAGATTTCAACTGCGGTAATACATAGATGTACGACGCCGTAAACCGATGTCGCACGTCGTTGTCCGAGGGTCCGTAGCTCTGTGCAAAGTTCTCGGGGTTGCGTGGGCCATTGCCCCCCTCTGCGGTGTACGAGAAAATATCGAGGTATTTCGCAAACACGTAAGACGCGAGCAAGCTGAAGCCTTGTGTGAATCGATGGTTCACCTCGACCTGTACTGAATTGAAGTTGGAGTATCCAGAATTTTCCAACATCTCTGTCGGACCATAGCATGGTCCCGACACTCCTCCGCTCGAACAGGTCGCAACTCCGCTTAGACGTCGTCTCCGGGCTAGCACAGCATCTCTGCTGTTGTAGCTGATCAGGCCCGGGGTCGTCGCGGCACCTGTCACCGGGTCAATATCCGGCGGAGGATTCTTCACGAAGCTCGAGAGAGGAGCATAGTTGTACTCCCTCGAGATAAACAGGTGTGTCCCTTTGTTTCCAATATACGACACCGTCAGGTTATAGTTCTTTCCCAGCTGCTGATCGATCGTAAGGTTGAATTGCTGCGTGTACCCCTGGTTGAACTTCGGTGAGAAAACCGTTTCGGCCGATTGCACAGGAAACTGGAAGGCTGCACGTTGCTCTGGAGTCCGCGGGATGGCGAACGGAAATGGATTCGCACGCCCGCTGTTCGCGTAAATACTGGTCCCAGTCAAGCTCGCAAGTGGAGCCGGCAAGGCATTAATCGTGATGTTGGAGTCGAATGGCTGCGCCGTCGAGAATCGATTCCAGGCGATCAGCCGAGCCTGGTCCCAGAACACGCCATACCCTGCCCGAATCGATGTCTTCCCGTTCTTGAACGGGTCGATGTTAACTCCGATACGCGGAGCTACGTTAGCATAGCGGTTCGGCACTCCTCCCCGGAGGCAGCCAGCATCCCCAGTGCCCAGAGATCCACTTCCGACTGGCGGACCAGGGAACAGCAGCCCAGCAGGTGCATTCGGATAGTAGGTCGATTGTTTGGTGAACGTTGGATCGAAACAGGTTTGGTCGTTCAGGTTATCGACTGGCAAGATAAAGGGTTCCCACCGGATCCCAGCATCGATCGTTACATTTGCTGAGACTTTGTAGTTGTCCTGCGCGTATGCATCGATGCCATTATGCCGAAGCCGGCTCTGTACTTCGGTCTGCTGGTTAAAGTTGCTCGGCAGTCCCAGCAGAAGATCCACAAGCGCGTTGCCGGAATACAGGCCGTTGAAATTGAAGGTAGGATCCGTGGCGTAGTCCTCTACACGGTTTGAGGCTTCGCGCCGGTAGTCGCCGCCGAAGGTGAGTGTGTGCTTGCCGATAATGTAATTGACACTGTCGGTGTACTGCCACGTTTGCCGATTCTGCACGAACGCACCATCACCGCCGGCATTAATCGAGCCGCTGACATTCGTAAATAGATCACTTAGGGTACCGGGAGCCGACGCGCCCGCCGGTCCACCAAACTGCTCCCATCCCACGGATTGCGTGGGTCCACGATGATGTGCGACTCGCGTGAAACCAAAAACAGCCGTGTTGATGAGATTGGGACTAAAGGTGTGTGTCCAGTCCAGCGCTACATTCTGGTTTCGGAAGTACTTAAGATGGGGCCGGCCCGGGATATTACCACCCCCCAGCCCGTTCGATGTGTCCTGGTTATAGAAGTATCGGCCGAAGACAATATCATGAGTGCTGAAGGTACGATCAATGCGTCCGAGATATTGATCCTCATTCAGATTGTCTTGGTTATTCGCGACAGGGCTGTTAAAAGAGTAGCCGTTCCCTCCATTGTTCGGAAGTGGCATCAGTGCACTGATGAGTCGGACCGCCGTCGGATCGATCTGATTTGCGGGAATGATGCCTCCCACAAAGGGGGCGCGCGTCACAGGATTGATTGGGTCGCCACCCGAGGAGTTCATCAGGCCCTTGATGTTAGCCACACCACCGTTCAGGTCCGGCCGCTGCGCCTGGCTTAGCACCTGGTTGATCGTCTGCGTCTCATCACGTCGCTGCCGAGTCCCCTGGTAGTAACCGAAGAAGAACATCTTGTCCTTCTGAATGGGTCCGCCAAGAAAGCCCCCGAACTGATTCAGCTTGAACGCGGGCTTAGCCTGCGTCGGGCTGGCGAAGTAATTCTTCGAGTTTAAGACTGTGTTGCGGAAGAACTCGAACGCGCCACCATGAAAAGCGTTCGTCCCGGAACGACTTACGGTATTTACCAGCCCGCCCGAGTTGCGACCGTACTGCGCCGTAAAATTGCTGGTCTGGATGTCAAACTCCTGCAGCGCATCTGGAGCCGGAAATACTGGCGCTGTCGACAGGTAGTTATCTGTCATGTCCACGCCATCCAGAAGGTAGTAGTTCGACCCTGGCCGATTGCCGTTCACCACTACGCCTTCATGCTGCCCTTGCCCGTGCGACACGTTGTTGTTGTCGTACGAAACACCCGGCATAATGTACTGCAGCTGCAACGAGTCTCGGCCGTTCAGCGGTAAGTCAACCACACGCTGCTGATCCACAACGTGACTTACCGTCGCGTCCACCAGATTAATCGCTGGCGGCGCAGATGATACCTCGACCGTCTCTGAAACCGACCCGACTGTAAGCGGCGCGCGCACGGTAACGTTCTGGTCGACTTCGAGCACAATTCCCCGTTGCACGTAGGCCTGGAACCCCGTGAACTCGATGCGGACGGAGTAGTTTCCGGTCGCTAGGGACGGAAAGCTGAAGTTGCCATTCGGATCCGAGATGTCGGAAACAGACTGGTTCGTACCCTCGTTGGTGATGGTGACCTTTGCCCCCACAAGTGGCGAGCCGCCTGGATCGGTCACCGTGCCGACGATCTTGCCCGTCGCGCCGGCCGCGTGAGCAAAGTGCGGGGAAACGCTTACTCCTACCAGAAGGAGGAGGAACCAGATCCATCGGAATGCCTGCTGCATACTGACCTCGTAAAGAAGTACCACGGTTCTCGAACGGGAGTTGCCATCATTCGCCGCAACTCCAGTGAGCCAGGGCAGGATCTGGAGATGTTGTCGAACCTTGCTCGCTGCACAGAAAGTTACGTTAGGAAATTGCCGGGGACTCTACAGAGCGCCCCGAGGTGTTGTCAAGGCTAAAATCGCTAACTTCCTCCACGGTAATGTGCAGCGTGGCGACCAGGCGGCCCTCTCCAACCATCGATGCGCCTGCTATGGTGTTGAGTATGTGGCGAAGCTTGTGCTCCTTCTCTTCACCTTCTCGGCGATCGCGCGGGATCCTACGGTCCCCACCGGAGCACCGCAACTGAGGTCAGTCAAGGCCGCGGCGTTCAGATCTATCGATGCACCCGGCAAGACGATCAATCGTAGTGGTTTCTTCTAGCCCCGAACGCTACTCTCTACCATCCGGCTGGCGGCGGCGTCGGGAGCCATGGCGCGTGTCCGGTATGGAACTGGAAAGACGGTAGCTCCATCAGGGGGACGGTGGTGACGAACGACCATCACCCAGCGCCAGCGATATTCCCTGGCTCCTTCTCTCCGCCGCCTCTCCGCCGCGGCAAACTCTGGCAAGCCCGGTGTTTAAGCTCCACGGTGTGGGTCCGGCGCTCTGCCACCAGCGGTGGCGTTGCTCCTGCAAGTGAATGCGACCTCAACCATGAAAACGCGATTGTGAGGGTGCCATCCTCCGCGACCTACACCTTCTACGCCAGACCCGCACAGCCGTACTATCACTTGCGAGCATCAGCACATCGTGCCCTGTTAATCTCGCGACGGCACACTCCGTGGCCAGGTCCACTCCCGGATGTCTTCCCGATCCATCCCGTGCTCATGCGCATAGTTGATGCTGTCGATGATCTGGTCTTGCAGCCACTCCTTCGTATGAGCAGCCGACGCTTGCAGCGTAGGCACTCGATCGATCACATCCATCGCTAACGTAAATCGATCGACACCGTTTAGAATCGCTAGCTCGAGAGGCGTGTTGATGTTGCCCTTCTCCCTGTATCCATGAACGTGAAAGTTCGCGTGGTTCGCTCGCTTGTAGGTCAGCTTGTGGATCAACGAAGAGTAGGCATGAAAGTTGAAGATCACCGGCTTGTCTTTGGTGAACAGGCCATCGAATTCACGCTCTGTAAGTCCATGTGGATGTTCCCGGTCGGACATCAACCGAAACAGATCGACGACGTTGATGAAGCGAATTTTTACCCCCGGGCAGCGCTCCCGCAGAATAGCTACCGCCGCGAGCGACTCGGAGGTCGGAATATCACCCGCGCACGCCATCACGACATCGGGTTCGTGGCCGGCGTCACTCGAGGCGAAATTCCAGATCCCTATCCCTTTCGTGCAGTGTCGAATAGCTGCATTCATCTCCAGATACTGCAAGTGCAACGCCTTATCCGCGACGATGACGTTGACATAATCCGTGCTTCGCAGACAATGATCCGCAACCGACAGCAAGCAGTTAGCGTCAGGTGGAAGATAGATGCGCGTTATCTCCGGACTCTTGTTCGTCACAATGTCCAGAAAGCCAGGATCCTGATGCGTAAAGCCATTGTGATCCTGTCGCCACACCAGCGAGCTGATCAACAGATTGATGGACGAGATCGGCGCTCTCCACCGTAGCTCCAGCTTGCTCTTTTCAAGCCATTTCGCGTGCTGGTTGAACATGGAGTCGATGATGTGGACGAACGCTTCATAGCTATTCAGCAGACCGTGTCGGCCCGTCAGCACATACCCTTCAAACCAGCCCTCGAGCGTGTGCTCACTTAACATCTCCATCACGCGGCCGCTTGGAGACAGATAGCCACCGTCGTTGTCGACTGGCAGCCGTTCTTCCATCCACGTTTTGCCACTGGCTTCGTACATCAATTGCAATTTATTGGAGGCTGTCTCGTCCGGACCGAAAACACGAAAGCTTGTCATGTTGCGCCGAATCGTATCGCGCAGGAACCCGCCCAGGGTCTCGGTCGATGAGACCATCACCTGCCCGGGTTGATCCATCTTGATCGCGTAGTCGCGAAAATCCGGCAGCTCCAACGGTTTGCGCAGCGATCCTCCGTTGGCGTGCGGGTTCCCGCTGATGCGCCGACTTCCGGAAGGTGGGAGAGCCTGCAGCTCAGGGATCAGAGCACCGCTCTCATTAAAGAGCTCCTCTGGCTTGTAGCTTCGCAACCACGCTTCCAGCTGATGTAGTTGCTCCGGCTTCGTCACCGGATCGAGAATCGGAATCTGGTGGGCGCGCCATGATCCCTCCACCTGGTGGCCGGCCACCACCTTGGGGCCGGTCCATCCTTTTGGGGAACGCAAGACAATCATCGGCCAGTGCGGCCGCTCGGGTATCGCGTCCTTGGGCGCGCTTCGTGCCCGCTGTTGTATCTCCCGAATCTCCACGATGCATTGCTCCACCGTCCCCGCCATCGCTTGATGCATCAACGCCGGATCGTCACCTTCAACTACAAAGGGCTTCCATCCCAATCCATGAAACAGGTTGGTGAGCTCCTCGGGCGAGATCCGCGCCAGCACCGTAGGGTTCGCGATTTTATAACCATTCAGGTGAAGTATGGGAAGTACCGCGCCATCATAAACGGGGTTCAAGAACTTGTTTGAGTGCCATGAGGTCGCCAGCGGCCCCGTCTCCGCTTCACCATCGCCCACCATCACCGCGACGATAAGATCCGGGTTATCAAACGCCGCGCCAAAGCCGTGCGACAGGCTATACCCAAGCTCGCCGCCTTCATGGATCGAGCCCGGTGTCTCAGGCGTGCAATGGCTTCCGATACCGCCCGGAAAGGAGAACTGCTTCAAAAATTTCTGCAGACCGGCGATATCCTGGCTCTTATCCGGATACACCTCGGAGTACACGCCTTCCAGGTAGCTGTTCGACAGTGTCGCCGGCGCTCCATGGCCTGGCCCGGAGATGTACATGAGGTCGAGATCGTATTTCTTGATCAACCGATTCAGGTGAACCCACGTGAACGTCTGACCCGGGTCCGATCCCCAATGACCCAGCAACCTGCTCTTGATGTGCTCCGGCTTCAACGGCTCTCGCAGCAAAGGATTTGCGCGCAGATATAGCATCCCCACGCAGAGATAGTTGCAGGCCCGCCAGTACGCATCGGTAAGCCGCAGATCTTCAGGCGAAAGCCGCGCGGTGGAGGAAGTTGCCTCTTGATTGCTGATCGTTGCGGAGCTGCTCATATCGGAACCTCGTGTTGCCGCGAGCGCGGCAGGTGAAACTCGCTGGGGACTACTGGTCGGATTCAGCCATGCGAGCTACATGCATGGCAATCATGAGATCTTCCTGCGCTGGAGCTATGAGGATGCTCGTCTTTGAATCATATGCACTAACTTCAGTCATGCCGTCAGTTCTTGCTGCGTTGAGCGAGGCATCGAGGTGAATGCCGAAGGCTTCAAGATCGCTGAGACTCTCGGTTCGTGTGGCTCCATCGTGCTCACCGATGCCGCCGGTAAACACGATGGCATCGAGTCCGCCCAGCAACCAGGCGAAGCTTCCGATAGTCTTTCGAATACCGCGCGTGAAGACCTTCAGCGCAAGAGTTGCTTCCGCGCTTCCACCCAGAGCCACCTGTCGCACTGTTTTCATGTTGTTCTCAAGGCCCGAGAGCGCAACCATCCCCGATCGGTAATTCAGTAGGTGTTCTACATCCGACGCGGCTTCCATGCCCATGCTCTTTTGCTGCTGTCGAAATAGGTAAACGACCAGACCCGGATCAAGGTCGCCCGGCCGCGTTCCCATCACGACGCCGCCATCAGGCGTCAGTCCCATCGATGTGTCGACCGATCGCCCGTCGCGGACGGCGGTAACGCTGCATCCACTGCCAAGATGGGCGATCACGAGCCTTTCCGGCAGCGGCTCCGCCCGTTGCTGCATCTGGTGCAGCACCGACTCGCAACTTAGTCCGTGAAATCCGTACCGCCGGACACCGGCCTCCCGAAATTGCTTCGGAATCGCATACACCGCAGCCTCTTCTGGCATCGTGCGGTGAAACTCCGTGTCGAAGCACGCATAGTGCGCCAGTTGTGGGTAGCGATCCATGGCCGCACGGATCACCTCCAGAACGGCAGGATCATGTAGCGGCGCAAACTCGATTGCCTGTTCCAGCTCCCGGAACACCTCCGGTGTAATCCGCTGATGGCCCACCAACTTCGCCCCTGGATGGACCACGCGGTACCCGACAGCATCGAACCGCGGCATGTCAGGTGCTGCAATCAAGTCGAGCACAACCGCAGCCGCTTTGGCTGGTGTGTCCGCACCGAGCTCAGGCCGGTTCTCTTCGATCTGCTCTCCAGCACGCGTAAACTTCAACGCAGCCTGCGTGTCTCCGATGCCACTCAGCTCCCCATCAAGCACGGGATGAGGATCGGTACCAACCTGTGAGGAGCGCGTCTCGTAAAGAGAGAATTTGAGAGAAGAAGAGCCGCTATTGATCACCAGAACGCGCATCGATCCCTCAACGGTATACCCGTCCGCCGCGTGCGTGTGAAAAGCTGCACGTGTGTGCCGAATGAATCGTTGGTGTACTCGCCTGTACCCGCAGCACCAACGCCCGCCTGTTCCCCGTCAGCCCACATCCAACCTCCATGACCAACGTGCTTACCTTGCGGCTCGATCCCGCATCCCAGGCTCACTTCGAGAACCTGCGGCAGCAACACTTTCCACCTGAGCGCAATGTGATTGCCGCACACGTTACCCTCTTCCACACCCTGCCACACGCGACATCGATCGATCAAGTGCTGCATCGTCTGACCGCCGATCGTCCCTGCTTTCCTGTGGAGGTCACGGGCGTCCGGTCACTCGGCAAGGGGGTCGCTTACCGGCTTGCCTCAGCGCCGCTCCTCTCTCTCCATGCCGAGCTCGCGCATACGTTCGTTGATGATCTCAGCCCGCAGGATCGACAACGCTTCCAGCCGCATGTGGTCGTTCAGAACAAGGTCGCTCCGGCCGCTGCTCGCGATCTCCTGTCCCGTCTTGAAAGCACTTTCACACCGTGGACGGTGCAAGCACGAGGCCTTGATCTCTGGCACTATCTCGGTGGTCCATGGAAGCACGCCCGAACCTTTCCTTTCTCCGCATCGATCGCCTAGCGGAGAAGCTCCCGAGCCAATGATCGTGCCTCCCGGATTAGGTCCGGCAGCCCCACCCCGCGCAGCGCGTTCCCCAGCAGGTGCAGCCCCTCTATCCTCGCCACCTGACGGTCCAGAGTGGCAACGCGTTCCTGGTGCCCAACCGCGTACTGCGGCAAGCTGAGCGGCCATCGCCGCACCTCCGCGAACACCGCCGCCGGAATCTCCTCGCCAGTCCCAAACCCCAGCACTCGATTGAGCTCGCGCATCGCAAGCTCCACCAGCTGTTCCGCCGAAGCATTACGCGCTAGCAGATTGCGTGCTGCATTACCGCCAAAGAACGCTCGAAGCAGACGTCCACCCTCCGGCACTCGATCGGAGAACTTCTGATCGACGAAGGTGGTGGCCAGTAGCTCCGACCCCGCACTCTCACCACGACGCGGAGGCGGAACCAAGAATCCGAAGCCCTGCGGAACGGGGAACATTGCTCCCGTCCACGCCAGCGCCACCAGAATGGCGGAGCTGGCCTCGGTCGGCAACAGACGAGCGAGCTCACGATCGATCGGTCCCAGCAGTTCCACCGTCACATGCCCCGGCGTCGCCAGAATAACGTGATCAAATCGCTCCTCTTCCGCAGCGCCTGGAAAGCTTCTCCCTTCTGTCACGTTGTGTCGCACCAGCCAGCCCATCTGAGTTGACATATCGGCTCGGCGAATGCCAAGTACCTTCCGCCTCAACCGCAAGCATTCCTCCGGCAGCTGCCGGACCATCGCATCCGTCAGCGTTCCCAGACCGGAACGCAGCGTCGTGAAGATCGCCTGCGCCGGCTTTCCAGTCACACGCCGCTCCTCGTCACGCTGCTCAAGCGCCGCGATCAACGATCCACGTTCGCGCTCCATTGCAACAAACGGTGCCATCACAGCGCGCACACTCAGCGTCTCAACATTGCCACCAAACACGCCTGAGAGCAGCGGTGCCGCCAATCGTTCCAGCACCTCGCGACCGAAATGACGTTCCGTGAAACTCGCAATGGATTCATCCTCGAGCGGCGCCGATCGCTGCAGCTCCTGGGCCCGCTCCAGTTCCTCCCAAAACGCCTTCCGGGCCGCTGTCGAGAATATGGGCGAAGCGTCCATCGCAGCCAGCGCCGCCCGACTTGTCGGCACCATCATGCGCAAACCCTCCGGCATCGCCTGAAGCTTTCCGTCCAGCAGCAGGTGCGTCTTTCGGAATGCATCATTTGAGGCAATCAGTTCGTGCGCCAAACCAAGCTCGGTTGCCAACTCCCGTGCCGCCGGTTTTTCGCTTACCCACGAGTCCGGCCCCAGCTCCACGACAAAGCCGTCCCGCCGCACTGTTTCCACGATGCCGCCAGCGCGCCCACTCGCCTCAAACAGCGTCACCTCCGTCGGTGTGGCATCCAACCGCGTTATCTGCCAGGCAGCGGTCACCCCGCTGATCCCTGCGCCAACAATCGCAATGCGCTTCATCTTCGCCTAGATAAGCGCAGGAGCAGATTGAGTCTGAACCGCCGATGAAGCCGCTCTCTCCTCACCTGCTGGCAGCTCATCGACATCTGCCAGGAAGTGTCCCGTAGCCACATCCACCAGCGCCCGAATCAGTGTCGCTGAATCGTTCAGGCTTTCGGCACGCCATAGCTCCATACCCAGAGCGCGGGCGGTCTGCCGGAACGCGATATCGATGTCGTACAAGATCTCCACATGATCGCACAGGAAGCCAATCGGCTGCAGAACCACACCCTTGTGTCCCTCCGCAGCCAGTGCCTTCAGGGTGTCTTCAACCGACGGTCCAATCCATGGAGCACCCGCCACCCCTTGGCTTTGAAACGCAAAATACCAGTCGCGTTCCGTCATCCCCAGCCGCGCCATCCGTGCAGCGACTGCGGCCGCTGTGCTCTTGCACTCGACCGGGTATGGATCGGGCTCAACCCGCGCGTCATACGCCTGAATGCCGTCCGCCGGCGCTGTCGCATCCTGGCGTATCGGCGCGTTCGCAGTTCCAGCAAGAATCGTTCGGCACGGGACAGAGTGCGCCGTGAACAGCACCGGCACCCGCCGCTTCTGGATCGCACATGCCTCCGCCCACACCGGCCACAGACGTTCTGCAAAGGCTAGCGATAACAGCGGACTCGCGGCCCACCCCGCAACAAACTCCACTTCAACCGCCGGCTCCGTCTGAGTCGGCGCGGCTGCCGCCAGGACAGCCCGCCGATAGAGCCCAACGGACGTCCGGGAGTTCTGGGGCGCCAGACAGATCGCTTTACATCGTGTGATCCCGTCGCGACGCATCTCCGCCAGCACATCGGCAATGAACGGGTGCCAGTTGCGCATTCCCACGTACACGCGCGGCTGGCGCGGATCTTCCGGCGCATACCATGGATACGAAGCCTCTAGCATGCTCGCCTGGATCACTGTCCATCGCGTCAGCGGCGGCGGCACCTCGCCCGGCGTCTCGCGCAATCCGATCTCGGCATATCGGTGCTGCAACTCTTCAACGACCGCCTGAGGCAGCGCGCGTCCGCTCGTAACAAATTTCAGGTACTCAGCCATTTCCCCAAGCACATCTGGCGTGCCGTGCGCCAGCAAAAGAACTGCTGTCTGCTGATCCGTCATTTAGAACCCGTTGCGGTACTGTGTAACGGCGTGCGGAAGCTCTTCACCGTCCGCACCACCTCGATGACGTTCTCGACCGGCGTTCCCGGCACAATGCCGTGCCCAAGATTGAAGATGTGACCAGAGCGCCCGTTTGCAGCCCGAAGAACCGCCAGCGTCCGCTCGCGCAACAGATCCCCCGGCGCAAACAGCGAGATCGGATCGAGGTTGCCCTGTATGGCAACGGCGTAGTCCAGACCGCGCCAGGCCTCGTCCAGGTCTACCCGCCAGTCCAGCCCCAATACATCCGCGCCTGTCCGTCGCATCGTCGGCAGCAGTGACGCCGTATCCACACCAAAATAGATCACCGGCACGCCGAGCGCCTGCACCCGCCGCACCAGCTCCGTCGTCGAGGGCAGGCAGAACTGCACATAGTCCGCAATCGACAACGCCCCTGCCCATGAGTCGAATATCTGAATGACATCCGCGCCTGCTTCCACCTGCTGCGCTGCATAGGCCACCAGCACGGCCAGCAGTTTCTCCTGCAGCAATGGCCACGCCGCAGCATCCACATGCCCAGGCTCGGCAGAGGCATACATCAGTCGCTTGCTTTCAACGTAGTTCCGGGACGACCCACCCTCGATCATGTAGGAGGCCAACGTGAACGGCGCTCCAATGAATCCGATTATTCCCAATTGGTCGCCGTCCGCCCGTGGCTCGCGAAAGTGCGCCGCCACCTTCTCAATCGCCCGCGCCACATAGGAAAGCTCGTCCGCCCGATCAGTCAGAAGCGCCTGAACCTGTGCCAGGGATCGAATCGGCTGATGAACGACTGGTCCCTCGCCAGCCACAAACTCGAAGTCCAAACCCATAGGCGTAAATGGCAGCAGCAGGTCAGCGAAGATAATCGCCGCGTCCACTTCCAATCGCTCGGCCGCTGTGATTGTGACCTCCGCCGCGACCTCCGGCGTTCGGCAGATCTCTAACAGCGTATGGTGGCGCCGAACCGCCATATACTCTGGCATGTAGCGGCCCGCCTGCCGAAGAAACCACACCGGCGTCCGATCCACCGGGCGCCGCAGACATGCGCGCACAAACCGGCTACCCCGTGCCTCCGGAAGTCGCTCCAAATCGATCAAGGACGTCGCTGGTGTGGCTTGGGTCACAAAGGCAATCTCTCCTCTTTTGAGCCTAGCACTGCCCGCAGAACCTGCTACCTGCAGCAGCCTGCCAGATCGCGCAGGGCGATAACCAATCGATCCGATGTTTCAGGCCTCGATGCGAAAGCTGTATTCCTCAATAACTGGATTCGTCAGAACCTCACGCGCAATGCGATCGACTTCGGCTTCCGCCTCGATGCCAGCCAGCGACGGCGCGAGGGTCAGCACAAAGTACTTGCCTTGTCGTACGTCCTCTACACCTCTGTACGCCATGCGCCCGAGCGCCTCGGCAATCGTCTTCCCTTGCGCATCAAGAACCGTGCGCTTCAACGTGACATAGACATGGGCCTTCATCGTGACTGATTATAGAGTGCGTGGGCCGGTCTCACTCTGCGCCAAGCATTTGATCGTTTTGCCTTGCGCAGCTGATCGCCGGCACTCCCACGGCTTCAGTGCAGACGCTCACGCGTTTGCGGTCGCCGCCCAGGCTGACACACTTCACTTGAGAGAGACGAGACTCCAAAGATGCCGAACTACCTTGAGCTTCCCATCGGGCCGAAGTCGCCCGACGTGATTAATGCTGTCATCGAGATTCCGCTTGAAGGAATCAATAAATATGAATACGACAAGGAATTGGGTGTCTTCCGGCTGGATCGCAACCTATACTCCCCGGTGCACTATCCCGGCGACTACGGTTTCATCCCCAGTACCCTGGGCGAAGACGGCGACCCCTTGGATGTTCTTGTGCTCGTTGATGCGGGTAGCTTCCCGGGATGCGTTATGGAGGCCCGCCCAATCGGCGTCCTTGACATGCTCGATCAGGGCCTCGGCGATGAAAAGGTCCTCTGCGTCGGCAAAGGCAATCCCCGCTACCACGACGTGCATGACTACTCGCAGATCTATCCGCACATGCTCAAAGAGATCACTCACTTCTTCGCCATTTACAAGGACCTCGAGGGCAAACGCGTCGAGGTCAAAGGTTGGCGCGACGCAACCGTTGCCAAGCAGAGGGTTCTCGAAGCCCAGCAGCGATATCTTAACCAGCGCGCCGCAAAGTAGTCGAGTCCCGCAGGGCAATGGCTGCTTCACGTCAGCAGCGGCTGTTGTGCGGAATCGGGCTCACGGACGCAACTTGCGTCTCTCCTGCCTTTTCCGCCCCGTGGCGATCCAGAATAGGAGAGGACCCGCAGCCGCCACCAGCCCCGCGAACCCCAAAGCCGGCAGGCCCGCTACACGCTCTCCCCGAGCCGCCCATATCGCAAACCCAATCAGCACCACGGGTCCCACTGTCACCAGCCACGCCCCCGTCCATCCCCCGGGAACGCGAAACGGTCGTGCCATCACAGGTTCTCGTCGACGCAGAAGCAGCAGCGCCACAAACTCCAGCAGCAGCGCTCCTCCATACAGCACCAGATCAATCGAGATCAGCCGCTCAAAGCTGAACGTCAGCGCCAGCGCCCATCCTACGCTGCACACCAGCACACTTACCCATGGCACGCCATTCCGTAGCCTTCGCGTGAACACCACCGGCAGCAAGCCGTCCCCGGCCATCGCAAATGGCAATCGCGTCAACGAGAGCACCAGCGCGTTGAACGTTCCCAAACCGTCGAGTGACCCCGCCACAACTACCGCGAGCGCCAGCGCTCCGCCGCCCAGCAACCCCGCCGCGTCCACCCACGCCCCCGTTGAAAATTGCTTCGCTGGAATGCCCACCCGCCACACCGCTAGCAACGGCAGCAGATACACACAACTCACCACCACCGCCGCCCACAGCATCGCCGCGGGTAGTTCCGCTGCGGATCCTCTACCTCCTGCGCAATCGTCGACGCGTTATCCCATCCCATGTAGTTCCACAGCGCAACCAGCAACGCGGCGGTCATATCCGGATGCGCCGGCGCGCCCGCCGGAGCCCCCATCACTCCATGCACCACGATGCGCCACACCACCAAACCAAGCAGAACCGCGAAGGGCGAAAGTGAAATCACCATCAGCCGCAAAGACCCGCTTCCAACCGACACCGCTCCACGCAGATTCCACACGCAGGCAATTCCCACGATCGAAAACTTCAGCAACAGCCCACGATGCCCAGCAGTCAGCGCCGGCGCTACCCGTGCGAGGTATAAAACAAATGTCGTCGGGTAGATGGCCATATCGAACACACTTGCCGCCAGAGAAAGCCATCCCTCCTGAAACCCCCAGAACGGCCCCATCGCTCGCGAAACCCAATGGTAGAACCCGCCTTCCGCCGGCATTGCCGTCGCCATCTCCCCGATCATCAGCGAGACTGGCAAACTCCAGAACACCGGCACCAGCAACAGCAGCAGCACCGCCCGGCCGTACCCGGCCGATCCGATAATGTCCTCAAGACCATACGGCCCGCCCGAAACCATGAAGTAAGTCGCCGCAATCAGCGGCAACAGGCGAAGCTTCTCCCCACGCAGCTTTCCTGCAGATCGGGCCACCGTGTCCAGTCTTCCTCTCCTGCCGCAGGTGTACGTGCAGTCACAAATCTAACCCGGCGCACGAAGGCCCGGGCTATAATCAGCGAAGCCAAGCAGGACGAGTGTGGAGAGTTGGCCGAGTGGCTGAAGGCGGCGGTTTGCTAAACCGTTATAGGACCAAAAGTTCTATCGGGGGTTCGAATCCCCCACTCTCCGCCACAGAGTCTGCCGAGAAGAGAATCTCTCGTTTAAACCGTTGAACTTCGAGAAAAACGGCGGTTTCAGCTTTCCGCTAGTGCTCTGTCCTGCCAAGTTCCGGCAACTTTGCGCCATATGCTCTCGTATTCTCCAGAGTGGAATTCAGAGTCCGTTCCTGCATCAGCCCCCACGTTGATCTCAGACACATAGTCCGTATTGGGAGCGAAGTAGGGCCGTGTGAGATTGCCCGGAGCATGTCTGACAGTGCACCTTCTGTACAGTTGAGAGATAGGGTCCTCTGGTCAATAGCCCACAAGCCAAAGACACAACGACATCACAGCAGCCCTTTGACAGCTCCGCATTTCGGATTCGGTTCGGAGGACATTCTGCGTAGTCGATCTGGACACAAAAGAAGAATGTTGCTGCGCTGAATGAGCAAAAATCGCTGATTCGCACACCCCCATGCTGCCCTGAAGAATAAAGGTTGCCGTCGGCTTGCGCACTCAACTCGATATCAAAGCTTCAACATTGCCCCCGGTGACAGCAACATTGACACTGGTGGCGAATTCACTTCGATTGGAACTGTAGAGCTGCGAAGTGGGAGCAGCGAGTCTGGGCCAAGGGTGTATCGCTCGCCCAGGCAGCGATCCGAAGCAGGTTGAT